>Ga0182238_1000216_pt1 | contig 18894 bp, 18 predicted proteins | sample hydfrates6_PW_90_FD_132439 | JGI IMG/M metagenome (GOLD analysis project Ga0182238, IMG submission 132439) | Subsurface microbial communities from deep shales in Texas, USA - hydraulic fracturing test 6_PW_90 | ecosystem: Environmental > Aquatic > Deep subsurface > Shale gas/oil reservoir >... | reverse complement strand
TCTAGTTGAGCCTTGAGTTGAACCAAGTCATTCAGAATATAATTTTGAATGAAATGGGCGCGGTACAAGACTTTCGCTATTTTTTCCGCTTCATGCTGCATGTGCATCGGTGCATCTGCCGTCACGACGGCAAAATTGCTTTCAGCCATGTAGTCCACGGTTTTATACAAGATGGCGTTTGCAAGAGAGCAGGACCAGCCTACAGCCACAAGCAAAAGGGCTTGAAAGAAACTAAGGCCTGCGGTCCAAGGCATGGGCGTTGTCATTGCGATCCCAGCGACCGCACGAAACGGCCACCAGAAGGAGTGCATTTTGCTTCCCCCAACAGTCCCTTCACTGGCTGTTCCGATTCCGCCTTGCAGCAAGGTCTTGAGAGAAAACGCCACGACCAGGGTAAGCATGACAACATTGAGTGTCTGAAGGATCTCAATCAATGGCCCAGAGTATTCTCCGCCACTCTCGGCCAATGAAAACCAATTATCCCCGAAGAGCTTCGAAAAAACTTGATTCGAGAGATCCGTTGCCGGCAAGGATTTGAACAGTTCTTCACCCGTGGAATCTGGCATTTTCTCTCCTCCTCTAAGCCCAGAACTTCAGCCAGTCACTGAAATATATGAAGCTTTTGCTTTTGAGTACGTCTTTTTTCCAAAGAGATTGCAAAATCCCCAAAGTAGCAACAAAAAAAGTGCCTATGCCCGTTATTAAATAGAGCACATGGCTCGATGCTCCAAGAATTATCAAAACGCTGAAAACATAAGCGAGTGCCCAAACGATGATTCTAGCAGTAAGCTCACGTTGCTTCTGGTAAATTTCTAGCTCTGATTTAATGTTCCAAAGCTTCAGGAGTTCGCTAAAGGGGATATGACGCTTAGCTTTTTCCTCTTCTAGCCGAAGTTGTAAGGCCCCTTGCCCTTGCTTGTAGTCTTTCAGGCACTGCTTGCCAGTTTTTATGCAAAGCTTGAGGTTGTGGAAGAAAGATTTGACTATTTGTATGGCTAAAATGAAAGGAGCGATCAAAGGCAAAAATAAAATCTTAAAGAAGCCTTTCACTGCTCCTTTTTTCTTTTTGCCTTCTTCAAAAGCATCATTTTGACCTACTTCTTTTGACATAAAGATTCTTCTCCTTAATCTTTGCTGAGAACCTTTCGATAGTAGTCGTTGATAAACTTCTTATCCTTCGAATACTCAGAAGTCAGCTTTTGCGCCATCATCAAAGACTGCATTTGTTCTTGCTTCAATATGTCATGCGCAAATTTCAGAATTAGGGCCATCATTTTGGTTTGCTCACGCTGAAGAAATACAGGGTCCTTAGAAACAAGATCAAGGTTCCAGTTGGGAGAAGCAAACCGAATGTTGGCATAAAAGTCCATCAGTCCTGCATAAGAAATTTCACCGTCCTTGATCTGTATCGGCTCACTCGCTGTTCCATACAGGTGGTGCATTTCTTCAAGGCTATTGATGATACCCGGATCGGAAATTTTTGTTGCCAGCCTGCTTTGAGCATCAAAGAAGACTTCTCTTGGAATGGTCAAAAGGATTTCGTTCATGTTCTGAGCAGCAGTATACTCAATTCCTTTGGGGCGTTTTTTCTCATCCTCTTCGAGGGGCAAAGACGGAACTTGATCGATAATAAGATTTACTGCTTTCGTCATCTCCTGGAGTTCTTCATCTTTAAGATGTCCTCCCTCCGGATTGAAACGAACCTTATCTGGTTCAAGATTGTATTTCCTTGTCAATGACCTTCGAGGATCGTTGGTCTCTCTTGAAAATTGAACGCTGGATTGAACCAGTCCTTCCTTTACTTTTTCTTTTTTCTCTAAAGAATGTTGAAGGTATTTTGATATCTCATTCTCTTCACACAAAGCTCTTGGCATGGACGCTTCGCTATAAAAACGGTCATTTTCATATGTTCTCTCAGCGACACCTTGCTCCTTTATGAGCGTAGGCAAGGAGTCAATCAAGAAATCCATTTGTTTTTCAGACTTGGCTTGTCCCTGTTTTAAGGTCTCATCCAAGTTCTGTCCTACGAAAATGATTTTGTCTTCAACATCGGTAAAACGGCTCATGATCTTTTCAATTTCAGCTACGCTGACAATCGGTCCAGAACCACATTCACCTGTTACGCGAGTGTAGGCAAATGCGGCCGTTGAACAAAAAAGAGTATTAAATACGACGACTAGAAAAAAGATTCGCATTCTTTGCTCCTATGCCTTCTCTGCTTCTATTGCTTTTTCAATCTCTACCACAGTCTCTTCAATGGCATTTTTCCTTATCCCCAGCCTAGCGTACTCTTCTTTCTTTTCTTCGATATGGTCTTTAACGGTTCCCGTGGGGAAGAGCTTTACAAGCGCTCTGAGGGCAAGGGGAGGGCCTACTCGTTCATAGAGTGCGTTTCGAACATCCATGTCCTCCCGAGTCGTCGAGAAAGCCCACATCTTGTACGGGCCCTGAGTGTTAGTGACGATTTGTTGGATGGTTCCTGGGCGAGTGTACAGGACCGCAAGGCAGTTAGCTCCGCGTGAGTCTGGCCTTCCTACCATCCCCAATGCGCTTTTCCCCGCAGAGTTCAACTCGTATCTCTCAATGAGCTCTCTTTGTGTGCTAGGAGCATCGGCACCCAGGATATAGTGGGTCGTGGCCAAGTCGATGAGGGCAGCGGGCATATCGGTCACTTTCTGCGAATAAATTCCGACAGAAATATTCCATTTTCTGGATTCCCGAGTGCAGGTTTCCAGGTTGGCGGTGAGCTGACTTACGATCGGACCAACCCGAAAAGCCCTATGAAACTCATCCAACACCACCCTTTTGGGGAGGCTTTGATTTTTCTTGATTTGATCGACATGGTACTTCTGGTACTGCGCTGTTAACTGCGGATTTCCTTCTACAAAAATACTTTGTGCCTCTTCCTCCGCATAAAAAAACTTGCCGGCGATCAGCTGCCATGCAAGCAGATACATAATTCCGGTCTGCTGTTCTGCGGCAGGACCACCGCCTTTTGGCGCAACGTCGTTGAGATCAAGGCTGATGATTCGCGCTTCGCCCAGATCAAATTTTGTTGGATTTCGAAAGATAGGATATTTTGTCATTGCCTCGGTGAGCTTGCGAGACACATAGTCAGTCATCATCTCACCTGAGATATCCTTGAGATCGTAAATTTCCTGTATCCCTTTATCTCTGGTGAATTTTTGAATGTCGGGGAGGACAGGGACAGCATATCGTTGCGCCAGAGTCGCCTCGTGGGTCATGTTTTCGTGCCAGAACATATCCACGATTTCCCACCAAGTTGTGTGGGGGTCTACAGGGAGATTGAGGCGTTCAATCTTTTCGTCTATCTCAGGCAACAAGTTTGGCTGGTAACTTTTGGCTTGTTTGTGGGCATAGGCTTCGTATGCCTTTTCGATGCACTGTCGAACCAGGCCGCCAATAGCCTCATGCGGATTGGATGAATTCTCGGGCGTACAGAAAGCGGAAAGGATATTGGTAAGAAAGACCATCTGGCTTTCGAAAGGCTTCCGGCACCCAAGCGGGGTATCAAATGGATTGACACTATGCTGGTCGTCCATGACCAGTTTGTGAGAGGCAACGTATTTTTGAGAATGTTTGGGAAGGGAATTCTTAAGAAGCTGTATGAGCCCAGAAGAGGAGGGACCAATATCAATGATCCCGAGCAAAGGAAGCTCATCGAGGCCGGGCTGAAAAATGTATGCCCAATTTGTGGAGTTGATCCAAAAACTTTTTCCACTCCCCATTCCACCATACCCAATCTCAATCCAAGCGGCCTGTAGCCTTGAAAGCTGGGCAACAGGAAATAGCTTCCCATCCGAGGTTCTAAGCAAAAAAGACCCAGAGGACCATGGTGAGGCTGGTCTGACAAAGGGCATCATTGTCAGTGTATCACCGAGAGGGGCTGCCGGCTTTGCGGAGGGAGTCTTTAAGCTCAGCCCAGGAATGGAGGCAGAGAAAGGCAGCAAGGGGTCACCAGTGACTTCGCGTACCTCAAGAGTTCCCCAAGCTTGCAGAGAAGCGACAAGATAGTTGTGCTGGACTGAAAGGTGATCCAAGGCTTTTTTCTTGGAAGGGAAGTCTCGCACATCGACCCACGTATCAAAGTTGCCCTCAAAAGTGACGATGGATTCACCGTTGCTTTTCTGAGCTTTCAGCTGGTCTATGCTTCTCTGAATCATTTTGTTCTGACTGCTAGAGAACCCCAGAATAAACGTCATGGTTTGCTTGTAGATAAAGCTGGCATTTGAAAAGCCATCTCCATGAATGTGAAAAGAAATTCTCCACGGAAATTGATGCTTTAAAAGCTCTTTGAAAAGGACATTAAATTTGCGGGCTTTTTGAGGACCAAGCTCCATCGTGCAGGGGCGATGAATCTTTTGATCAATAAAAACATGGTCTCCGTCTGTCTCGGCATAATGAGGAAACAACTGGTTCCGAAGAGAAGGAAACTCACAAGCAGTGTGGGACGGGTCGCCGTCCTCCGGAAGACGCGTAGGAAATTTGTCGCCGGGCAGACGAGGACTCCATGCAGAAGAAGTCTTTTCTGGGCAAACCTGATGCCTGATCGATTTGAGAGCCTCATGAACGTCGAGGAGCTCACTGTTCAAGAGACCGGAATTGAGGGCGTTCAGAATTGCGCGAGTAAAAGTTCCGTGCGAATTTAGAAGCAGCTCTAAAAATGAATAATCCATTCCATGACTGATTTTCGCAGGAACCTTCATTTTCCCACGTTGCTTCCCCGCTTTTTTGGCTGTCGCGGGGGGCATGGCAGAAGGGTAGGTCCAGGTAACGACGAAGACACTTTCCTCAGCAGTCAGCGTTGCTAATTTTCGTGCATCGCTCTCCATGATCTCTTCAATGTCTACGCCGAGATTCTTGGCTGTTGCTACCATGGGATCGAAGTAGCTTTTGATACTTCCATAGGAAGCATGAGGATCTCGGACCATGACAAATTGCAAGGCGTGGCCACTCTTGTTGAGATAGGAAGTCAATGTTTGTCTGAGTTGCTCGTGGGCCTGCCTAAACTCATCCTCTCCAAAAAGCTTTAGGGCACCGTTGAGCTTTATGAAAGACACAAGAGTCCCGTCGTCGGCACTTATGGTATGAGTATCTACCGGGGTCTCAAGGCGGCAGTAGGACCCCACTGCACCACGCAGAAAGTCAGAGGCTGACAGGAAAAGATTATCGAGAACTCTAGCAAAAGACATGCGGACCTCTTATCATATGATCTGGAAAAGGATTATCTGAATGCCGCGCGGATTTTCATTGAGGGAGCATCGCTGAATCAAAAGCCTGACGATTCGGTTGTCTTCACGAAGTCTCCCTGTTGTCGCATCTTGAGCAATCTTCATTTTTGCTTGCACTTCCCATGTCACACGTCCGTTTTCCAAGTATTGATTTCGAATCATTGGAACAGACGTAAGCACACTGCTGATCAAAATACGATTCTTTTCAACAGTAGAAATCCAGCCCTTTTCGAGCATCGCTTTTTCGTATTCAAGGTATGCTTTCTGGGTAAAAATCTTCTGGGCCCCATGTAAGACTTTTCTATAGTTATTAAAGTTAAAAGAGATGATATCTGGGATGTGGGTTGTGACAAACTGCTTGATACGATTTCTGGAATAAAATTCTTCAGAAACGGGAGGGAGTCTCATGACACGAAGGTCATCTGTGACTGCAACCTGCTGAGGAGGTTTCTCTGCAACAATAAATCCGGCCACTATTATGGCGAGGATGATGTTGAGCCCTATACTCCCAAGCGATACATACAGCGACCTGTCATGCCAGACACGATACCTTTCTTTGGAGTCAAATTGTCTTTTATATTGCTTGTTTTTTTGAGTCACAGGCGCACCTCTAATTTATGTGGGCCGGGAGATGTTCCCCCGGCCTACTTGTTTAGTCCAAGTCCAGTTCAGAGACACCTGCGGATGATCCATCCACGATGGTGCCAGAGAATATCTCAAGCATTGCAACCCCTGCCGCCATGATTGCGCCGATGACAATAAAGCCAATGGCTTTTCCTTTCCCTTCTCCTTGACGACCTTGGCCTGCGACCAAGAGGTACCACCCATAAAAATGAACGATTACTCCTACCGCCATGATCACATACAAGCTGAATTTGGCCCCGGATTTGAGTCCGTCGCTCCATCCATCGGTCATGTCTTCGACATCGCTATAGGCAAAGGCAGGAGTTGCTGCCAAAGCAGATCCTATCAAGCTGAGGCAGCAGACCTGAAGGTAGAGGGTCTTGTCCCAAAGGGCTTTAACGAGATACATTCGCATATCCTCCTAAAAAATATTGCTGGTTATGTATTCCAATTCACCACCGATCTCTTTCCCTAAAAATTGTGCAACCGTAACAAAGTTCAGACAGGTAATACCTCCCAAAAAATATGTTAAACCGTTGTAAAGAAGTTGTGGTTTTTGCTCCAAGGCATGATCTTTGAAAAAGAAGATAGATCGTATAACTGCTAGAAGACCTATCAACTGAACCCCTCGAACAGCCAGTGTTATATATATTTGATACTCAGACTCTGGAGCATAGTAAGACAGTTTGTCTGGAGCCATGCTATTGAAGAGAGTCTTTGAGAATATATTTATGATGGTAGGTAGGCATGATAAGAAAACAGAGAGAATTACACATACGATTCCGTAGCTTCTCTTGTGATCAGAGTTTATATAATACCATCCAAGTCCAAAGAATATTATGCCAGCAGTGTACGAAAAGAGAAATATTGGAGTCCACCAAGCAGAAATGAACTCTGTAAAATTCTTTACCGCTTCTGGGTCTGCGTGAGCAACGATATCTTTTGCTGAAGGCATGTGTTACCTACCTGTATTTAGCAATCCCATGATCTGTAACAACCGCATTTTTGGAGACATTGATTCCAACAATTTTTACTCCTTCAATGCTGTCTCCTATCTCCAAAATGACACTTTTTTGTTTTTCACGATTTTCGAGCGAGACAAGGGTCGGACACAGCCCAATGATTCGCCAGCCTCGGGGGAGGGCCGGGCCTTTTGCCTTTGCTGTCGGCTTTTGTTCAGCTTTTGCTTGTGACTTGGGGGCGGATTGTTTGAGCTCAGCAAGTTGTTTTTTAAGCTTCGCGATCTCATCCTTCTGTTTTGAGGTCAGCTTTCGCAAGAAAGTATTTTTCCCGCGGTATTTTTTGCTGTCCTGAAGGAGAAATTCTTTGGTCTTTTTCAGATCCGCGACTTCTTGACGCAGTGCTGTCTCTTCTGCCGTCCCTGTTTTTTGATCCGTCAAGCAACTTTCTTTGAGCTCTTGGATATCATTTTGAAGAACCATGACGATCTCTTCCGCTTGTCCGGCAGAGACGACATCCGTCTTCGCCGGAGACGCAGTGTCCGCACTCCGGACTCCTTTCGCTGGCTGCCCGGATTCGTCTAAGTGGCGAGTCGGTAACGGGGAGCTCTTCTCGACAGAACGAGCTGGCTCTGGGGTCGTATTTGGTCGTTGGTTTTTCGTTTTGGGGGCCGGCTGGTCTTGCGAGGTTGCCGCTGATGCATTCCCTGAAAAGCCAGAAGGTTTTTGAGCAACTATGTTTTGATGCCCTTCTGTTTGATCATAGTTAGAAATGGGTGGCTGCCGGCGTTCTTCGGAACGCACCGGGGGCGAATACGAATCAGGGTACTCATCGTACTGCGAATAGTCCTGACTTTCTCCAGTGGAAAGTGAACGAGACCTCGTGTCCCGTTGCCTTTCGCCGCCCCCCCCGCTTCCACCGAGGAAAGCGAACGCCATGAGTCCCAACAGTGCGAGGCTACTAGCGCCTGCGCCACCGAAGACAAGGGCTTTCTTCCAAGGGAATTTTTTCTGCGAGGCAGCGGGCTCGTCTTCCTCTTCCTCTTGTTCAGGCTCATCGAAATCTTCAGCTATTGGAAGGGGATCAAAGTTTTCCTGTTCTTCCCCTTCCTCTGGAGTCTCATGGGCAGACTCCTCAAGCTCATCTAGCAGTTCGCTGTTTGTTTTATCTTCTGACATGGTATCCCTCCTAATTGCCTTCTATTAAAATTACAGCAACTTCAGCACCTGGACGCATTTTTACGGTCGGCGGACGGTTAAAATCCTCTGTAAGCGCGCCGGACGCTTTTTGGCCGACCTTTCCTGCTCCACCAAGGATTACATCTGTGGTAGATGAGTTCTCTTTGGATTGAGTGACAGTTCCGTCGGATACCGAAGTGGTGGTTCCGCTAGCTTGAATAATGTCGCTTACCCCTTCCAAAAAGGTTGCAGCGGCAAACAGAACCCATCTTTCTGGGTGTGTATCAACATCCGTTGCGACATCCACATCTGCATCTTCAGGGTCAATGGCAAGACCATTAACTGGATACTCTCGTCCTTGAAAAACAAAACGATTTACTTCCAAGACGAGCATTTCATCATATCTTGCAAATTGACCAAAAAACTTTGCATTATAGGCTTCTTGTGGAGCCAAAACGCGAAGCACAATGTTCTTTTTGGGAGAGTCAGAGTTGATCGTGTATTCATTCACGCAGTAAAAAGTCTTGCCAGTCTGCAAAAAATCCAAATCAGAGGGGTGTTGAATTTCTTCAGGAGAATGTCCGTCTTCTACCGGCTGCGAGCTGACTTGTGACGGATTGTTTGCTTCATAAGCCTGCGTCTCAACTTTAACGTAGCTTGGAGCGCGTACGGTCATTCCCTCCCTAATGTCTCTGATCGCATCAATCATATTCTGTCGCGCGATTCGATCGTCCTTTGTCGGACGCGACTTCCTTCGTGAAGAAGTGTCCTTTTCATAGGTTTGAGCAACTTCTTTTGGGTTGTGCTGTTGAAAGCTTGTTGAAACTTTTTTGGCAACTGGATCTTTTGGAGTAGGTTTTTTCTTCTCCGGCTTCGAAGAAACAATGACAGGAATGTTGGTTCGATTTTGTCGAACAGCTTCCTTTGCTTCTTCACGATCTTTTCTTGCCAAATCTTTTTCCATCTGGGGGGTTGTCTCACTTCCCCCTAATGTATCTTCTGTGTCTGCTTTTTGAGTTGCAGCTGAAACCCTATCTGCGTTTACTTCTGCTATCTGAGACTCAGATCCATAAAAGTAAGAATAAAAAGCATACAAAATGATGCTGGCAATAACCGCTAAAAGAATAACAATCATTATCCTTGAAGAGGGACTCCGCTTTGTGGAATTGGGATTTTGAACCATCTTATTTACCCATTAAAAACCTTCAATGTTTACAGAGACAGGTTCACCATTTTGCGTGTCAATAATGATTGACGGCTGTTTGCTCATCTTGAAGACATACATTGTGGACTCCCCATTCCCGGATTTCATTACATTCTGGAATCCCGGCCAAAGAACATTAAAAGGAGAACGGATCAGAAGAGAGTCCTGAAACGTGTATGCCTCCACCTGAGGGTGGTCAGCTTCCATCCTTTTGGCTCCACTCGGCGGAACTCCGTATAAAAAATCCATCAGAATAGGGTCGGTTGTGTCAGGGTAGTTCTTGTTGACTTCCGGCGGGGCGGCGTTTGGGCCCGGACGGTCTGTGCGAAAGGTTATTTGTTGATCGGGAACGGCTTCGCCATCAATGATCAGCTGGAGGTTGACGGGAATGTTGGGCTTTAAGACGACTAAGAGTCCAACGTTACCAGTAAACGTACGAGCGACCATCGAAATTAAGTTCCCAGGACCTTTTTCGGGATAGGTAACCCCCACCATCTCATCATTGCCGGGAAGCACAGAGTTGACAGGCCATGGTTCACCGGTTGCGTCTTGAAACACTATTGTCGTCGGATAGTCCGGGCGGAGAAAGAGCGGTTGAATGTCCGCTCCAGGCTTTAGGCTAAGGGGTCTTGATTTGGCTCTGATGCCCTTGGGAACAGGTAACTGCTTTGCTCTTTGATGATCCAATTCCCGGTCCCGGACCTGTTCCGTTTGAGACTCAGACAAAGGGAATAGACTCTTAAGAGATTCGCGAAATAACTGCTCAGAGGGATCAGGCTGAACGCCTTCGCCCAAAGCTGGTGAAGAAAGAAATATGCCGAGAATGGCAGCGCCAAGTAAGATTTTTTTCAAAAACCCTCCCCCCGGAAAGTTCAGAACGAAAAGAAAGTTGATTCGTCAAAGTATGTTTTTCTGAAAGAAGTTGAATTTTGGCTACACACTTGGCCGTTGGATATATCTTCAAGGTTGCGAATGTCAATAAAAATGGCAAAAGGTCGAAAGTCAAAAATCAAAAATCTAAAAAAAACTTGAAAGGTGGTGTAAAATCATGTTGAATGCGCCTTGACTTGATCGGGTCACCTCCCCCAAATGCGAATCGGCCCCTTATTTGTTCAGGATAAGGGGTCGATTCAAGGGGAGAAGCCCTAAAAGTTGGGGGAAAAATGCGTTTAAAGGTCAAAAAAAAAGGTCTTAAGCCCGTCATCTTAATGATGGCTTTTTGTGTTTGGGGTGGTGGATGCTCTTCAGTGAAGTCTTCTGAAGTGCTCTCTGTCGCTGAGCCAGCCGACGATCGTATCATTGCGCAACTCGAAGCTTCTGCTTCCGAAATACACAAAGATCTCTCTCTCTTATCCCAGCTTAAATTCCAAGATTCTCTCGCCACCAAAGGACTGACGGTTTCGCCTGAGCCCGCTGACTCCTCTTTGCGGAAGCCCCTGCCAATGGTTTGGCATGGACCCATTGAGCTGGCTGTCCAAACAGTCAGCAAGTTTGTGGACTATGAATTTGAAATGTCCGGTCGAGCTCCTATCCAGCCTATTACAGTAAGTATTGTCTCTGAAAAAACATCTGCTTCCAATATATTGAAGGACTGTGGGAATCAGGCGGGAAACAAAGCTGCTGTAATTGTGGATGAGAGAAAAAGGAAAATTGAATTAGTCTATCTCTCTGAAGAGAACGGGTAATGCGTTTTTTTATTGTCCTCCTGGTTCTGCTGCTCCCTCCCAACAGCTTTGCTGGTGAGCAACCAAAAAAGCTGACGGAAATAATACAAAAAAGGGGGAACTCCAAAACAAAAATTTCAGAAGAAATCGCAAGTCAGCGAATCAATGCAATTAGAAACGTTGCCTATTCGTTAGGAATACAGTCTGCGGCAAAGTGGAGATATGAGCAAATAGAGAAAGTATTAGAGTCTAAGAAGCAAAACCTAAATCGTATATATTCATTTGATCTTCTGCTTCTTGGGAACAATGTGCTGCCACCGGTGATTATAGAAAGTTCGGGGAGCTTTTTGGTAGAGGATAAAATCGCTGTTAAAACCGATAAATCTTTTAAAATAATCAAAGAAGCTCGCATCGTAAGCAACCCTCCGTCTTGGAGAGATTACTTGTTGCAAGAATTTGAAGTGAAGCCTGTAGATTCCATTTTATACCCACGGACCGATGAAGAAATTGATGTCTGGGAATCGACAGTAAAAAAAGGATGGGCTCTAGGAGTTAGACAGGCAGATCGAGTGTTTTCGATCAACTTGCGCAAGTTGACGCGAGATATGCGTGGAATGATTCTTTTTAGTTTTCTATCAGGTCAAGGTTTAGTCAGTTTGCCTCAAGTTGCGACGGATACGTATGCAATACGAGTTGGGAAAACAACCTTAGACTTGGGGCAGAAGAGCTTTAAACTTGTAGTTCCAAGTCATTTCCAAGGGGAGGAAAAGTGGAAACCTTTCCAAATGAGCCCATAAATCCACCTGTCTGGTCAAGTGAGGCATTTGATTCACTCTTGAAGTGGGCGCATGAAATTGGCGCTTCTGATATTTCTTTAATACCGGAGAGCCCCGCGTTCATTCGTCTGCACGGCAGCTGGATAGCAGCAACCCAGAATTTTATTACGTCAAATAATATTGAAGAGTATCTGGCAGTCGTATCAGAAAGCTCTGCAACTTCTTCGATTCTTTCAAGAGGCAAGGACCGCGACTTTTCGTATGACTTGCTGCTGAAGCGCCCTCATCGGCTTAGATTCCGCGTTAATGCAACCAGCTGCAAGACTCCAAAGGGAGATGGTTGCAACTTAATCTTCAGGTCTATTCCTACCACTCCACCAAAAGCTGAAGAGTTGGGCCTTGAAGAGGATCTGCTTTCAATTCTAAGCCCGGAGGCAGGGATTGTGTTGGTGGCCGGTACGATGGGCTCTGGTAAGACCACACTGCTGGCCAGCTACATTCGTAGAATTCGTGAGCGAGAGAACACGAAATTTACAGTGACGTATGAGCACCCTGTTGAATTTGATTTGACCAGCATCCCTGGTGATAACCTCGGTCCACTCCTTCAGACTGACATTCCTAGTCATCTGGTCTCTTTTGATCTCGCTCCGAAAAACGCCACGCGCCGCGCTATCGACGTCGCGCTTGTAGGTGAGTCTCGCGATCTTGAGACCTTTCGTGGAATTTGCCGAGCCGCTGAGCTTGGGACACGGGTCTATACAACCGTCCATACAAAATCCGTCGCTGAGACTCTAAAGCGGATCATTCTTAATTTTCCGATGGAAGAGCGTTCATTCATGTATGCATCTTTGGTCAGCAATGTCGAAACAATAGTATATCAGACATTGGTTCCTAAGGTGGGTGGGGGACGTGTCGCCGTACGAGAATGGTTAAACATCAGCAGGTCCTTTCGAAGAAAGTTAATGGTTTCAAGAATTGAGGATACTGAAGAGATGTTTCATGATGAAATTCAAAAACAGGGCACGCCAATCCTAGGCTATGCCAAAAGTCTTTATGATAAAAGAATCATTGGGGAAGACACTTACTTAATGATTTGTAAAAAACATGACTTTGAAGGGGCAAATGATGTGGCGCAACACTAGCCTTGCTCCGAAGTTTTTCTTTTGGGATGCCTTCTTGTTCATTCCATTTATGATTTCTTGCTTAAGTGCGAGTAAAGTTACTATAGGTACTTTCTTTATAGTAATGGTTTTTTTAGAACTTTTGAAAAAACGTGGTCTAAGTATTGGAGTCTTGGGATTAATGATCCGAAGAAAGATACACGGTGATTATCGTCCGATAAAGATTTCTTTAAGATGTTTCAGAAGAAGGGAGCGTTGGTAATGCTTAAAAACCGAGTCTTTGCGCTGTGTGTAATGCTTTTTTTGATTAGCGTTAGCCCTGCTAGCGCATTTTATCGGCTTGATCCATCAGGAGATGTCCGAATTAATTCTGAAGGCCACAAAGTTCCCTTTCCTCATGCTCTGCGGATGATTCGTCCCAACTCTGATTGGAAGATCGAAAAAAAGGGTCATCGCGGGATGAGTCTTACGGATGTCTCTTGGGGGGATGAAGAGACGTGGGAAGAGGCAGTGGTAAAGGTGGCAAAGCAAGCAGATAGCTCTGTAGAAATTGATTATCATGCAAAAAAGATCATTATTACTCGCAATCCAGCTCCGGTGAAAAAAGAAAATGGTCCAGACAAGGGCAATCAAAAAGAGACCAAGAAAGCCGTGGATACTCTTGCGAAAGGGCTTGAAGATACTGTGGAGAGCAGGGAGTACAAAGACATTGTTCCTCCCAAGCATATTGTAAATCGTAAAGACTCTACGAAAAAAAATCTCAAAATCGAAAAAGTCTCTTTAAAGAAAAAGAAAACCAAAGTTGTTCTGAAAAAAGGTCTTTTGAAAGCTCAGATTGAGCGTATTTGCAAAGAAAACAAATACACGGTGCTTTGGGAATATCCTGCTAATATTCGTTTGGATGTTGGACTTACTCTTCATGGTTCTTTCTTTGATTGCCTCAAGGAGATCGTGAGCCAGCTTCGTGAGAATGGCTCTCGTATTGCTTTCTCTATTTATAAAAAGAACAAATTGCTTGTGGTGGAGGAGCTTTAGAAATGGCGAAAATATATTCGTTTGTACTGATGTTTGTTTTCTTGATTTCAGGGTGTGCGCATTTTGAAGAGATGGGCATTGAGGATCAAATGCCTGCCCGGGAATCCAAGGCTCAGGAACTCCACCAGGAAATTACTCAGAAAAAAGGGTCTCATTTTCAGGTTCACGAGGGGTTTTACCTTTCTGGTGAAGAGGTCCCTTTTATTAAAAAGAGCCGGCTTCCGAAATATTTCCAGGATAAGCTGACTCTGGTTGGTCCGCTGTATCTGAACGGTATCGCGGATCAGATTACCAAGATGTTTGGAGTGCCTGTTTCTTTGGCTCCGGACATTGAGAAAGAGGATGCCTACGAGCGTTCCATGTCTCTTGATTATGAGGGGCCCTTGAAGCTGTTTTTGGACTCGGTTGCTTCGTACTACGACCTGTATTGGCAGTTCGAGGACGGCGAGATCCATTTCTTTAAAACGATGACCAAAACATATTCGCTCGTTGCGAGTATGTCGAAAACGAAGGTGACCTCTACTCTTTCGAACAAATCTGGCGGGTCTGAGAATTCGTCCGGTGGCGAAAGCACGGGAGGAGGTTCTTCGAAATCCGAGCAGGTTATTAGCTCTGAGATGGAATTGGCGGCCTGGGAAGAGGCTGTCAATACGATTAAGGAGATGCTCTCGGAAGACGGCCATGTTGCAGCCAACCGAGCGGGCGGGACGGTAACCGTCACGGATTCTCCCGGCATACTCAGGCGAGTCTCCCTCTACATTGATGAGCTTAATGATCGGCAAAGCCGCCAGATCGCAATCAACGTACAGGTATTTTCATTCACAGATCGCGACCAACGAGATCGGGGAGTCGGCGGTGAATTGGTGTTTACCGATATCACTGGCGGTCAGATCAAGATCGTCGGTGGCGATGCGAGCAATGCTCCGGAGGGGGCAGGGTCATTTACGGCCGCGATTATAGATTCAGCTTCAAATAAATCAGACCGACTGTCGGCATTTTACGGCTCAAGTTTGCTGATCAATGCGCTGCGGAACCGGGGAAAAGTGTCTCTGATTAAAAGCGGCTCTGGAATCGGCATGAATAACCAGCCAATGTCTATCAATCGGTTGAAGTCTCAAAAATACCTTGCGGAAATCTCTTCAACCCTCAGTGAGAGTGGAGACACGACCACCTCTTCGCTTAGCACGGACGAGGTTGTCACCGGATTCTCTTTGCAGTTGGTTCCGCATGTCCTGCCGGACAATCGTATTATCTTAGAATACTCGCTGGTGCTCAGTGAGCTCAAGGAGATCAAAGAAATAACGTCGGGTACGAACAAAATTCAACTGCCTGATGTCAGCTCGCAGAATTTCACTCAGCACGTCATGGTCAATAGTGGATCTACGGTTGTTTTGGCCGGCTACGCTAATGACGAACTTTCCGATGAGCGTCAAGACGGAGCCCTTTCAATAGGCACTTCGGAGAAAGATGCCCGTGAGGTTTTTGTTGTGGCTATCGACATCAATGATGTGACGTTGAGGTAGGCAAGCCATGCAGAAGAGCACGGTAGAAATAGCAAGTTTGCATTGGGCTTTGGGGCTGTGGTGGCACCCCGTCGAAGACACGACGGCTATAAAAGCCGCTCGCCAAATCGCTGGTGAAGGCGATGGTGACACGAAATATGATGGCCTCTGCCAGTATAGCGATGAGGCTGGGCTGAAAGAGATGGTGGGCCTGGGGGCCTACCAAAAGAACACATACTCTCTTGCTGCGGCTTTTTTGAGGCTCTGCGATAACAACTGCATTTTCTTGGTCGAAATAGACTCAACACAGTCTTGGCTTTTTGTATCAGTAGGCGGCTATGTCCATCCTGAACATGGCGATATTGTCAGGTCGAAAAGTGAAATAGAAGACCTGTATGACAAGTTGGTACGAGAAAGAGAGTGGGACCAACATGACTATATATCCATCGACCAACTGGATGAATATTTAGAGTCTCTAGATAAGGACACTATACAGAAGTGCAAGGTTTCAAAATTTTATCAGAAGGGAGAAATTCGGAATAATTTTATAAAGAGAGTTATTCTATACGGAATCTTGCTTGCTGCATGTTTCTATGCCGTTGAAATGTGGAACTCTTCACGGGATTTGAAACAACAGAATACAAATGTGGCTCCAGTTGTTCCTGGAGAAACTGCTCAGGAGCGCGAGGCAAGGCTTCAAAAAGAGCATTTTCCAAAGGTTTGGCAGAATCGGCCTAAGCCATCGGCTATCTTTGCTCTCGTCGAACAAAGCATTGCTAATCAACAGACCATCCAAAGGGGATGGGCCATCGACGAGTATGAATGGATCAATAATGAATTGAGGTGCAATTGGAGCAAGCGTGAGTGGGCTCAATATGCTGACGCGCCTGCTCCTTTGAGCGCTAACAATGTAAATTCAGCCATAACAAGAAAGGCTTCAACATTGGATTCTCGCGGTGAAGAAAGATTGCGAGATATTGAAGGTGTGTTGCCACAGATTATGGATTTAGCACAAGATGTTGATTCAGGCATTAACCTCACATGGCAACCAAGAAAACAGATCACGGTAAACAATAATCAAAAGCAAGAGACCATTCGTTGTCCCTATCGTACAGGGGGTTTTACGCTGAGTCCTCTCAAAGCATTGTATAAAGGTTTTGGCGAAAAATTGGATGGTATTTCAGGGTTGGTGCTGACTCGTTTGTCATGGTCTGCTGATAAAGGTTGGACAGTTAAAGGAGATATTTATGTTAAGTAAGAGTTTCTTTGTCGCTTTGATAGCATCTTTTTTGATATCTACTCCATCCTTTGCACAGAGCAGCAAATCGGATGAGGGGTCCTCCATAGATATTCTCGACAAGCTTAATGCGCAAATTCAAAAGAAAAGTAAAGAGCTTGAACTCAAAGAGATTGAAACAAAGCTCAAAACAGAAGAAGCAAAACAGAAAAACATCAATGAGCAAGGAATCCAAAAGACCTACACCGATCACAATGGTCATGTTCGTCCGGTCCCTCGCTCTGGTGGAATGGCCCCGTCGGTTAAGGCTGGCTCCGGCTCCCTGCCGGTCATTCAGGCTATCACGGGTCGATCCGGACAGCTCAGGGCCGAACTTATGTATTCGGACGGCTCCACGGTCAGGGTTCGCCAAAACGATCGTCTTCCAAACGGCAAGCGGATAACTTCGATTACTCGGGATTGCGTGATGGTCGGGAAGAAAAGACTTCGGTTTGGCAAAGTAAGTGATTCTAAGTCGTCTTCCGAAGAGGGGGGCGAAGAGTAATGCTTCTCTCTACCAGTGAATCCCACGCAGAGCCGGTTATTCGTTGGCCTGCCGCCATACCTCCCCATTCCTCTCTCCAGAGGAGTGTTTACCTCAAGCAGGATGAAAGGGCTCTTTTCGTTTCGACCGAAGTTTCAGAGAACGACATTCATCTGCTGAGTTTTGTCTCGCGACTCAGGCAGAGTGGCTTCGAATTTAAAGTCTTCCGGCTTGGTCCCCGAGAGTTTGAAGAGGCGATGGAGAATGCTTCTGCGAATATCTCTAATTCGCAAATCCAAGCTGAGGTATCAGAGCTTCTGGCGCGTGCTGTTAAAGAACATGCGTCTGATATTCATATTGATATTCTCACCCGGAATGCACAAGTCGAGTTTCGCCTCGGTGGACTGATTTTGAGTGTTGAGGAGTTGCGGGTCGATAGGGCTCAAGCGTGGCTCCAGGTGATCTACAACACCATGTGTCACGACACGCAGTCTTCCCATATTCCTGACCGGACACAGGATGGCCAGTTTAGCCCTGAATTTTTGCCGGAACGTATTGAGGGCATCAGGCTCAACCGTGGCCCCACTTCGGTTGGGGAATACATGGCGCTCAGGCTGCATTGGGAGTCGTTTGAGCTTCAGGGGAGCTTTCGAGAGCGGCTAAAGAAGCTTGGGTATTCCGATTACCACATAGCCGTTCTGAATTATGCCAGAGAGCGCCCGAAAGGGATGATCATCTTTGCCGGCACAACGGGATCCGGCAAGACCACAACGCTGAAACATGCCGTTGAATGCTCGGCACAAGATTTTCCCGGGCTGAAGTATATTACCGTTGAAGACCCTGTGGAGATTCGTATCCCGGGGGTGCGCCAGCTTCCAGTTATTCGCTCCAATGATGATCTTGGAGATGCTCAAAAGTTTAACGAAAAGCTGATTTCTGTTCTGCGGCAGGACCCGGATAGGCTGATGGTTGGTGAAATACGCGACCACCAAACGGCGAAGCTGTGCGTTGATGCAACACAATCTGGCCATCAACTCATGACCACCCTGCACGCTGGTAGTCCGTTCGGTATTGTTGAGCGATTTGCCAATCTCCTTCGGCGCGACGGAGATCCGCAACCCTATCACACGCTGTGTTCCGAAGATATTTTAATCGCTTTGATTCACCAGTCTTTGATTCCGACTCTTTGCGAACACTGCAAAATCCCGCTTGAAAGAGTGATTGATGATTTACCACAGACGCAACAGAAGCGTTTGGAAAAAGCATTTCCGAATGGGCTTAATGGGATTTTCCTTAGTAATCCAGAAGGGTGTAAAGAATGCAACGGATTCGGCCATAGCGGTCGAACTGTCGTGGCTGAAATTGTTCCGATGGACCGCAAGATCCTTCGTATTCTGAGGAGCGACGGAGCGGATGGGGCCAGAATGGAGTGGATTCGGCGCAACGGAGAAAACCATTTTGAACGGACTCTGCAAGGACATGCTCGGCAAAAGGTCGTAGCAGGACTTGTGGACCCTATCCAGGTAATCAAATTTATCGGACCGCTCGTCTATGATGAGCTCATGAGAGATGAAATGCTCGATGAAGAAGAAATCGATCTTTGGAGAGAGGAATGCGAAACGAAAGCATAGTCTTGGCTGCACGGCGCTATTTAAAACGATTTGTCTCAGCGACGCAGCGAGCGACGATCTATAAAAAGCTTTCCAAGATGCTGAACAGTGGGGTGACACTCAAAGGAGCAATTGAAGACCTTTTGAGCCGTGAGCGGGAAGCGCGAGGCAATCATTCTCCGCGGGCGATATTGCTTGAAGATTGCCG
>Ga0182238_1000213_pt1 | contig 19056 bp, 38 predicted proteins | sample hydfrates6_PW_90_FD_132439 | JGI IMG/M metagenome (GOLD analysis project Ga0182238, IMG submission 132439) | Subsurface microbial communities from deep shales in Texas, USA - hydraulic fracturing test 6_PW_90 | ecosystem: Environmental > Aquatic > Deep subsurface > Shale gas/oil reservoir >... | reverse complement strand
TCTTATAGGGGAGATACTGGAGAAGGGGGGTCGCTACGTTCATGTAGTGATGCCACAAATCCCTCAAGAAATGAGGGGGCAGGAACTTACTACTGAACAGATGAGGGAGTATGGAGCTACCCTAATGGAAGTGGTTGATTTGGGACTTTTGGAGGTATAATAAAGGGTATCTCCAAAAGTCCATGCAGCCAGAGCACGATATGGTGGCTTCGGCAACGCAAGCAAACCTATATTCTAATTTTTATTTTTGAGTTGTGTTTAGGAAAAACTATATATATATATATAATTACTAACATAGTATGTATTGCAGGCAAAGGATGCTTGCAGGAGTTATGAGAAATGCACAATGGAAAAATAGTTTTTTGGAGGATGTTCAACGGACACGAACACTCTTTCTTTACGGAGGAAGAGGACTGGACCCTTGCAACTAATGTTGCGGGGGGATATGAAATTAACGGAACCCCTGTAAAAACACAGGGCGAATATTACGATTTCGTTGAAGAATCTGAAAACACATCCGTTGAAGACGAGCAAATATTTGAATGGTCTGATGATGGAATAAGAAAGGCGCTTGAATATGGCGCAATTTCTATTGATGATGACGAATATGAAATTGAAGATATGGAATATTACGCTGAAAAAGAGGGTGTAATATTCATTTAATTATTGAAAGGAGATGAGTTAAAATGAGTATTAAGATAGATGCAATATATATAGGGAAAGAGAATAGGTATGTTGCGCTGGATATAAAAGGGCTATCAAGAGATAAATTACCTCGGGAATATCTTGAAGGATATCCTCATGCCTATTTTGAACGCCCGTATCGAATGACAAATTGTGTAGGAGGGCAAAAATATAAAAAATTTTCGCAGCCTAGAATGGTGATACAATGCAGTGAAACTATGACATTATATTTATGCACAGATTTTCAGTACACCCCTGAAGAGTTTCATGAGCGCTTGGTATGGCTGGAGCGTGCGGGAGAGCGGCTACATGCGTGCAACCAAAGTGTTGATCTAAAAATATTTTTGTAAGAAGAAAACATGAGGATTTGATAAAATGAACGATGATGATAGAAACAAACTGATAACTAAAAGTCAGTATTAGCATAGGATGAATAGACGTGCAGCATATGAAGTTGGTGATTATGAAAAGTTTTTGTATAACAGACGTACTGGATTGATGACTACATAGCATGACATAAATGAACAAGCAAGCGAAAATCCAAATATAGTACCATTACATTTACATCCGGGGTCATGGTTTCCAATATGGGAAAACGGTGAGTACATCGGACAAGTAGCAATGGGTGGATACGAAATATTTGGTAAAGGACAAATGAGATTGGATGATTACCAAAATTAATCATCATCTCTTTTATTTTTGTGAAAGGTATGTATGCATTGATTTTAGCACAGTTAATGCCAATGTATGCTACCCATAAGAACTAAAGGAGAAATGAACAAATGGCAACAGAAATTAGAGTAGGTATGGGTAACGAGAGAGAATTTGTAAACATGGATGAACTCAAAGAAGAACTTAACAGAGTTGATGTAACATACGGTGATGTCATCTATGCAGCATTTGATGTAACTGCTGATTCAGTCAATACAAATCATGGTGTAAAGAACACATCAGATATTGTATCTGATGAAACAGTAGCAGTGATGGTATCAGCACCTAAATCTGGTGGTGGTATGTCCACAAATGTTCACATAGTATAAATAAAATGTGGGTATAATTACCCACACTTAATATTTTTAAATGGAGATGATTAAATGAAATTGGTAATTGATACGTTATGCACATATCATTTTGAAGATGATGATGGTAATGTCATTGACAAAAAACAAATTCAAATGAACATACCTGAAAAGGATTTCAAACGTGAAGGACATGGTTCACTTGAAATTGAAATTAAAGTAGATTTCTATGAATTATGTGATGAATTACAAATGCTTGATTTCGTGAATAGTGTTGATTATAATTTAGAGGATAAATGTTTTGAAATATATTGTACTGGAATTGAAGATGTACATGAAGAACATAGCGTATATGATTCAGATTGTAATATCAATATTGTTCCATATAAGGTATGCTTATTTGATGATGGACAATTATTAGTATTACCAACTGATGGATTAAATTGTGGGTTTCATAGTGTACATCCAAACATAAGTAGTGATGGTGAAATATGTTGGGGTGGCTCGTTTGGTATCATTGATGATTACGTAGAAAGCGGTGATATAATTATGTTTATGTTATCGTTACGTGATTTCATGAGTAAATGGTCAGCAGAAAACCCATATTATAATCCAGTAAGTGTAAATCCATGTGACCAATGTACACATGATGAATGCTTTGAGTTGTTATGTTATTGCAGAGATTGTGATGATTTCGATAGTTTCACATGTGTTGAGTGTAATCGTAGAGCAACTGTTGATATACCTTGGGCTAAATCAGAGATGCATGGTATAGAAGAACGTTACGAAGGGCAATTGGATGATATACTTAGTGATTTTAATTGTATAGATGGTGTTATTTGCCATGATACATACAACGAAATAGTTGTGTTTGATGCAACGATTATGAACATAGTTGATTGGTTAGTAGACATAAATGAAAATGAAGTTGAATTACATGAAGATGTACGTAATTTGATGGAAACACTTAAATTAATATAAATGGAGATGTATAAAATGGAAGTAGGGATATATATACCAAGAGATGTATGGACAGATATATGGACAATGGTTAGTGTATGTAAACTTGAAGTAGGTGCACTAATGAGTTGTAGCATTGATAAAGATAATGGTATGATTACCGTAGATGAAATATTTATACCATCACAGGAAGTAACTGGTGGTACATGTGATTTTGATAAGAACCAAGATGAAGGACTGTATGGTACAGATGATATATTAACGGAAGCGTTGATGAGAGATGTTCATGTACCAATAAATGGTTGGGTACATAGCCATGTTAATATGAATACAAACTTTAGTTCAATCGATGATGACAACATTAAGAAATGGTTGGATTACAATAATGATTATTATGTTAGTATATGCGTAAATAAAAAGAAAGAAATTACTGGTAGAGTTGATATGCTGGTAGACACACCATTCACGTCTGAACCTGAACATGTAACGATAGATGATGTAAATGTCATGGTTGAAGAATGGTACAGTCCAAAAGTTATGGATTGGTTAAATACAGAAGGTGTGATACGTGAGAAGAAGTTTACTTACAAAAAGAAAGGTAAAAGTAAAGTTACAACTGTAACGTACAACAACGTTGAGTTGACACCAAGTAACAAACGTGAAGTACTTGAATGGGATGGTGTACAAGCACAATCAATGACAGATAAACAAATTGATGCATATTGGGATAAGCATAATTATAGTGAAGAAGATTATGATGAATACATTGAAAGTTTCGTTGAAATGTATTCACAGTTCAGGTGATTACAATGGATGATGTAATGGAACAATTCTTTCAATACCAGATAAGAGAGGCTAAGAGTTATGCTAAAGCATCTGCATTCACACATTCCGGTAGCAAATATACACCATATGAACTGTTCCGTCCATGTATACACACTGATTGTTTAAATGGACTACAAACATATGGTTTTGACATTGATACAAGATTGAATGCTATACTCATTGGTTACAGAAGTAACCTAACTCCAGAAAATGGGTACATGTATTGTGATTCTGGTTACTTTAACCAATACCCATTTAAATCAAGTAATAGAAATTCGTTTAGAATGGGTGATATTATTGGTAATCCATTGATAAAATTCACATACAATAACTGTATTGATTTTATGGTTAAGACTGGTTCATCTATATTTGAATTCGATGTGTATCACTCATTTGATATGAGTAAAGTATTCAATAGTATTTACAACAACAGAACAAAGGTAACACTTGATGTAATGAAAGAATTATGTTACAGAATGACAGATTTTGTAGTGTTGAGTAACATACTTGAGGATAAGATTACAGGTGCATATAACATACTTGATAACATGGAGGATTAATGATGGTAGTTGAAATAAACAGTGTTGATATAGATATGTCGTATTCAAATAATGATATGGCTGAGTTTCAGAATAACTACTTAGGCAAACAATGTATAGGTAAGATAGGTGAATTCAATAAACTTGTTGAAATAGAACCAACAGATATAACATCTAACGGTAAGTTTGTTAAGGTAAGAATAAATGGTTGTTTGCCAACAGGGTTGAATCATTATGATACAATTAAAGGTGGATTATTTGGAGACCATGTGTGGTTTCATAACCATTTTAGTCAGTTTCATATAATTGAAGTAATAAAATGAAGTGATAACATGACAAGCATAGAATACACACGACAAATGGAATGGTTTAATCCAGATAAGTATAGTGATACGAATGTTACAGTAGTTGGTTGTGGTGGCATAGGTTCATTTTTAGTACTATACCTTGCACAAATGGGTATTAAGAACATCACGGTATATGATGATGATAAAGTTGAAGCACATAACCTACCTAACCAGAACTTTGATTTGAGACATATTGGTATGTTTAAGGTATGTGCTATGCAAGAAATTGTGAGAGAACGTACTGGTATCAAAATCAATGCAGTTAATAAACGTGTAGGTAAGGATACAAAGTTTGATTGTGATGTATTGATGTTAGGTACAGATACCATTAGTAGTAGAGAGATGTGTCTACGTAATGCTAAAAGTAGTGATGTGAAATGTATAATCGATGGTAGATTAGGTGGTCAATACTACCAAGTGTTTACGGTTGATATGCATAACCCCGATGAAGTATATAAATATCAACAATACTTCTTCCCACAATCTGAACAGGAACAACCAAGATGTACAGCAAAGGCAATTATATATATTGCATTGGATATTACATCTGATATGATTAGACATATGAGAGCATGGTTAATGGATTATGAATATCCTATTGTATATGAAGTTAACAGAGAACATAATGAGATAACAGCAGATGGAAACGTATTTGTGTATTGAGGTGATGAATAATGGGTAAAGATGTATATTTAGATAGTCAGACTATTAACATACTCAAAGACTATGGATGTGATGATGATGGATTTGGATGTAACGATGCTATAAAACAAATGAAACAAGAGTTAGATAATCTGAAAGACAATAGAGGATATTACACAAGTGCCTGAGGATTGCTCAGAATCGATTGTGTGAAGACTTTGTGTGTTATAGGTACTATCAGTCGTGTAACATACCAAAGTCTTCACAGTGAGGCTATATGACGTTATTAGAGGTAATTAATATGAAATTAATGACAATAAATAAAGATGATGACATTGATTTAATCAATCAGGCTAATATTTTAGATATACTGGTCAATAATGGGTATATTGATACAGATAAAAATATAATAGAGCCGTTTGAAATACATGTTAAAAAACCAACGGAAAGAAAACAGAGATATTGCTATGACTGTGGTTATAAATTTAGTAAAGGTGAACGTTCAGTTCCAATGCTTAAATACATTGGTGATAGATATATAGATATAAACTATTGTAAAGAATGTTATGAACAGTTGCATTAACCAAAGACTTGGCAGAGGTAATTGATATGAAATTAGTGGATATGTTTAAAGAATGTGTACATGATGCAAAGATGCCATATGGAACTGTATTGCTGGTGAACGATAATAAACCGTATCACCAATTGGAGATATACAAATCTGAAACATGGAATGAAACCACAGTAATTCTATACATAGAAGAAAGGGGATGTATGCCCAAATGTAGAACATTAAATCATAGGGGTATACCAGATGAAGGACTGACACGCTATCAATTAAATGGCATATTTATGAGTATGGGTATTAGTATTGAAGATGTATCAGTTAAACTTGATAGATGTAGCGTAGATGAATATTATAAAAGAATATCCAGTTACGTATCTCCAAATAAATACATAGAACCTACATCAATTGTAACATACAGAGACCAAACATTCATTATTACATGTAATAATTTACGGTTGGTAATAATGAATGTTGATAATGGTGAATACACACAATATGACACTAAATGTTCAAACAATAGAATAACATATAGGCATCTGCAAACTTGGTTATGGGGCAAAGATGTTGATAAAATAGAGTATCACGGAACACTCAATGAATGGCTCGACAAGTGAAAGGAAAGGGAAGGGGATTATAGGGGTTAGGTTAGGATAGTCAATATTAGTTTAAGATAGTTTAAATCTGATTAAGTCCAGACAGAACGAAGACAGACTAAGACTATTATTGATAGTCTTAATGTATCTTTGATTTGTTTAAGTCTTCTTAAGTCTGTCTGGACTAAGATAGTATGGAGATAATACAATGAATAACAAAGATAACCGAATGATAATCAATGAATGTGTAAGCGATATACAAAGAGTACTTGAATTAGATGACGATGTAGATAGATATATCTATGATAAAACTATTGAAATATTAAGAAGGTGTTACAATGAGTAAACATAGAAATGAGTATCCAAACCAAGCAGTGTTAAAGAGTATTAAAGAGTGTCCTTAAGTCTGTCTGGACAAACGTTGTTTTAGGGTGTTCAGTGCCAAACATTGGCAGTACTACTCTACGACTTCATACTATAAATACCTATCGCTTGACATGCACAAATTTTAGGCGAAGTTAAGCGATAGGTTTAAATAGTTTTGAAGCATTCTTGGAATTACGTCAACAGAGCATGGGTGTAGCAAAGTGGTCAAATGCGTATGGCTTAAGACCATATCTGGTAGCAGTTCATGGGTTCGACTCCCATCACCCATATTGCATGTGTAAACATGCTTAATTATAAGGAAGTGTAAATAAAATGACAGAAGAAGAAACCGCAGTAGATGAATTGACTGAACAGTTAAACAAAATGATGGATGGACATGATGTCAATGACATCATTGGGAGTTGCTTAAATATGGTTGCTGCAACCATAGTTTACGCATCACATACAAAAGAAGACGCAAAAGAAGCACTTATTCGAGTATGTAATGAAGTAACTGGATGGAACATTGATGCAGCATTTGAAAGCGTACATGGAGAAGGTGAAAACGATGAGTAAACAGAGAAATTCGATGTTTAAAGATAATAAATTCATGGATGTAAACGGTACATTCGGTATGATTATACGTGGATGTGTCGATGACATGAATTATATTATTGAACAGATTAATGAGTATACAGAACTTGATATTGTATACCAGAAAAGTAGCAGTAATGAATTATACATTACACCAGAGAAACCAGTAAAGGAGATGAAATAAATGAGTGTAGAAGAATTTGATATGAGCAATGTACAGACAAGCAAACCACTTTCCGAAGATGAGAAACTTCCAATTGTGAAACTTGGTGTAAACCAACGTCTACGTAACATAACTATTGATACATTTAGAACAGGTGTAAGCAAAATGTATGGTAGTTATCTCAACGTGTTCTTCACTGACATTGATGAACAGCAACAGAAAATTATGAGAGTATCTCTACCAGATGAAGAAGGTAAAAATACTGTATTCAACAAACAGTTCCTTAACACATTCACTTATCAGGATGATGAGACAGGTTACTTTATGTTGAAACCTCAGTTTGAAGGTGTACCAATATGGATTGGTAAAGGTCAGCCAGCAGGTAAACGTTATCATGTACTTGCATGGGGATATGAAGAACAACCAGAACAACCTATGCCAGAAGATGCAGAACCAACGACACAGGCTAATGAGAACTCATCTATTGATGCAACTGTAAACTACTCTAACCAGCAGGGTACAGCAGGTTATTACTTGCAGAATGCATACAATGATGGTACTGATAAATTCATGGCTGCAAAGATACTCGTTGATAATCTTGGATATACAACCAACGATGCAATGAGTACAGTTGAAGAATATTATCAGGCAAGAGATAAACAAGCAGGGAACAAATAAACGTTCCCTTATTTTTTAATGGAATGAGGTGAAACATGACACGTGATTTTTGTGAAGACATCATTGAGTATGGTAGGCATAATATCATAGGAAATGAGCAACAATTCCTTGCATTTGTATTATCAATGCTAACGTGTTTTGCACCTTCACCCAAAGAATATGTATCTACATTTTTAGTAGGTGAAAGTAGTGGTGGTAAAACACATTTGCAACGCACTGGTTTACATTTGCTACCCAATGAATGTATATTTAATATCACAAGTAGTTCAGATAAAGCACCAATATACTCAGAAGACTTACGTAACGATGACAAAATCAAGTTCATACAGTTTGCAGAATATCAGAAACTACCACCAGCAGTTATTGAGTTTCTAAAATCACTGTCTGGTGATGATGATGATTTTATATATGAAGTAACCAATGCTTCAAAAGGTAACACTATGAGGATTAAACATAAGAAAAGACCTTATAGTGTTACGTATGCACAGGTTGAGATTGACCATGAACTTGAAAGTCGTGTATTTGTTATACCAATAATGGATAACTATACAATCAATCGTTGTGTAGCAGCAATCAAATTTGGTGCAGATGAAGTAGAGTATTTGGGTGTTAAATATAAGTTAGTACCAGATGAAGAACTTGAAGCACGTATTATGGATAACATACATTCACTAATGCAATCTGAAATGGAAGTAACCATACCATTTGCAACGGCATTAGTTGATATTGTTAACCATAGCAAGTCAGTGAGTAAACGACATAGCAGTTTAATATCATCGTTGATTAAGAGTTCATGTCGTGCTAACTGGATTAATCGTGAATCAGTCGATGGTAAACTCGTAGCAAATGCACAGGATGTAACAAACGTATTGATTATGTTTGATTTGTTACGTGCTACAATGATGTCGATAGATATTATTGACTTGACTATATTTAAGAAGTTAAGTAAAGAACCTAACCAGAACGCTGAAAGTTTAATTAGATTCTTACAGAACATGGGTTTAGCAGAACTTACAAAAACTGAACTCAGTCGTAGGTTAGACAAACTGTACAACGAAAACTACATTAAATGTAAAGGTGGTGAATCAGGTAATCTATACAGTGGTAACGATAAGAAACAGATACTAAAGGTACGTGTAGATTGGGATGAGATTTATAAACATGATAGTAGTCCAGTTAAAAACGTAATTACTGGTAAAGAATACAGTAACATCATTGAGTTTGGTAAGGATGCTGAAGTAGAATATGAGATACGTGAGTGTACAGATGATGTGTCTGAGCATAAACAGGTCAATATTAAAGAAGCGACTATACGTGAACTTGTGATTGATTGTATAAGTAATTCTGATAACGGTGGTTTAAATACCAGTGAGATTGCTTACGGTATTTTAAACAATCCAGATAATCAGGATAAACTTGATGGTATAGATTATTACGGTATATCATTTGATATTATACCAGCGATGGTAGATGATGGTATAATTTATTATGATGACCAGAACAGAGTATATAAATTATTTGCAAAATGAGGTAACAAAATGGTAGATGATGAATCTTTGATTTTACAGAATAATGCAGTGAATGCAGAAGTAACGCTTAAAGATGACAGTAAATTTAGGGTTAACTATGATTACAACTACACAGCAGGTAACGAAGATTGTAGTTACTTAATGAAATGTATGATATTACCAGATGGTAGAATGATTGATGTGCCTTGGGATAATATAAAGTACATTGAATATAAAATAAGTGCATCTGAATATGCAGATTATTGTAATGACATGTATATAAAAAATCATGCTAAAATACCTGACGATGAAGATTGTATGGAAGTAGTTGAGTTTAGTATAAACGATACTAAATTATGTGATAGTAGTATGTATCAGTGAAGTGTTAACATGGGATACGGTGAGTCTGATGTAGTTGATGCGTTGAATAATTATTTTGATAATAATTGTATCAATGCATTATCATATCGACATAAACAGGGTAGGTTTACTGACCAATGGTGTGACATTAATGTTGATAGTAGTGATAACCGATGGTATCTTGCATTAGAGATAAAAAGCAAACGTGGTAAACGTGCTTTGAATTTCAATAACGATTTCACTACCAACAAAGATGGTGTACACCAGTTACAGAGATTAATTGATTATGCTATGTTAACAGGTAGAAATCCAATGATAATAGTCTTTTGTAGAATGGGTAGAGGTAGACCAAACCAGATTTATACATTCGATGCATTGGACTTATGGACACTCTGGAATAGCGGTAGTAAATCACTTAAGGCTAAAGAATTTGATGAATACAATACAAGTTATTTTGATGAGGTGGAGTTCAAGTGATAGTATGACATTGATGTTTGAGTTATCTGATGATTGTATTAAGTTATCAGATAACAAACTAAACATGTTATACAAACATTTTGTTAATCGTTATGATGACTATGCTATACAACAGGACAACGGTTCGTATCGTAGGTCAGACAGACCATTAGATACTTACACACTACTTCAACACTTATCAGGTGAAATCACGATAGGTTCATACCAAATAAGTTTAGACGGTAAGGTTAAGTGGATATGTCTTGATATAGACCATCATAACGATGAACAAAATGAGACAGATGTAGAGTTAGATACGTTAACAATCATTACAAAACTTGAAGCGTTAGGTATAGATTACATATGTGAATCGTCTGGTTCAAGCGTATCTAAACATATCTGGATATTCATGGATAACGTTAACGTATCAGATGCATACAGTTTCGGTAGGGAAATAATAGGTGATATAGAGTGTGAAGTATATCCTAAACAGAAGAAGTTAAGTGATGTTAAACCATACGGTAATTTAGTTAAGTTACCATTTGGTAAGAATAAGAAGAACGGTAACTGGTCACATATCGTAACAAGTTCAGGTGATTGTATACATAAACTTAAGTTAGACAGATACATACCGAGTGTGTACAAACGTAAGTCTAAGGGTGTCACAAAGCACTCTTCGACCTGTCTGAACATAGGTTGTTCTAACGGTGTACTACCGCTTACAATGAGACCATGTTTAAAGAAAGTTTAGACTGGTGATATTAGTGCAGTCGGTACAGGTGGACATAACTTAAGATGTGCATTAGTACCTGAACTACGTGATTGTTGTGGTATGACTGAATCAGACATATTAAGTGTGTTTATGAATCAAATGAATTTTGATATTGAAGCAACCAGACGCAATGTTAAATCATTGATTCATTATAATAGGTATAGTTGTAGTAGAATTTTAGCAGAGTCTAAAAATATAGTAGAAGATATTTGTAAAGGATGTGTATTAAATGAAGACAAGAATCGATATTGATTTGAATAGAGATAACATAATTGAGATGTTACAGAATGTCAATAGGGATACAGATGCTATCATTGAGTTTCTTGATAACTCTGATTATTTTGTATCACCTGCAAGTACAAGACACCATTTGAATTGTAAAGGCGGGTTAGCACAACATTCATTGAATGTAGCAGACATATTGGTAAAGTGGAATAACGATTACAAACTTGAACTTGATAACGATTCACTTAAGATAATTGGATTGTTACATGACATATGTAAGATTAATACATACAGTATTAATTATTTAAAGAATGGTAATATAGGTAAGACACCGTTCAACAAGTTCGATAAGTTGCCAATGGGTCATAGTGAGAAATCTGTGATACTTGCTAACAAATACATTGACTTAACAGAAGATGAAATGTTAGCAATACGTTGGCATTCATTGAATTATGACCCTTCATATAGACTATATCAGAATGTACTTGACAAAAGTAGCGAATATGTTATTATAACACATTTAGCAGACATGTTTGCTTCTAAATATATTGATGATACATACGAAGGTGAGATAGAATGAAACTTGATATAAATAGTAAGGATATTGAAGAAGTACTTGAATCGTTTGATGATGATAACATTGACTTTGCTGAGTTTGTTAGGTCACTGGTTGGTTATAAACTAAGTGAACAATATGATGAACCAATAAAGTTAATATCAGTAACGTTTAATGAAGATAACACAATAGAATGTAGTTTGAGTAAGATAAGTTTAGATGAGAGGTTAGATAATGAAAGGTAAAATACAGAAGAATGGTGACGTGACCATAAAGATGTCATTGGAAGAATCGTTGCAATTGCTACGTATACTTGATTGTGATTACAATAAAAGTAAATCAGAGTATATCAGTATGCGTGGTTACACAATTGATAAAGAGACAGATAAACAATTGTTCAATGATTTATATGAAATTGTAACTGAAGAAACAGAAGTAGATGATACAGATATTGACTGATGAAGAAGTTGATAAAAGTATCGTTGGGTTGTAACCACAACCCTATACCTTTTAGGGTCAAAAATGGGTAGAAACGCATAGTATCGAAGATACAATGCTCGAACAATGATAAAATCATTGTAAACGCATAGGTGATATATATGAGAGTGTATATAGACAATACACAAGATGATGAAGACAACAAGTGGATAGGTAAAACAATTCGTATCGATGAAAGATTTTGTAAACATAACAATGTACCAAATGTAAACAAAGTAATGTTGATAGAAGAAATACGAGGTGCAATAATATTAAGGTTTGTTGATGCAATGGGTATATGTCCACCAGTAGATGTTACGATACCTAACGATAGGTTTGAAATATTGAAGACGGATAATATGAGTCTGGATAGATATGAACAGTAAAACCAAACGTATTCAGAGACGTAGGTTGAACAGACAAGAAAAGAAAAATAATATTAGTAATGTTGATGTAGGTGAACAGTTTGAATGGTTCATGACAGAATATTTTAATGAGTATATGGATACATATAGTTTGAATGGACTTGCTTACATGTATCCAATACATCCTAACTATACACAAAAGATTGATGTGTTGATTGATAATTTTGATTCGATGTTTATAGGTATTGAATGTAAGAGTGTATATGAAGATGGACACCCACTTCATAATAAATGTAAACACTTTAGAAACACAAGATTTTATTTTAGTAAGTTGTTTCGCATCAATAAAAATGGTGAATCACAATTACATAGACAACATCAATTTTTGGTATGCACAGATAGACGTGGTTTGATTGCATTTGAGTTTAGATGTATGGATGAAGTGTTTTTAGTACCACATCAAATAATTTATGATAAGTGGAAATCAGGCAACAAGTTTATTACATCGTAGGACATAATAACAAATGCATATCAAATTGGAAGTAAAGGCAGTTTAGTTAAGTTTATATCGAATAAATGTGAGGTAACAAAATGAAATTAATTAAGTTTATTGTTAATGGAGATGAGATAAAATATTTTGAAGTGTTCGGTAGATACATATTGGTAGGAAAGTCAGGCGATAGTCTAAGCAAAATGTTAAAAGATATGCCAACAGAAGTCAATCACATGATAAAGATATGTGATGATTAATATGATTGATATTCAAAATCCACTTTGGGGTGTTATTGTAGCGGTTGTTTATATAGCAACAAATGTATTGGCATCAAAGTTAGCAGAACGGAGAAACAGTGATAAACAATGAACGGACAGAAGTATTATGCAAAGGGCATAGTTGAACATGTAGTAGACCCATTGAACGAAGATATGTTAGTAGATGCATTCATCGATGATTATGAAAGAGATGATGTTATTGCTAATATATGTAAACATTTACCAATAGGAACGAAAGTAAGTATAACAGTAGAGGTATTGGATGATTGAGATAAAAAGACCATCGATACCATCTGCTTACGAAGCGTTATGGAAACGTGTGTGGCATTACGGTAAGAAGGACACAGACGAACGTGGTGACGCTGTTAGAGTGCTACACTACGTATGGGTCGAGATAACCTCAGATGACCTCACATATCCGTCTGTGTGCCCTGTACACCGTGAGATAGCAGAGAAGTTTAAGAAAGGTTTGGTAGACAGACGTGAAGCAAACATAATCGGTGATAAGTTTGATTATGGATATGGAGAACGTATACGTAGAGATGATGCGTTAGTGATTGTCATGGTAACGTTACAACATAATCCTAAAAGTAGACGATTGTGTATACCAATAACAGCACATACGGATTTGGGTGAATCAATAGTGGGTATGGAGATACCATGTGCTACCCAAGTAGAGTTCGAGGTTGTCGATGATAAGTTAGATATGGTATTACATATGCGTAGTAATGATGTACTTAACGCATTTCCTTCGGATGTCTACGGATTCAGACATTTACAAATGATGGTATGTGATTACACTGGTATACCAATTGGTAACTACTATCAGTATATTAAGAATGCACATATAATAGAACATGCAGCACAAGATTGGATAGAGGAACATTTATGAACAATGAAGACATAGTAATAAAGGTTGTAAGAGAAGAAACTAAAGAGGAACTTAGACAGATTATGATATTGGAAAATTTAAATTCATTTGATGAATGTATAAATTTCCTTGCAGACAAATATCATAATAAGGAGATGTAATAATGGATGTAATAGGTAATATGATACACTTTAAGAGTGACCCGATGAACTTTAAGAAAGAATTGATAGGTGTCAAACGTAATACCGTTAGGATAATGAAACCATCTGAAAGGTATAAGTTATGTGAACTCATTGGGGAACATGAAGACGACATTTGTATAGATGAGAAAACAGGATTGCTTGAAGTTAATAGTGATGTATATATAACGATACACAACAGTGAAACAGGTGAATATTTCACAAGAAAACTTAAGGATATATCTACGTTGGATACAGGTATGAACACAGTATTTATATTTTCATGGTGAATTTTATGGAAGAAGATTATGAGTTATGGAAATCTATAAGTAAATTGAGAACAATGTCACATACAGAGAAGTGGCAGTTTTATCGTAGTATGATTAGAAACCGTGAGTTACATAGACGATTGGAGAGTAAATAAATGATAGAAAACTTTTGGATAACATTTTGGTATACGTTTGGTATAGGTATGGGAATAGCAGCCGTAATGGTAGTGTATGGATTGATAGGTGCAATGGCAACTTTGATAAGCAGGTGATATAAATGATAGACATATATTGTGATGATGAAGATTGTGAAGGTACATGCAGAGTAGTCAGTGTACTTAATGTTAAAGAAGATGGCAAAATGAGATGTCTTGTACAGTGTAACGAATGCATGAATGTTTACACACGTAAAGGATTTACAAGTGACTTGAGGTGATTTGAGAATGCAGATATATGATATAGGATATAAAATAGTAGATGATGACGCAGTTAAACCTTACTACGACCATGTAGGTGACAGTGGATTTCCATTGATTTCAGTTGAAGATGATTTCGTATTACATCCAAATGAGATAACAATGGTAGATACTGGAATACAGTTTGATATACCGGAAGGTTTAGAATTGTGTGTACGTTCACGTTCTGGAATGACTAAGAAACATGGCATCGTAGTAGCACAAGGTGTAGGTACAGTAGACCAGAATTATCGTGGTAATGTGTTTGTATTACTCTATAACATATCTGATTTACCAATGACTATAAATAAAGGTATGAAGATAGCACAGGGTATATGGAATGAGTTGCCAGATGTTGTATTCCATGAAGTAGATGAGTTATCTGAGACAAGTCGTGGTTCAGACGCACTCAACAGTACAGGGTATTACAAACGTGAGTAATACCTTACTTTATTTATTTTTAATAGGTGATATTTAATGATTGCTGAAGAATATTTTGATAGTCAGTTAGGTATAGATATTTGGAATAACAAATACCGACAGAACAATGAATCATTCGATGAATGGTTAGATAGAGTTAGCGGTGGTAACGAAAGTGTACGTATGCTAATCGAACAAAAGAAGTTCATGTTCGGTGGTAGAATACTTGCTAACAGAGGCATTGATGACAGAAACGTAAGTCTGTCTAACTGTTATTACTTTGATATACCAGAAGATTCAATAGATGGTATATACGAAACAGCACGTAAGTTAGCAAAAACGTTTAGTTATGGTGGTGGTGTTGGTGTTGATATGAGTGTACTTGCACCAAAGGGTGCTAAGATAAACAATGCTGCTAAGTACACTACTGGTGCAGTATCGTTTATGAGTACATTTAATGAGGTAGCACAAACAATTGGTGCAGAAGGTAGACGTGCAGCACTGTTGATGTCGTTGAAATCTGAACATCCAGATTTAGAAGAATTTATTACATGTAAATCAGAAGATGGTAAAATAAGTGGTGCTAACATTAGCATACAAGCATCTGATGATTTTATGTATAGTGTTGAAAATGGTGAGAAATACACACAATCATTTACAAGACATAACGGTGATAAAACAATAAAACTTATAGACAGTCGAAATGTGTTTAGAAAGTTTGCTGAGAATAATTGGGATTGGTCAGAACCAGGTATGCAATTCATAGACACAATGCGTAATTGGAATATGTTGAGTGAATGTGATGAATATGTAATAAACGGAACGAATGCATGCAATGAATTAGTATTACCCGATGGCGGTGCATGTATATTAGGCAGTATTAATCTTGCAGAGATAGAAGTTATTGACGGTCAAGTGAGTTCATTTGATTTAGGTCACGTAGTAAAAAATGCAATCGAAGGTCTGAATGAAGTATTGGTTGAATCACTTGACAGACACCCATTGGAATACCAAAAAGAAGTCGTTAATAAATGGAGACAGATAGGCTTGGGTGTAATGGGATATGCTGATTTGCTTATCAGACTTGGATTAAAATACGGTAGCAAAGAAGCAATAGAGTTTACAAATGAATTATTCAAATTCATATTAAAAGAAGCAGTTATAGCAAGTTCACAATATGCTTATCACAACGAAAGTTTCCCAATGTTTGAAGACAGTGGGCTATTTGATTCCATATTTGTTAAAATGAACTTCGATAAACAAATGGAAGAACAAGTCATGTCATGTGGTCTTGCAAACGGTTCATTGTTATCAATAGCACCGACTGGTAGCATAAGTACAATGTTGGGTGTATCTGGTGGTATCGAACCTCATTATGCATTGAGTTATAAACGTAAGACTGAATCATTACATGGTGAAGATAAATACTATGACGTGAACATACCAATAGTTGAATGGTACAGAGAGAGTTATAATAAATACGAACTACCTGATTACTTTGTTACAGCATTGGACATACCAATAAGTGATAGATTACAAACACAAGCAACCATACAGAGATATGTAGATACATCAATATCCAGTACAATCAATCTACCTAACTCAGCGACAGTTGAAGATGTTGAGGATATTTACATAAACGCTTGGAAACTTGGACTTAAAGGTGTAACTGTTCATAGACAAGGTAATAAACGTGAAGGAATACTTACAGTTAATGATATATCTGAAGATAAAGATGTGAATACGGAATTAAAACGTGGTGATTGGGAACCAAAGCCGAACGATTTAACAACCACTGATAGAGATATTTATACTGGATGTGGTAGAATTAAAATGTTTATCAGATATTCGAGAACAAATAACAAAATATTTGATTTTTGGATAAAACGTTCTGGTAAAGGTGGTTGTGAACGTTCACTTGATAACATAGCCGTAGCAATGTCTGGTATGCTTAGATTAGGTGGCAATATATCTAACATTGATAAAGCCTTTGAAGGTATAGGTGTATGTAACTCATTTAGCAATGCTCGTAAATCTGGACAAATTGTCAGCAAAGGAAATAATTGTGGTGACGCTATGTTACGCAAATTACTTGAGTTCAAAGAAGATGCTGATAATGGTAATCTGGATATTAATGGGCGTTCTTTAAAGGATATTGACGGTACTCCATTGAGCATGATACAAAAACAATCACAACCTATTAAAAAAGGCTCACTATGCCCAGATTGTAACGCATTGTTAGTATATACAGGAGGTTGTGTTGAATGTGCGAACTGTGGATATAGTAAATGCACATGAGGTGATTAAATGAAAACAAACGAAGAATGGTTAGAGAAACTTGATAAAGTAACTGTAACAGACGATGGATTAGATTCTGATGATTTGGATGTGTTAGCATCCTTCATCAATAATTTATATCTGAATCAAAATACTGATAGTAGTACATGGGATATTGCAAGAGTATGTGTATCAATGCTTAACTTCCTTATGGTTAAGAACAAACGTTACGGTAACTCAGCGATAGAACCATTGAATGTGTTTAGTAAACTTGACGCAAACGAGCAGATTAATAATCGTATGGATGATAAGTTAATGAGGATTAAGAATAGCAGTGTTGAGCGTAAAAATGATTACGTTGACCTGTCTGGATATTTGCTGCTCAAATGTATAGCAAACGATTGGTTAGAATTTGATGACTTATTGGACTGATTAAACATGTTTGAAAATAGTTGGATGATGTATACATTGGTTGACGATGAGTTTGTTGTTACATCGGTAACTAAAAACATAGTGTTTAAACAAATATAGACACATGTCTTGATAAATAAATATTATGATGATAGACTTGGTGAAGTAAGATGTCCATATTAAGTATAGTTATGTGGATAGTTGTGTTTGGTAACATAATGGGTGCGTTAATGGTTGCTAAACACGATAGTATGAAAGCCAACCAAATATGGTTTGTGACTAATCCAATATTGATTGGTTACAATATTTATTTAGGTGCAATAGAACAAGCCGTAATGTTTTTAATATATTGGATACTATGTATACTTGGAATAAAGAGGATGATATAATGAAAGATATGTATGTGTTTAAATGTAAGGAATGTGGTGGAACAATTGAATATTTCGGTGATAACACTGGTGCTAAGAAAATGTGGCAAAGTCTAATTAAAAATGGATGTGAAGATTGTGATTGTCAACAGTTTTCAGTTAACAAACCAATATATGATTCATCAGGTGGTAGTAGATGAGAGATATTAAATTCCGAGCATGGGATACAATTGAGAAAAGGATGTGGACAGTTGTGGGAATTGAATGGCATACAGATACAGTTTATCTACGTGATGATACACATTGTGTTCAAGAACGAATGCTGCATAAAATGACAT
>Ga0182238_1000207_pt1 | contig 19643 bp, 16 predicted proteins | sample hydfrates6_PW_90_FD_132439 | JGI IMG/M metagenome (GOLD analysis project Ga0182238, IMG submission 132439) | Subsurface microbial communities from deep shales in Texas, USA - hydraulic fracturing test 6_PW_90 | ecosystem: Environmental > Aquatic > Deep subsurface > Shale gas/oil reservoir >... | reverse complement strand
TTCGGACGATGTTGGCTGGCTCAACGCCGGCGCGCAGATCACGGTCCTGGGCCATGCCGGGAACGGCATCTGCAACGCCATGGCCCAGGGCCGGGTGGCCGTGGCCGGTTCCATCGGTGCCCGAGGCATGACCATGACCAAGCACAACCCCCGTTTCGCTCCGCCCGAGCTCTGGGTCCTTGGCGGAGTCGGCGACTATTTCGCTGAATTTATGGCTGGAGGGATAGCTGTGGTTTGCGGTGTTGAGCCGTTTGAGCCGGAGAACATCCTCGGCTACCGCCCCTGCGTGGGCATGGTCGGCGGGAAGATCTTTTTTCGCGGTCCCCACGAAGGCTTCAGTCGCGCCGACGCCAAAGAGGTCGACATTGATGACGCCGACTGGGAATGGCTGAGCGCCAATCTCCATGAGTACCTCACAGACATCGGCCGCCCGGAACTGTACCCGACCCTGGCCCGGCGTGAAGAATGGCAATTATTGGTGGCCCGCTCGCCGTTTGAAAAGATCGGCCGTAAGCGGCGCTCCATGACCGCGTTTCATAATGAAGTCTGGGACCAGGAACTCGGACGAGGGGGGATGATAGGTGATTTGAGTCTGGCCGACCGCTCCCCGATCCCGCTTGTCGTCAATGGGGACTTGCGACGCTTTGTCCCGGTCTGGGAAAACCGCAAATACCTTCCCCCCTGCCAGGCCTCTTGTCCCACGGGCATTCCGGTCCAGAAACGATGGGAGTTGGTCCGAGCCGGCAAGATCAGTGAGGCTATTGACCTCGCCATGTCCTACACCCCATTTCCGGCCACGGTCTGCGGCTATCTCTGCCCCCATTTGTGCATGGACGCCTGTACAAAGCTCCAGGGCAATCTCCCTGCCGTGGACATCACGGAATTGGGCAAGGCCGGTGTACAGGCGGCTCTTCCTGCGCGTCCGGAGTCGAGCGGCAAGAAGGTCGCCATCATCGGGGGCGGGCCAGCGGGGCTCTCTTTGGGCTGGCAATTGCTTCTCACCGGGCATGAACCGGTCATCTTTGACCGGGAAAAACACCTTGGCGGCAAAATACGCTCCGCCATCCCGCAATCACGCATTCCCGCGGACATCCTGCAGACTGAACTCGAGCGGGCCGCCTCTGTCCTGCCCCACGTCCACCTGGAACAGGCAATGAGTCGGGAAACCTTCGCGGCCATCAAAGACGAACACGATCTCGTGGCCTTGGCCATCGGAGCGCAACGGCCACGCACCCTGCCCATCCCGGGCAATGAACGGCTGGTGTCGGCTCTGGATTTTCTGCAGGCCGCCAAACAGGAGACAGCCAAGGTCGGCAACAGGGTGGTCATCATTGGTGCCGGCAATGTCGGCTGTGACGTGGCCACTGAAGCCGCCCGTTTTGGAGCCGAGGACATTTTACTCATTGATATCCAGGAACCAGCTTCCTTTGGGGAGGAACGCCGGGCAGCCGAGCGTGTCGGGGCCCGCTTTCGCTACCCCTGCTACACGAAGGCGATCACCGCCGAGGGCGTTGAACTCCAGGACGGAGAAGTCATACCCGCGGATACGGTTATCGTGTCTATCGGGGACCAACCCGAACTGGACTTTTTGCCCGAAGATATTGCCACTGAACGGGGGTATATCAAGGTCAACGAGATCCACCAGACCTCGGACGCTCAGGTCTTTGCCCTCGGCGATACAGTGAAACCCGGGCTTTTGACCGACGCCATTGGCGCAGGGCGGCGGACAGCCCTGGTCATGGACGCCATCTTCCGCGGCCAGCGGCCTCTCGGAGACACCTCGGAAATGCCCTACGAGGACAATCTCGCTTTGGACTATTTCGATCCGGAACAACCGGGCTCCGAGGTCATCGATTACTCCCGCATGACCCTGGCCTATTTCGACCCTCGGATCACGGACTTCGAATCCCTGGACCAGTGTGCGGCGGAATGCGCCTCCTGCGGCGCATGCCGGGATTGCGGGCTGTGCATCGAAATCTGCCCCCAGACCGCTATTTATCGACGTCAACTGAGCGGTGAGGACTTTGAAATGGTCGCTGACCCGGAAAAATGCATCGGATGCGGTTTTTGTGCCCAGGCCTGCCCCTGCGGCATATGGGCCCTGCAGGCGAACGATCCGTTGATCTAGGTACCCATCCTGCTCTTCGGCAGACAACCACAAAAAGCCCCCGCCGACGTTTGCCTCGTCGGCGGGGGCTTTTTAGACAGCAACACAAACCGGTAAACCGGTCTATTTTCCCCAAAACACGTCTAAGACCCCCCTGCGGGGCGGATTGGTGCCCAGACTGGTCACCACAAAGGCCAGCCCCCCCAGGACCAAGGTCGGGACAATGACATGCATCCCCCAAAAGCGGTCCCAAACGATATTGAAGACAAAATAGGAACCGACACCGACCACAATGGATGCCAAAGCTCCGGCGCTATTGGCCCGGCGCCAATACAATCCCAGCACCAGAGGCCAGAAAAATGCCGCCTGCAGGCCGCCGAAGGCAAAGAGATTGAGCCAGACAATCAGGTCCGGGGGACGTAAGGCCGCCAGGAAGACGATAATGCCGATAAGCGCTGTGGTGTAAAAACTCAACTGGTGCAAGCGCTTTCCGGCCCCACTGTCTGTGGCCGCATTCGGTTGAAAACAATGGATGTAGACATCCTTGATCAGCGTAGCCGAAGCCAGAATGAGTTGGGAATCGATCGTGGACATGATCGCGGCCAGCGGGCCAGCCAGAAAGAGCCCGGCCACCACTGGCGGCAGCACTTCAAGGCTCAAAAGGGGCAAAATTTTATCTCCGACCTCCAGGCCGGGAATCACTGCCCGGCCCAGCGCTCCGCAGAGATGCATACCGAGCATGACCGCCCCCAATACGGCGGTACTCAAAACAATGGCCGTGTGCATGGACCGGCTGTCACGATACCCAAAACAGCGCACCCCAGCATGGGGCAAACCGATCACTCCCAAGCCGACAAGCACCCAAAACGAAAGGATAAACGGTTTGGAAAGAAAATCATCAGGGCCAAAGGGGGTCAGCAGCGCAGGGTCGGTCTCCCGCAGGCTTTCGACGATAGGGCCAATCCCGCCGCCCGCATGGAGCAGGCCCCAAAAAAGGGCGCCCATGCCACAAACCATCACCAGTCCCTGGACGGCATCGGTCAGCGCCACGGCCCGGAAACCACCGACTGTGGTATACAGAATAACGGTGGCCGCAAAGATAAACAGCCCCGTATGGTAGGACAAACCCGTGGCACCTTCAAAAAGACGGGCTCCGCCGATAAATTGGGCCACCATTGCGGCTATAAAGAAGACAACCAGAGCCAGTGAAGTCAGTCCAACCACCCATCGGCTTTCATATCGGGCCCGGAGGATGTCGCTGATGGTCACTGCGTTGACTCGGCGGGCGATGATCGCGAATTTCTTGCCCAGCACACCGAGGGTCAGCCAAGCCGTGGGCACCTGGATCATGGCCAGAAAGACCCAGCCCAATCCCATCTTGTAGGCCACACCGGGGCCACCAACGAAACTGGAAGCGCTGGTGTAGGTAGCTACTAGAGTCATGGCCAGGACAAAACCACCCATGCCGCGACTGCCGATAAAATATTCCTCCAGAAAATTGCCGGCCCGGGACAAGACCCGATTGCTGTAAACCGCCAAGGCGTAGATCAATCCCAGATAGATGGCCAGCGGCACAAGGACCTGCACATTCACTGCTTCCATTCCTACCGCTCCTGATCCGGCTCGGTGAGATGCGCGTCCAGAGGGACATCCTTGAATATGGTCTGGACGGTGACAAAAATAAACAGCACAAACAGCGGCAGCCCCAAAAGGCAACTCCAGACAAACCAGGCCGGCAGCCCCCAGATCCAGGTGTACTCTTCCACAGGCTGGGTCCCCAATCCATAAGCGGTTGCAAACCACCATAGAAAATTCAGAGCGGCGAGGACAATACAGGCCCAGGCCTCTTTTGCGGCCTGGAGAAACCGGGGATCGGCTTCGGTATGGACAGATGTGTGTTTTGGCATACAGGTCTCCCAGTGTCCGTATTTCAAGACATCACGACGGCACACTCCACATTTTCAGATGGAGTCCTTTGGCCCCCTTCAGACCAAAATCCTCCAATGGCGCCGTTCAAGGGGGGTGCCCCCTGTCTTCGGACAAATGTCATGACCAGAGATGCAAATACAGGGCCAAGAGCTGACTGGTTAATCAATCCCTATTCCACTTCCGCCCATTGTGGAACCCACTGCCCGGGCGCGCGAAGGATTTCTTCGCTGGAAGAGCAGTGGGTGACAAGGGAGCGCACCAAGGCCTGGAATGCCGCCCCATGTCCCTTGTGGCGCGAATGCGCAAGTTCATGCACCATCACATACTCCACAACCTCAGGCGGGAAAAAAAGCAGCTTGCAATTCAGGCTGATAGTCCTTTTCATTGAAAAACTGCCCCACCGCGTTTTTTGCCGCCGGACCTGAACTCTGGCGTAATCCGATAACCCGGAACGGCGAGCGGTCTGGGCGCACCAGCCCGGGAGCACAGACTGGGCAAGATTCTGCAGCCAGCGGCACAAAAGCAGGCACTCTTGCCTGGGAGCATCTGAAACCCCAAGGCGGAGATGGTCTCCCAGCGCCTGTACATACGGTCGCTTGGCCGGACAGCAGACCACCGGGAATTCTCGACCAAGGGCTGGAAGGGCAACCCGTTCTGGCACCTCGACCTGGGGTGTGTTGGTCGCAGCGAGGGAACGCTGCAGCCATGCATGGTGGGCTTCAAGGATCGCGCCGACCTGCTGCCGAGGAAATCCCATGGGAACAGTGACTTGGACAACACCACTCTTCACGCGCAAAATGACGCGTTTGGCTCGTGGATGCTCACGCACGGTATGCGGGGGGAGGTCTCGAATTTTCAACTCCTGGACAGTGTGGGATTCCGTTCGGGCTTCAGCTTTGTCTGCCCCAGATTCCATGACCACGACACGCTTGCCAGGTTCCAGCAGCCTTACTAAGGTGCTAAAAATAGATGCTCCGGGAATCGGTCCAGATTTTGCGCCCACGCCTGTTGACCAGGTAACGGAGACCATACTGAACCCGGGCGAGCCAAAAGACTGGACTCGAATGCCGGAGCAGCACAGAAAACCTTGGATTCGTGCCCTCGGCAGTACTGCCCTCTTGCGTACTTGGCGTTGAGTGCCCGAAGCACGGACAAAATCCGCTTAGTCCCAGAACCACGGAGCAGACACATGCCTCTTGCAACACGGCTCGCTCTTTTTCTTGTGCTGGTGGCGCTGCCCTTACCGGCTCAGGCCCAGTCCGGCTGGCAGCCGCTTATCGAACGCCTTGCGGCCGAGGGCTACGACCAGGCCCGTCTGCAAACCATCTTTTCAGACCCGCGAGCCGAATTTCTCGAATGGGTTATTCCCAAAAAAAGCACCCACTCTGAAGCGGCTCTCGACTACGAACAATTCCTTCAAGACGAGAGCAGGCAACGCGCCGCCACCTTCCTGGACACGCACCGCTCTCTTTTAGCGCGCATAGAGGCCACCTACAATGTTGCCCCTGAAATCCTAACCGCGCTTCTCGAGGTAGAAACCCGCCTTGGCAACTACACCGGGCAGACCAGAACGATTAATGCCTTGGCCAGCCTTGCCCGCGGGGGAATGGAGCATAAGGCGAATGCTGCGGCCAAACGCCAAGGGCAATGGGCCTACAAGGAACTCAAAGCCCTGCTCGACTGGCGCCCGCACAGCGGGGCCGAGCTTTTAAAACTGCGCGGCTCTCCCTTTGGTGCCTTTGGTATCCCCCAATTCATTCCATCCAGTGCCGCCGCCTACGGCCAGGATTTCGACGAATCAGGCAGGGTCGACCTCTTCAGTCTGCCCGACGCCCTGGCCAGCGCCGCGTTCTATCTGCAAAAACACGGCTGGGCTCCCGATCTCGACCGCGAAGACAAGCTGCGGATCATCAAACATTACAACCACAGCACCCCGTACGCCAAGGCGGTCCTGGCCCTGGCCGAACGCCTCAGCCGTGGTCCAGAGGCTGAATAACCTTACTCCGGGGGGCAACATCCTCCGTGACCCAGACATTCCCGCCGATAATCGCTTCACGCCCGATCGTCACCCGTCCGAGGATCGTGGCCCCGGAATAGATAATGACATTGTCCTCCACGATCGGGTGGCGGGCAATGCCTTTGATCAATTTCCCCGATTCGTCCTTGGGAAAGGATTTCGCCCCCAGGGTCACCCCTTGATACAAACGGACATTATCCCCGATACGGCAGGTTTCTCCGATCACGGTTCCGGTGCCGTGATCGATAAAAAACCGCTGCCCGATTTCCGCTCCAGGATGGATATCGATCCCGGTCTGGGAGTGGGCCAACTCGGTAATGATCCGCGGGATGAGATGGACCCCGAGACTGTGCAGGGCGTGAGCGATACGGTAATTCGTTACCGCTTTGATACTGGGATAGCAAAAGATGGCTTCGCCTGGATTGGTGGCTGCAGGATCGCCCTCATACGCTGCCTGGACATCTGTGGCCAGCATATCCCGGATTTCAGGCAGGCTCTCAATAAACTGAGCGGCCATATCCTGGGAACGGGTCTCGCACTCCTGGCAGGGACCGTTGGCATCGTTGGGACAGAAAAAACAAAAGCCACGCCGGATCTGTTCAACCAGACTCCGGTATATCTCTTCCAAAGTCGCGCCAATATAATACGGCAAATGGGGCGGGGCGATATCCACATGACCGAAATATCCCGGGTACAGGACACTTCGAAGCTTCTCTACCACATCCTCAAGCACCGGCACCGAGGGCATCGGGGGCATCCCCTGGTTCCTGTGGCAGACGCCGGACGCGCTGAGTGACCGGACGATGTGATCGAGTTCGATGGGCTGTGAGGCCATCTCGGGTCTCCTCTTTGTCTGTGTCTTGCGCGATGCGAAGGAAATGTCTACATATTGGGGCCTTCGACGAACGCCATTCTGCGCCGGCGAGGGGGGCTCTCTCAGGTCCTGCCCGACAGGTATCGTTCCACCTGCCTGGACCAGCCAACCGGAGCGCCCCGAAACATCGGCCAGGTTTGACCGCTATTCCAACATCCTGATTTTTTGGAGGAACATTGCATGGGCAATACCGACATTCAGACCGGCACCAACTTCATCCGTCAAATTGTCGAAGAAGACATACACAACGGCAAAAATCAGGGACAGGTGGTTACCCGTTTTCCCCCGGAACCCAACGGGTATTTACATATCGGCCACGCAAAGTCCATCTGTCTCAACTTCGGGCTGGCCTATGATTTCAACGGCACCTGCCACCTTCGTTTTGACGACACCAATCCGGTCAAGGAAGAGCAGCGCTATATCGATTCCATCCAGGAGGACGTGCACTGGCTCGGATTCGACTGGCAGGACCACCTCTACTTTGCCTCAGACTACTTTGATCGTCTCTACGAATTCGCGCTGTCCTTGATCCAAATGGGTAAGGCCTATGTCTGCAGCCTCAGTCCGGAGGAAATCCGCCAGTACCGAGGTACCTTGACCGAGCCCGGCCAGGAAAGCCCGTATCGGGCACGGACAGTGCAGGAGAATCTCGATCTCTTCCAGCGCATGGCCGCAGGCGAATTTGCGGAAGGGGAGCATGTTTTACGGGCCAAAATCGATATGGCCTCCCCTAACCTCAACATGCGCGACCCGGTGATTTACCGGATCATGAACCAGGCCCACCACCGCACGGGTGACACGTGGCACATCTATCCCACATACGATTTCGCCCACGGGCTTTCCGATTCCATTGAGGGCATCACCCACTCCGTTTGCACCTTGGAATTTGAAGATCACCGACCACTGTATGACTGGTTTTTAGACCAACTCGGCGTCCACCACCCCCAGCAGATCGAATTCGCTCGGCTCAATCTCAATTATACCGTTATGAGCAAACGGAAATTGTTGCAACTCGTCGAACAGGAATACGTCGAAGGTTGGGATGATCCGCGGATGCCGACCATCTCCGGATTGCGCCGCCGGGGATTTACGCCGCGCTCTATTCGCGACTTTTGTGAACGTATCGGAGTGGCCAAGGCCAACAGCATGGTCGACATGGCCCTGTTGGAACATTGTTTGCGCGAAGATCTCAACAAACGCGCCCCGCGGGTTATGGTGGTCCTCGATCCGGTCAAAGTGGTCATCACCAATTATCCTGAGGACCAGGTCGAACACATGGAAGCGGAAAACAACCCTGAAGATCCGAGTATGGGCTCACGCCAATTGCCCTTTTCGCGGGAAATTTACATTGAACGCTCCGATTTTCGCGAAGACCCCCCAAAGAAATATTTCCGCCTGGCCCCCGGACGGGAAGTCCGTCTCAAACACGCCTACTACATCACCTGCGACAAGGCGGTGTACGATGACAAGACCGGCGACCTGGTCGAACTCCATTGTACCTACGACCCAGAGACCCGCGGGGGCTGGTCTGAAGACGGGCGTAAGGTCAAAGGCACTCTGCACTGGGTCGACGCTCAGCAGGCGGTCCCGGCTCAGGTCCGGTTGTACGACAGGCTGTTTACGGCGCCGGTACCCGGGTCCGGTGAAGGCAGGGAATTCCTGGACGACATCAATCCTGAATCCTTACGGGTCCTGGACACATGCCTCCTGGAACCGGGACTGGAAAAGGCCGCCCCAGAAACCCATTTCCAATTTCTGCGCCACGGGTATTATTGCGTGGATCAGTCCAGCACTCCGGACACCCCGGTCTTCAACAAGACTGTCGCCTTGCGCGACACCTGGGCCAAACTGGAAAAGAAAGGCGGCAAATAGGCGAACGAGCCTCCCTGACTGTTGAAAAACTCCCTACAACGCAGGTCGTTTAACGACCCCAAGGGATGGCGACAAAAAAATCAAGGTCGCAGCGTACCTCTGCGTAGGTAAGCGTATGAACGTCTAGGAACTTTGCTGCCCTTGGGAGATTTTCACTGGCCTGCTACCGCCCTCGCTGTCTCTGCATATAAAGCGGTCCCGGGTACGGGACCGCTTTTTTCCACATCTAAATCCGGCAAAAAATGGTATCGACACGATTGCGGGATACGCCCAGACTCCTTTTTCAAGCAAAGGGCCCAATCCCGAATCGAGGCACGTTGTTTATTCCTGATTTTCCTGCGCAAACAGTTCAGTGCTCAGATACCGCTCACCAGTATCGCAAATGATGCAGACCAACAGTGTGTCCCGTGACGCTGCACGCTTGGCGATCTCCACCGCGGCGTGGACAATCGCCCCTGAAGAGATGCCACAGAGGATACCCTCTTCGCGCATAAGCCGGCGGGCCATGTGCAAAGCGGCCGCATCAGAGACCGGGACGATCTCGTCGATGATCGTCCTGTCCAGGACCTCAGGAACAAAGCCAGCCCCGATACCCTGGATCTTGTGCGGGCCCTTCTGACCACCGGAAAGGACCGGCGACCCGGCTGGCTCGACCCCAACGCACCGCACGGCAGCGTTACGTTGTTTGAGCACCCTGCCGACACCAGTGATCGTCCCACCGGAGCCAACACCGGCCAAAAATGTGGAAACCTGGCCGTCCGTATCCCGCCAGATTTCTTCGGCGGTGGTCAGGGAGTGGATTTCCGGATTGGCCGGATTCGCGAATTGCTGGGGCATAAAACTGTCCGCCGTCTGGGCCACGATCCGCTCTGCTTCTGCAACCGCACCGGGAATTCCATCGGCGGCTGGAGTCAAGACAAGTTCGGCCCCCATCCCGGCCAAGAGTTTTCGCCGTTCGACACTCATGTTCTCCGGCATGGTCAACAGCAACCGGTACCCCTGCACCGCGCAGAAAAACGCCAGACCAATGCCGGTATTGCCTGAGGTCGGCTCAATAATAAGCGTATCTGGGCCGATATGTCCTTCGGACACGGCTTTTTGGAGCATATGGACGCCGATACGGTCCTTGACCGAGGCACACGGATTAAACGATTCCAATTTCGCGGCCACAGTGCCCAGACAGCCCGAAGTCACTTTGTTCAAACGGACCAAAGGGGTGTTGCCGACCAGTGCGGTCATGTCCTCGGCGATGCGCATGGCTGTCTCCTTTTTGCCTAGGGCTCCCTGTTGGGAAGTCTCTCAATTCGAGACTGTGGGGTATGCGGACCAGAGGTGCCGAATTGCCCTCAGCCGGGGCTATTCGGCCACAGGATAGCGGTCGTCAGGCACGAGCCGGTCACGCCAGGGTTGGAGCGGCTCGGGCAATTCGGTTTCGGTCTGTGATGTCTTGGCCAGAACCAATGGCCCCGCCTGGGGCAGGACAATATAATAGTGGGCATTTTCAGGAGCGGTCAGCCCGGACTCGACATCAATAAGGGCCCCTTTCGGCCTCCAGGCCACACCGATGATGGAACCGAGAGGCTCGCTGGCCACAGGATCAAAGGCCGTAAACCCTTTAAACCGGCAGGCACGAATGGCCGAGGAGGAGCAGGCATCGCTCCAGGGGCTTTCCTGGACCAGATGGGTCAGGGCTTGACCGATCTCCTCCTCGCGCTTGGCAAAAACCGCTTCTTCTGGGGCCAGCTGGCTCAAGCGGCGATACACCAGCCAACGGGCAGGGTGCTGATCCGGTGGAAGTTCTGCCAGAGCCTCCTGCAATGCCTTTTGTTCCTGACGTTTCGCCTGTAATCGCCACTGCGCCGCCTTGTCCGCATAGCCCTTGTCGGGAGCGATATCTGTCAATTGCGCATAAAGTTCGGCTATACGACCAGGCTGCGTCTCCGGAAGAGATTCGATCCGAGCCAAAAGCGTCTGTTCATGGGCCCGGCGCAAAAGCTTTTCCAAAGCAGGGTCCTGCACATCGCGGTAGCGTCGGGCAAAATCATAGGCGTCATCGTACTTTCCAGCCTCGAGACGTTGCTCGATGGTTTCCAGTATTTCAGAACGCTGGGCGGCAAATTCCGTCTGCGGCAAAGAGGATTGGGGCTGACGCCAGGTAGAGTAAACTCCCAGACCGGCTAAAACCAGTAACAGCCCTCCCAACCCCAAAACAACGAAACGGAAGCGCGGCGAGGTCCCCTGGCGGGACAATTGGCGGATGACGAATCCCACCACCAGTAAAAGAAGAAAAAGAATGATTCCAAATCGGGCCACAGGATGCTCCTGGATGGACTGGCTGCAGGGTGCAAAGGACCTTTCTCCGCGAACCGTTGACCTATCGCGCGGCGCGACGACCTAAGGCAGACAAGAAAGGCGTTCGAAATCGAAGGATGGACACGACCCGCCACTGCTACGGGTACGGAAGTTTCAACGGCCAGAGCAAGGGCCTCGCATCCACAGCGGCGGGGAGAGAAAAGTGCTACAGCTTCAAACACCAGCCCCATCAGCGTGGTTGATGCTCACTTTCTGGCCTCGAGCGCCTGGAGACTTTCCAGGGCCTTGCGCGCCGCCTGCTGTTCGGCTTTTTTGACGCTGCTGTCAGCCGCACTCGCCTGACTGCCATTGGGCAGATCGACACGGACATGGTAGACCTTGGCGTGTTCCGGACCGGTACTGTCCACCAGATGGTAGACCGGACGGTCCTTGAACAATTGTTGGGTGCATTCTTGCAACCGGCTCTTGAAATCACGAAGCCGTTCATGACCGAGACTCGGGGCTGAAGGCCATTTATCAACGTAGAGTTCGAGAATGCAGGTCTTGGCCCGGTCATAATCCGAGTCCAGAAAGATGGCTCCAAAAATGGATTCCATCACATCGCACAAGATAGCGTCACGCTCCCGTCCGCCCTGTGTTTCCTCCCCCCTGCCCAAAAACAGGGCCGGGGCGATCTCCAATTGCCGCCCCAAGGCCGCCAATGCAGGTTCGCTGACCAGCTTGGACCGCAAACTGGTCAGTGACCCCTCAGGGGCCTCGGGATACCGTTGATACAACTCTTCCGAAATGGCGAGTTCCAGTACCGCGTCACCTAGAAATTCCAATCGCTCATTGTGTTCCTCAATATGCGGGTGTTCATTGGCGTACGAACTGTGGGTCAAGGCGAGAAGCAAGAGTTGCTGGTCGCGAAATGTATACTGCAGACGTTGTTGTACCGAGCGCAATACCGAATCATCCATGGGTCCTACCATTATCATTGCTACGATAAAGAAATCGTGCCGCCGACTATGCGTTTGCCTCGTCGCCGGGATTGCCTTATACTTATTGTGTTGTTGCATGAGTGGGGCCACGGCACAGTTGCCGCACCACATAGAACCACGGCCCGCTTTGCCTTCTTGAAATCAGTCGTGACCCTGCAAGCCCTCGCGCCATACTGGACAAAAACAGGAAAAACACGCCAATGCGCGGTCGTGTTTCCATCACCAGCCGCTTGCATCCTCCAACACCCTCTCGAACTCCGGAGAATCAATTATGCCCAAACGGACCTCCACCGATCACTTTATCCGCCGTGAGTTTTCTGTCACCGAGGCTGACGCGACCACAACCCACAGCCACCGTCGGTCGCGGACCCGTTTCGATTCCCAGAAGGAAAACATCTTTCTCGTCGGATTGCGCGGCAGCGGCAAATCCACTCTTGGTCAAGCCCTGGCCGAACGTCTCGACCTGCAGCTGGTGGACACGGATGCAGAGGTTGTCGCCAGAAGTAACGCATCAATCAGTGATCTTGTGGCCGAGAAAGGATGGGAAGGCTTCAGGCGCATTGAGCATGAAGTCCTGGTCTCGGTTTGTCAACAGGCCGGGCAGGTTGTCGCCACCGGAGGCGGGATCATCCTTTTGCCCCAAAACAGGAACCTGCTTGTTCAGCATGGCCAGGTCTTCTATCTCATGGCAGACCTGCCTTTGCTTGTAGACCGGCTCCGGCAGGACCCACAACAGACGAACCGGCCGGCTCTGGGTACCGCCCCGCCTGAAGAAGAACTGCGGGTCACGTTCCAGGAACGCGAACCCCTGTATTTCCAGGTCATGAACCATATCCTCCGGGCGGATAAACCTGTAGACGGGCTCGTCCAGGATGCCGTTATGGCTTTGGGGCTAAGCGCCTGGGAGGCCGAGGAGGAACACCTCAGCGACCTTGGGCAGGAAGGGTCAGGTGATGAGTGAGCCCCATTTCGCGCCTGTACCGCTTCAACTGCAGCGACTGCAGCAGTGGCTTGGCGAGCTGGCCGGCGCACACCGCCAGCCCGCCCCTGAGGATCAGGAAAAGATCGACCTCAAATACGCCCACAGCCTGCGGGTTTTTCAGGAAGCCTCAGCCCTGTGCAAGGCGTTGGGGCTTCCTGAAAAACAGCGCCTGCCGGTCCGGGCCGCTGCCCTGGTGCACGACTGTGGCCGTTTTCCTCAATACAGCCGCTACAAGACCTTCCGCGATCCAGACTCCATCAACCATGCCCGATTAGGCCTGCGGACACTGCGCGAAGAACAGCCCTTGGACACAGCGGGGTTTTCCCCTGCGGTCAGCAGGGATATCGAACTGGCCGTCTTGCTACACAACCGCAAGCACCTCCCTGCCTGGTTGACTCCCTGGCACCACCGCCTGTGCGCCATCGTCCGCGATGCGGACAAGCTGGATATCTTCGCCGTTATCCTTGGCCATTTGGAACGCGACGTCTCGGAGCAGGATCCCGCCATCACCCTCGGCCTCAGACCCGATCCGACCCGCTATTCCTCTGAGTTGGTCGCCCAGGTCCAGGCAGGAGCGCAAGTCGACTACCGGCATTTGGTCTGGGTCAACGATTTCAAACTGCTCCTGGCCAGTTGGGTGCCTCATCTGGTCTTTGCCGCCAGCCGGCACCGGCTCCGCGAAAGCGGTCTTCTCGATCGACTTCTTGCCAGCCTTCCTGCGGATCCAGCCTGCAGATCATTGGCGGCAACCCTCCATGAATACAGCACTATCTGAGCCCGACGCTATGAGCCGAAACTGACGCCACCGGGCCAGATCGCACTCATGCCGAAAGATTTGCCGCCCCAGGCAGCCACAACAAAAAAAGGAGGGCCGCGCACGGTCCCTCCCTCCGTCTCGTCTTACCGACCGGTCCACGAACTGATCGTTCCCCGCCTCGCTGACTGTTGAAAAATGCCCTCTCTCGCAGGCCGTTCAAAAATCCCGAGGCACGGCGACACAAAGTTCAAGGTCGCCGGGCATGTATTCGTATGGAAGAGTTTGAACATATTGCCGTTTTGCTACTATTAAAAGATTTTAACGGCCTGCTAGACATTAAACAGGAAATGGACCACGTCACCGTCCCGGACAACGTACTCCTTGCCTTCCACACGCATTACGCCGGCTTCCTTGCATTTGGCCTCAGAGCCTTTCTCCAGATACGTTGCATAATCGACCACCTCGGCACGAATAAAACCGCGCTCAAAATCACTATGGATCACTCCCGCCGCCTGCGGTGCCGTCCAACCGTCGCAGATGGTCCAGGCCCGGACTTCTTTGGGGCCGGCCGTAAAATAACTGATGAGGCCCAATAGGTTGTATCCGGTTTGAATGACCCTTTTGATGCCACTGTCTTCAACGCCGTACGACGCAAGAAATTCGGCCTGCTCTTCTTCGTCCAGGGCGGCGAGGTCTTCTTCCATTTTCGCGCAAATAGGAATCACCCGGGCCTGACGTGACTGGGCGTAAGCCTCCAGATCCTGGAAATGAGTCGCACTGCCGTCGAGTTCGTCTTCGCGGACATTGGCGCAATACAAGAGTGGTTTTGCAGTCAACAACCCCAATTCCTTAATCAATTGGCGGGCGGCCTCGTTATTTTTATCGGCGAAAGTGACCACCGGATGTCCGGCATTGAGGTGTTCCAACAGGGCGTCGCCCGTGGTCGTCAAGGCCCGAGCCTGCTTCTCACCGCTTTTGGCCTGCTTGCGGACCCGGTCGAGCTTGCGTTCCAGGCTCTGGACATCGGCGAGGATGAGTTCCGTTTCAATGACTTCGGCATCGCGCACCGGATCCACACTCCCGTCAACATGGGCCACATCCTCATCATCAAAACAGCGCACGACGTGCATGATGGCGTCGGACTCGCGGATATTGGCCAGAAACTGGTTGCCGAGCCCTTCGCCCTGGCTGGCGCCTTTGACCAGACCGGCGATATCGATAAACTCAACCGTGGCTTGGATAGTTTTCTGCGGTTTGACCAGTTCGGACAGCGCCGAGACTCGGGAATCCGGTACGGGAACGATCGCCTTATTCGGCTCAATCGTGCAAAAGGGATAATTGGCCGACTGGGCGTTCTGGGCTTTGGTCAGGGCATTGAACAGCGTGGACTTGCCCACATTGGGCAGCCCGACTATTCCAATGGACAAGGACATGACGGTCTCCTTATTCGGTACACGGGCTCAGGAGCGGCCCGCGTTCGCGGTTGAACTGGTTACAAAGAGGACGCAGAACCTTTCCCCTAAATCCCTGGCCATTGTCGTGAAGACCAGTTCCGGGATCATCTCTATTCGTTTTCCAAGCGCTGGACACAAACAGGGAACCGGTTACCGAAACCAGTCCCACCTTCTGCCGGCCCCTTGGGCAAGCCCCGAGTCGATTGGCCGAATTGGCAATCACGGTGTGTTGTGCAGACACCACACCATTCGCCCCGGGGCCGGAAAAACGGTTCCCGGGCTATCCTGAAAATCTTTATCTGGGCGGCAGGGAAGGAGAAAGAAAGGCACTGCGGGGCGGGCTTGTACACCGCTGAGGCCCGGTTGTCCACACCGCGGTCAGCTAGACGCCTGATCTGCCGTTTGGCTTCTCGGCGCACCTGGGCATGCTGGGGCCCAGGGCACTGGCAATACCGCGAATCACTTCGAACGAGAACACAACCTCGCTTTGCAAGGGGGGTGTCACGCCCGGCTCATTCTTCGCGACGGCGGACGCGGACACGCTCGACGACTTTGGAATAGTAGAGCTGGTCCTTTTCCAAATGGATTGGGACCCGCCTGGTTTCATTGATCTTTGTAATCAGGACATTGAGTTTTTGGATCTGACGGTACCGTTCCTGTTCATCCTGGCAGTGTTCCAGCAGATCAAGCATGGTCTGGACCTGCTTTTCCTGCTCCACTTCCTGGGGCAGATGCCCTGAATTTTTCAAAATTTTATACGCCATGCGCATTTCTTGGGGAACATGTGCGTCGTTGTCGAGTTCCAGGGGGCGTCCCCGACCCGGCAGATTCTCCATCTCCCCCTGATCGATGGCCTCGCGAATCCTGTGCTCGGCTATATCCTGGATAACTGAAAAACTCGAGGCAAGCATGCTTTCTCCCTGTCTCCCGGCCCTCAACCCGAGTTGACAAAAAACCGCAACGTGGAATTTTTAGACAGTGATCCCTTCCGGGAGTTCCTCTTCTGATTCGGCAATATGGAAATAGTCAAGGAGCTTGACCAGCGACAGGGTCTTTCGCACCTGGGAGGAAGGACGGTAGAGATAAAACGTGTTATCCTGCTGCCGCATTTTCTTATTCAAGGACACTAGAAAACCAATTCCGGAACTATCGAGAAAGACCGTCTCTGAAAGGTCCATGACCAGGGCCTGGCAGTGTTCGTTTTCGAGTGCCTGCTCGATGCGTTCCTTGAGCTGCGAGGTCACCTCCAGAGTCAGTTCTCCGCTATAGGTGACCTGGCAGACGCCGTTGCGCTGCTCGATAACCGTTTTTTCCATAGTGTATCCTCAATGTTTTTGACCATCCACAGGATGTTTTTTTCGCCCTCACGAGTAAAGGAAAAGCTATCGACAAGATTGGCCATAATATACAGCCCCCGACCGGATTCATCATCCGGATGGCAGGCGTCCGGGACAGAGTCCATGAGCCCCCAATACGGTTCCCCCCAATTGGCGATCTCGAATTCAACCCTGGAAAAAGGTTCCAGGCGCATGCGGAGTTCGAGTGAACCGATCAAGTCTTCGGCATAAGCATGGACAACAACATTCGCGCAAGCTTCGGTCAGTGCCAGTTCCAATTCATACAACAAATCGGAGCTGGTAAGATACCGAGCCAGAAAGGCCATAGCCTTGCGGGCGATTTCCCGGGCCTGCTCCGGAGTCGCCCATCCGGCCAAGCGCCATTCAATTGTCATGCTGCACCGCTCCTTCATGGAAACTTTCGGGTGCCCCCGAATTCCATAACCACAGGATGCTCCCGCCTTAGTCTCCCGGCCCCCACTCTTGCCCCTTCGCTGCATTCGTTCAACCGGAACAATGCCCCCAAAGGCCGTAGGTCCAGCATCTTATACGTTGTCAAAGAAAATCGAGACTGTCCAGCCACAAGGTCACCGGCCCCCAATTGGTCAGACCGACCTCCATGTCTGCCCCGAAAACGCCCCGACCGATCGGGACTCCTCCCCGGTGCTCCAAACGCTGGCACACCCCATCGAACATTTGGCGGGCCGCTTCGCCCCCGGCCGCCGCATCAAAGGAGGGACGGCGACCGCGTCGGCAATTGGCGTACAGCGTGAATTGGGGAACAGCCAAAACGCCGCCCCCGTATTGGGCCACGTCCAGATCAAAACGGCCCTGCGCATCCGGAAAGACACGCAATCCCCAAATCTTGTCGCACAGGGCGAGCCATCCCCGGCTGTCCAGAAAATTCGGGTCATCCTGTTTGCCGAATCCCACGAACAAAAGCAGTCCGGCGCCGATCTGCGCTTCGATCGTTCCGCCCACCTCGACCCTGGCCTCACGGACACGTTGGACGAGAATGCGCATCACTCCTCCCGGTACACGGCAACCGAGCCCTCATTTTCAGCCACCGAGACCTCCCGCAATCTGACGCCGGGCTCGGCCATGGATTTTTGGAGCGTAGTGAAAATATAGCGGGCGATATTTTCTGAGGAAGGACTCAGCCCCTCAAACGGGGTCAGCTCATTGAGATGACGATGGTCCAGATAGTCAAGGACAGCGTTGAGACGTTTCTTCAGGACCTTGAAGTCCAGAAGCATGCCAGTGTCCGGGTCGACTTCACGACCTTCCACTTCGGCCTCGACGCGAAAATTGTGGCCGTGGAGCCGTTCGCACTTGCCCTCGTAATGCAGAAGCTGGTGGGAAGCACTGAACCCTCCCCGAACGCGGAGGCGATAAAGACCTTGGGCGGTATGCATCATTTCTCCTGAGTACATCATGGTCATGGTTGCCACAGGGACCGGGCAGCGCCGCAGCCCAGCAATCGAACTAGGATGCCGCACGATGAGCGCTTTGCCAGCGGCGGATTTCACGCCAAAAATCAGGGCCGGCGGCGACTCGGTAATTGGGCCCCAATTGCAAAACACAATCGGCGCGTTCCAGACAGACCCCTAAGTGGACAGGCGCCCGCCCCGGATAACGGCCGATGATCTGTTTGAGTTCCTGGGCCGATTGGCCTTGCAGGGCTGCGGCCTCGATATCCACGCGGACCGGTTCGTCTCCTCGTCCGACCTGGTCGTGCAAAAGACCGACCTCCTGGGCCACAAGTTTGATCTGTTTAGCCCCTTCGTCGCCGTTGCCGCCGCCTTCGTAGGAACTGATCTTGGCCGTGACCACCAAAGGCTGCTCCAGGTCGAGCCCGTTGCGGACCTTGGCATAGGTCTCGGGAAACATGGTCATCTCCCCGGTCCCGGTCAGGTCTTCGATCTGACAAAACGCCATCCGCCCGCCCTTTTTGGTCACGTGCTCCTTGACCCCGGTCACCAGCACTGCTGTGCGCACCTCGGTGTCGCCACCAAGCTCGCCGCAGTCTTGCAGACTCAGCAACCGTTGCCGCTTGAGTTCTTCCCGGAAACGCAGCAAGGGGTGGCCGCTGAGAAAAAAACCGAGGGCTTCCTTTTCATATTGCAGCCGCTTTTCGTCGTCCCATTCCTCGACCTGGGCCTCCTCGATATCCATCCCGATGCCGCTGAGCACGCAACTGTCCTCTTCGCCCATCATGGCCATCAGCGACAATTGGCCACGCGATTTATCCCGACTCTGACGCTGGGCCGTAGAAACCACCTTGTCCAATGCCGCTAGAAGCGAAGCCCGGCTGCATCCGAGGCTGTCCATAGCCCCGCTTTTGATCAGACTCTCCAGGACCCGTTTGGTGACCTTGCGCGAGCCGACGCGTTTGCAGAAATCAAGCAGACTTGCGTAGGGACCGTTACGGCGGCGCTCGGCCACAAGGGCCTCGATGGCCCCACCGCCGACATTCTTGACCCCGGAGAGGCCGAAACGGAGCTTCTCGTTTTCGACCGTGAAATGCCGCTCACTGTGATTCACATCTGGGGGCAGCACTTCAATGCCCATTTCCCGGCAGGCGTTGATGTGGGCAATGACCTTGTCGGTGTTGCTCACCTCCGAGGTGATCAGCGCGGCCATGAACTCTACGGGATAGTGGGCCTTAAGGTAGGCGGTCTGGTAGGAAACCAGAGCATAGGCGGCCGAGTGCGATTTATTGAAGCCGTAACCGGCGAATTTCTCCATGAGATCGAAAATATAGGTTGCCGTCGCCTCGTCGATCTCGTTTTCCTTGGCCCCGTTGACGAACTTGGTCCGCTGCTCGGCCATGACCGAGGGATCCTTTTTCCCCATGGCCCGGCGCAGGATATCCCCGTCGCCCAGAGAATAATTGGCCATGTCCGAGGCGATGCGCATGACCTGTTCCTGGTAGAGGATAACCCCGTACGTCGCTTCCAGAATGGGCTCCAGAAGCGGATGGGGATACTCGACCGGGATTTCGCCGTGCTTGCGGCGAAT
>Ga0182238_1000204_pt1 | contig 19982 bp, 27 predicted proteins | sample hydfrates6_PW_90_FD_132439 | JGI IMG/M metagenome (GOLD analysis project Ga0182238, IMG submission 132439) | Subsurface microbial communities from deep shales in Texas, USA - hydraulic fracturing test 6_PW_90 | ecosystem: Environmental > Aquatic > Deep subsurface > Shale gas/oil reservoir >... | reverse complement strand
CGTGGGTTCGATTCCCATCACCCGCTCCATTTTTATCTTTAATTATCTCCCAGTAGCTCAGCTGGATAGAGCAACGGACTTCTAATCCGTAGGTCGCAGGTTCGAATCCTGCCTGGGAGGCCAGCTTAACCCTACAGCCACAAGGCTTGTAGGGATTTTTGTTTTTTAGCGAAACCGGTAGAAATGGCGTAATGGGGATAATTTGGGGATAGTTTTAATCAAACGACAACCAATTCAACCTAACTTCACAGTACAAAAAAGAAAACGACCAAAGGGCCGTTTATTTACTTTGTGCTTCATTTTTTCCATTGCCGTTAAAGAGATGATCGAGTTTGTCTGCAGCTTTCTTGTCAGCACTTTTCAAGTAGTGACCGTATATATCCATCGTGGTACCTATGTTTGCATGCCCTAACCTCTCGCTAATTACCTTTGCATGGAGCCCTTGGTCAATTAGTAATGTTGCTGAGGTGTGCCTGAGGCCGTGAAATGGGAGTGGTGGTAGGCCATGCCTTTTAAGGAACTTAGGGAACCATGCACCTACAGTATAAGTGTGCATTGGCCGACCGTCCCAGGTTGTAAACAATCTGCCTCCCCGGGAGTCTTTGCTCTTTTCTTGCCATAATGCTATAAAATCCTGTAACTGCTTATCTGAAAGTGTGTTCAATGCAGCGATTTCCGGGGCAGCTTTAGCACCAAACTTACTTAACTCCTGAATAAACTCTTCGTTATTTGCCCGTGAAGATATTACCTTTAAGTTTTCTTCCCATTTTTCATTCTGGCTATTTAGATTTTTAAGAAGTTGTGTCCCCGATAATTCTTTAGGCGTGACTGCATTAAATAACTCTGTAAAAGCACTAAGCAACCCTGATCCCCGCCACAAATCTCCAACTTTTAAACGCTCTTTTCCCTGATGCGCTTTGTATTGTTTTAGTAAGGCCATTACTGAGGTTGGAACCGATATAACACGCTTAGATGTTTCATTTTTGGGGTCTTTAGTGAACACACCTTTGCCAGGGAGGTATTGGCTGGCCTGCCTTATTTCTATGGTGTTATTGTCAAAATCTACGTCTCCCCATTCAATGCCCATCAATTCTCCTTCACGAACACCGGTTGCAATAGTAACGATGATAGCAACTTTATATTTTAATGGTTCATTCTCAAGGGCTGCCAACATTGCCGCTGTTTGTTCCTCATCGTAGCAACTGGCTCTCTTTTTGGGCACCTTTGGCGGCTTAACCCTGCTGGCCGGGTTTGAGGGAATTACTTGCCATTCCACAGCGTCGTTAAGGATACTAGAGATTACTCGATGATGGTGCCGAATGTTATTGGGTGATAATCCCCCCGGTTTGCCGTCTTTTCTTATCCCATCCTCCTGTAAGTTAGCATAAAACTCTAACAAATGGGTTGGTTTAATCTTCTCAATCTTTAAGTGCCCTAGAGCCTGTAATATTCTTGTGAGTTTTTCCTTGTAACCCTCTACGGTTTTAGGGTCCAGGTTTTTTTCGGCATAATCTCGTAACCAGCGCTCAACGAAATCTGCAAGGGTTAACTTTGTCGGGTCAATAAAAAGGCCGTTATGAACTTCTGCCTCAATGACTGCGGCCTTCTTTTTCGCTTCCCTTTCATTGGCGGCTTTAATTGTCCGGCGCTTTTTTATTTGTTTGCCATCTGGCCCTATACCACAGCTGACCGTTACACGCCATGAATTTTCTCCCCGCTTTTCAAGGTGTGCCATTGAATTTAACCTCCTTTAATTATCCCCACATAACTATTCCTTACTTCCACTAACTATCCAACGATGTACGACGTTCACATCTGCTTTAACGGCCTTTGCAATGTCCTCCAATGACATTCTCTGCTCATACAACTTGAGTGCGTCTTGTCTTTTTTTATAGCTTCGTTGTGGTCGTTCACCGGTACGCCTTGCCCTAGACCTATAATTCCGATTAACCCTGCAGTCTATGATCCCCCAAACCTGCCGGGGGTCTTTTGGCCAAAAAAAACTTTTGTTACAAACTTCCTGGCATTTATGCTTTGATCGTCCTATACACTCTCGGATTTTCTTTCCTTGGTTAACATTCCAAACTAAATAGGAGTATGCCCCTTCTATTAGAGATGTTACCGGACAGACTATTCCTTGGCCGTCAAATTCAAGGGTTAGCTTGATCTTGGAGTGTTGTTGGCCTTTCGATAATAAACGAACTGCACTTTTAAAGTCATTAATAGCCGTTTTAGTTAAACTTAAAGGTTCCCGGTATGTCTGCCAAAAGAGTATGTCATTTTCATTGGTTGGATTCGTGCCATATAGCATGGGACAGTTGATTATTTTCTGCATATGTAATTCGTGGATGCCAAACATTTCATCCCATACGCGGGACAAGACATTTTTCGGTGGGTCTTCGTCAACTTCCCTATTCTGCTTCAGCCACTCCCAAGATGCGTAAATATCGTAAGTCTTCTGATGAATGAAGTACTGGTATATACCCAGCGGTCCATATTTCTTGATAAATCTCAAAACACTGTCGTCGTCGGTGTTTAAACTCGCCAATTCTTCAACGATTCTTTTAAATTTTGGTTGGTAGATGCTTAGCCCGCCAGTGTAAACGATATAGTTCTCCTTGTTTATTTCTTTAATGTCATAACATCCATGTACCCAGATGAAGACTTCCCCTTTCTGGCTAACTATAGGAAGAGTTTTTTTCATCACTTCATCTCCCAAATCAATGTGGTTTTTCTCAATAGTACCTATCCCTTTATTTATCTAGCTTTCCTTTATTGTATCACTTCAGCCAACTTATGTAAAGTGATTAATGATTTGATATTATATTTTTAAAGAAAATATTGGGGGTGTTTCAAATAACCAAAACCAAGCTGGCTGCAATTCGAAAGCAAAAGGGGTTAACTCAGGCTAAATTGGGGGCCTTGGCGGAAATCCACCCCGCAACAATATCCGCATTAGAGCATAGGCATCGCCCATGCTGGCCGGCACTGAGGAGAAGAATTTCCTTGGCCTTGGGGGTCCCTGAAATCACACTTTTCGATAAGCATGGGTGGTTGTTGGTAGAGGAAGAGGAAAAAGAAAAGGGGGCTTGTGAATGTCTTCGGTAGCGCGACAAACGGTAACAACGAGAGAAGCAGCAAATTATACAGGTATAAGTTACTGGAAGCTCTTAGAAATGGTAAAGGCGAAGCAAATCCCTCATATTCGGGCAGGCAGAAGAATCCTCTTCAGGGTTGAGAGTCTCGACCGCTGGATGACAAATCAAGAATTGCTAAACTCACTGCCCGAGGAAAACACAGAAAAAGGTTACGGCAAACTTAGGAAAATCGCTGAATAATTTTGTGCCCTGGTCGGTGGAAATATCGTAAGGAAAGTCAGAAATTGTGGATTTATCGAAAAAAAATACCCCGGACTGTGGGCCGGGGCGGGGTATGGGAAGGATAAATATATCTTTATATTCAGATATTAGCATATATTGTATTCGGGGACAATGTGAGGTGATGGAAGATATATGGAAATTACGGAATTTTTATCTCTACTGAAAGGTGTTAAAAAATCTGTGAATGGCTGGGTTGCACTATGTCCAGCCCATGATGATAAGAAACAAAGTCTTTCTGTAAGTCTTTCCAATGATGGAAAAATTCTTATGAAGTGTCATGCCAACCAAGAATGTAGCGCACAAGATATTGTTAACGCTTTAGGTCTTAAGATGAAAAATTTATTCCCCGATTCGACCAAGCAATTAAGAAATAAAGGCACTAAGAAGAAAATTGTAGCCGTCTATGATTACCACGACGAAAACGGAAACTTCGCATACCAAGTGTTAAGGTATGAGCCGAAAACTTTCAGGCAGCGCCGCCCGGATGGAAAAGGCGCGTGGATATGGAACATGAAAGACACAACATATTATCCTTATAGGTTACCGAGGCTTTTGAAAGCAATAGAAAACGGTGAAATCATTTATATCGTTGAAGGGGAGAAAGATGTTGATAATCTATTTAAAATCGGTCTGACTGCTACGTGCAACCATGGCGGGGCGGGCAAATGGCGCAAGTGTCATACAAAACATTTTAGGAGTGGTACGCGAGTTGCTATCCTCCCAGATAACGACGAACCGGGGTTAAAGCACGCTGAAGAGGTTGCACGCCAGCTAATAAATCAGGGATGCAAAGTGAAGATCATAAAACTGCCGGACATTCCGGCAAAGGGTGATGTGAGTGATTGGTTGGAATCGCATACGAAAGATGAATTAATAACCATAACGGAAGAAACAGAGTTTTTAGAAGAACCGCCGCCGCCAGAATCACCACCAGAAGAACCAAAACAAAATAAAACATCGGAATACATGGGATTCACATTAACAGATTTGGGCAATGCTCAAAGATTGGTGCATCGTCATGGCAAAGATTTAAGGTTTCTTCATCTTTGGGGAAAATGGTTGCTGTGGAACGGCACTCGCTGGGTTAAAGATGATACTGGTGAAATTTACAGGCGAGCCAAAGATACTGTAAAAAGCATCTACGCGGAAGCCAGCGAAGTTGATGACGCCGAAAAACGTGAAGCTATTGCTAAACACGCCCTGAAATCCGAAAGCAATTTACGCATAAAAGCTATGTGTAGTTTGGCTGAATCGGAACCTGGAATTCCAATCACGCCCGACCAATTGGATGCGAATCCCTGGTTGCTGAATTGTCCTAACGGGGTTCTTGACCTGCAAACAGGTAAGCTGCGTGAGCACCGGCGGGAAGATTATCTAACGAAAATTATCCCGATCGAATTTACCGAATCCGCCACCTGTCCAAGATGGATTGAATTTTTAAATCAAATAATGGACGGGAATCAAAACTTGATTGATTTTTTGCAGAAGGCTGTAGGTTATTCAATGACCGGCGATACACGTGAGCAAACTTTATTTTTTCTTTACGGTTTGGGAAGTAACGGTAAATCTACTTTTTTAGACGTGATTAAGAAGGTATTAGGTGATTACGCAATGCAGATGTCGCCTGACACATTAATGATGAAGGATAGGGGCGGCGGCATTCCCAATGATATTGCACGTTTACGCGGCGCTAGGTTTGTTGCTGCCAGTGAGATTGAGGAAGGCCGGAGGTTGGCCGAGGTACAGATAAAAGAGCTTACCGGCGGCGATACAATCACAGCCAGGTTTCTTCACCAAGAATTTTTCGAATTTAAACCAGAGTTCAAATTGTTCTTAGCCGGCAATCATAAACCACGAATAAAGGGCACGGATGAAGGAATATGGCGGAGAATTAGGCTAATTCCCTTTACGGTTATAATTCCTGAGGATAAACGCGATAAATCTTTACCAGATAAGTTGAGAAATGAATTGCCGGGGATTTTAAATTGGGCCATTGAAGGCTGTTTGATGTGGCAACGCGAGGGATTAGGGATGCCCGACGAGGTAAAGGCAGCGACCGATTCTTACCGTTCGGAAATGGATGTGATTGCGGCCTTTATTGAAGAAAATTGCTTAATTAATAAGCAAATAATTACCCCCGCAGCTCAACTCTATAAAACTTATACAAGTTGGTGTGAGGAAAGCGGGGAACGAGCAATTTCCCAACGTGCTTTTGGGATGAAACTGACAGAAAGGGGATTTACGCGAACAAGAGGAACAGGGGGGCGCTGGACATGGCAGGGGATAGGAATATTGAGTGACCGCATCGCTAGTGACCCTAGTGACCCTAGTGACCCTGATTCCCACTTTTTCGCTACGCGAGAAGTAAACAGGAGAAAAAACCGGGAATCTCGGTCACTTCGGTCACTTCAGTCACTCAATAAGGAAAGTGATGAAAATTTATCCACCGGGACCGACGACAAACCTTGGTAAAAACGCAGAGAAGAACCACATACTCTTGAATCTTACGGAGGTATCTTACATAATGCCGAAAATAACAAAGGATTTGCCGCCCACGGTGGGGGTCGTGAGGCGGCAGACAGTAAAAGGTGGTAATACAAATGGCAAGATTGACCCAACGAAAGCGTATCCGTGAAGCACTTGCATGTATTCATGTAGGCCAGCTAGTTATATGGTACAGAGATTCTTTAGGCTTGAACACACCGGCAAGCCCGGCGCTGGGAAGCATATGCAGGGTAAAAAAGATTGATAAGACACAGAAGGATTTGCAAGTTTTGATCCGGCAGGTGGATCAGCCCACCCGCGAGGATTGGGTGAGTGTTTTAGACTTGGAACCATGCCCGCCCCACTGGAAGGCGGAAAACTTTGCATAAATGACATATTGGATATTTCAATATTACGATAATATGCACATGGATTCCTTTAATGTGTCATACAATATTTCAATATTAGAATATAGTATGTTATACTATTTATCTTTTTGTACCGTATCTGGCGCACAAACTTGGTCTTTCTCACAGCCTCAACAATAAACATAAAAACAGCCACAGCACCCGAATTTACTAGCCTCCGCGCCTTTAATCACCTTTATAAAGGGGTTGCGGAGGCACCCGAAAACTACCTAACTAATTAGTATATCATATTATCTCTATATATAGAAAGAAAGGAGTGACCTCTTTGGTTAATACCAGCACCCCCGGGGACACGGGTGAAATGATCTTAGAAGCCATCGAAAACCCGGAAATAGATTCGGACGATAGTGATTATGCCGAGCCTGAAGTATTACCGCCCTCCCCCTCAAACAGAGAAGGGCTCCCCGGCGGCAACCGCATACCAGACGAAACCCGCGAAGCAATAGCCCGCGCTGTCCTGGAAGAGGGGAAGCAGCTTAAAGAAGTGGCTGCCGAATTCAGAGTGCACCGAAACTCAGTTTCATCAATCGCAAAAGAATATTTCCAAGAAATGGCTGACCTTGCCGACATCCAAACCTTAAAACGGCTTGAAAGTGTATCAGATAGGATGCTGGACCGCCTGGCCGATTCGGTGGAAGATATTCCCATTCAGCAACTCACCACTGCTTATGCGATTCTCTTCGATAAACAGAGAATCATTCGCGACAAGGCCGGTCTAAATACCGGTAACAAAAACCTAAGTATTCGGGTGGCTTGGAAAGGCGAAGACGGCAACTCAGGAGCAGTAGAAGTTAAAACGGGTGAATAACCCTAAAAATAATTTTTGAAAGGATGATTTATGGATGGGTAACGTACATCTTACCCCGGAAGAACGGACACAAATCGAATTAATGAGAATTCAAGCAGAAAAGCGTAATCTATCAAGCGAGGCTGAAAAATACGAAGAGAATTTGAAGCGCCTCGAACAGCAGGAACATGCGGCAAAAAGTAAACTTAAAGCCCTGGCAACCAAGGGCCAACCTCGGGAACTTACCGAAGAAGAAACAGCAAAGCTAGAGGAACTAACCGAAAGAGCCCGCACCCTTTCAGAATCTATTGATGCAAAGGTAAGTGAAATCATTGACCAGGTCGCCGAACTCAAAGACGTGATTCGTCAGGGCCAAGCTATAACCCAGGGCAGTAAAACCCGTTTCATTTTTGACAGCTGGAAACCAAGCACCCTTCTAAACAGCGACATTCCCGCCCGCCTTGCAAAAGGTTGGAATAGGATAATTGGCCTGTAAATCACCAAGAAAGGAGTTTTCCTCTATGCCAGAACAGAACCAACACCCGGGACCACCGAAAGAGAACCCAGAAACCTTTGTCGGGCAAACCAGGAAAATACTATGGAATATCTATAACGTCGTGTGTAGCCAAGAAGAAGTCATAGATAGACTTCCTAAACCTGACCCTAATAGACAACTTCCAGAAGACCGGGATGCCTGCATAGCACTCTATAAAAGAAATGAAAGGGCTATGGAGTTGGGGGAAAAGCTTGCCGGTATGGCTCCCAAAATGGAAGCCACCATAAAAGCACTCAGTGAGCTAATCGACGAAATGACCGATATTGAATATGAATGCCTCCGCCTGGCGGGTGCAAAACCCCAGGAGAAGTTGAAGAAACCAAGTATGAAAATGCCTACACTGAAGGGAGTAAACCGGAATGGAAAATAAAAAAATCAATCACGACGCTAATCAAATATCTTCCCCGGAAGAGGCTCTTTTAATGGTGCAAGAGTTAAGAAAATCTCTAAACGATAACCTTTACCCGGCCCTCGGAACCCAATTAAACATGATGGCTGAAACCCTGGCGGAAATATCCGAGCATGAAAAGTTAATTAACCAGCTTATCAACGATGCCATGCAAGCACTTGCTCTGGAACGTGGTACAGAAACAGCAAAAGGGAGTGAGCATTAGTGAGTGATAACGATGTAGCGAAATTATTAGGTAAGCTAGAATTCGACCTCGATCCTGTTCGCGCCAACATGCAGCAGCTTGACCGATATGTTGACCGTATTTCACGAATGGGAGAGAAGGCCGAAAAGAGCTTTAATAGAATGGGTATGGGCCAAGATTGGGTAAAGCAGCAAGACCGACACATTAACCAGCTAGAAAAGCAGACAAAGCGCCTTGGCGATATTCAAGGCCAACTGAGTAATAGGCTCCAGTGGTATGTGAGTGGGACAATGTTCTACGGTGCCGGTGCCATTTTCGGGAATATCGTCAAACAAATTTCCGACGTCGAGGCCGGCATGATTCGTATTCAAAAAGTAATGAATGACACCACTGTTAATTTAGACGAAATGAGGGACAAGCTGCTCGAACTAGGAACCCAGTACGGCGTATTAGCTCAGGACGTTTTAAATTCTGCTCAGATATGGGCGCAGGCAGGGTATAAAGCCGATGAAATAATCACTCTTACGGAAACTAGCTTGAAAGCCATGCTGGTTGCAGAATTGAACAGTGAAGAAGCCGTGAGACTTTTAATTAGCACATTAAAGCAATTCAACTTAACTGCTGAGGAAAGCGCGGCAGTGGTGGACAAAGTTAACCAGGTTTCTAACGATTTTGCCGTATCATCCGGTGATTTATTAAATGCTATTGCAGTTTCGGGTCAGGTTTATAAGGATTATGGTGTAACTCTTGACCAATTAATTGGGTACACCACAGCCCTTGCAGAGGCCACTGGAAGAAGCGGAAAAGAAATAGGAAATGCCCTACGTTCAATTGCTGTATATTCCCATAGAGATAAGGCTATTGGTGTTTTTGAACAGTATATTGGTGAAGTACAGACGGCAGAAGGCGAGTTTAGGGACCTTGACGAAATACTGGCCGAACTCGCCAAACGGTGGGACAGTTTTACTGATGCACAAAGAAACGAAATAGCGCAGGCCGCAGCAGGGAACCGGCGGCGAAACTATTTTATTAGCTTAATGAATGGCATGGCCACAGCTGTAGACGCTACGACAACCTCACTTGATTCCCTTGGCTCTGCTGAACGCGAGGCGGCCCTTTACATGGAAGCCTATGAGCGGAAAGTGGCGCAACTCTATGCGGCTCTTCAACGCCTTGCCGTGAGTGTGGGCGAAGCCCACCTTCTTGACCTGCTTAAGGGGCTTGTCGATAGCACCCGCGCCGCCGTGGAAGCCTTCGAAGACTTGCCGCCTGTCATAAAAGACGCAATTATTATATTTACCGGGTTATCCGCTGCCCTAACCGGCGTCAGCCTGGCAAGCAGAACCTTTATGGGGACCGGCATTGGGTATTACCTTATCCGCCTGGCCGCCCGCATCGGAAAAGTGGAAGCTGCAACACTGTCTCTTTCTGCCGCCTTTAAAATACTGGCCGCTAACCCCACTGGCCGCCTTATAACCCTACTTGGCGGCCTGGCCGCTGCCGTGGCCCTGTACAAGAAAAACGCCGACGCAGTACAGCAAACCACCCAGCAAAATACCGCCGCCATGATGCAGGAAAACGCGGAACGGGAAAGACAGATTGGCATTTTAAAGAAGGCTATTAACCGCCGCGAAGAACTGATCAAAGCCCTGGAAAGCGAAAAACTCTCCGAAGAGCAGGTAAAGCAGGCCAAGCAAGAACTTAACGACGTTTCGGAGTTAACAAAGTTAATTCTCGGCGAAGAAGCCGCCGCCCGGCTGGAGGCCGCGGGCTATACTAAACAGGCCATACGAGAAGAACTAAAAGCCTTCGAAGGCAAGGCCCAGGCCGAAAAAGAAGCCCTGGAGCATACTGTCGAACAGCAGATAAAGCAAACCGAGGCTGTAATAGAAAACGCCGAACAGCGCATAAAAGCCTTGGAGGCCGAGGGCGCAGCAATAAGCGGGCTTTTGGCCCTGGAAAGGGATGCCGCTTCTATCGGGGCTGGTATCTACAATTTCCAGGCTTCTACTAGCGAAAAGGCTGCCACCTTCTTTGATAGAATTGGCCTGGAAGGATTGGCCGAGACGAACCGCAACAACGCCGAGTACTGGCGTAGCATGGTTGAAGAACGGGAAAAAAGTTATCAAGAAATGGTAGAAGCCAAAACAGAAGAAAAAACACAAAAATGGAAAGATACCCTTTTAAATGCTAGAAGTGAATTGCTCGACCTCAAAGGCAAAGCCCTGGATTTATCAGGCATTACCGGTACACTTGGCACCGGTGGGCTAGTTGATGATTTACTCGGGGATGACGGAGGAAGCGGCGGCTCCGGGGCCAGCGCCAAAAACAGAGACCGTCTGGCTTTCCTAAACGAGTACGAGAAAGCCCTGCGCAATATTAAGCTCGAAGCCGCGCCCCTGAGTTGTAATGAACACATTCTTTGTGACCCTATCAAGTTAGAGGGGGCGGTATAATAGATGACTATTATTGCCGGTCTTGTCACTCCCGGCGGGGTTGTTTTGGGTTCAGAATCCCGCCGGGTTTTCAAAAACCTCGCAGAAGGTACAGAAACGATAGAAAATGACGATGCAAAAAAAACCTATCTTTTGAACGGCAAGCATGGCCTAAAATATGGGCTGGCTTGCAGCGGTATAACTGGTTTTGATGCCGCTGCCCCCGATGATCCGTCTATTAAGGTGAAGTGGCAGCTAGAGGATGAAATAGCCACCCTGTCAAAAATGGCTGACACCGGGGAATACTCTATGCGCGAACTGGCTGAATGGCTCCAAGATCGGGTAACCAGGGCTCTTTTGCACGAAAAGATAAGTCATAGTAACGAAAATAAATTTGTTTTCTATCTGGCCGGCTACGAAAAAACCCTGCAATCTCCTACCATGTTCAGTTTTAATATAGGACTAGGTGAACACTGTCAATTGCAAGAATATGGTAATACGGGAGATGGCAATTTCCAGGGCGGATTTTTTCATGCCGGGGAAACGGAAATACTAAAAAAACTCCTGAGAGATGAAACGGTAAAATGCTATGATATGTCTCTCCAAGAAGCCATAGAATTTGTTTACCTAACCATACAGGCAGGCATAACATTCCCGAAATACCTTGAAGGGCATAAGGAATACAACGGGGGAGAAATTAGTATCGCCGTTATATCGCCGGAGTTTTGCGGTTTTATTGATGATTAATAAATAAACCCCGCCGCCCTGAACGTAACCAGAGACGCGGGGTTTATTTATGTCTTACATTCAATACAAAAGATCACTTACCGATGCCGCCTGCACGTTACCCATCCATATTATTATTGGACCGGCCAGCATCATTAGAAAGGAAACTATCATGTAAAGTGTTGGCTGGGGATCAGCAATATCCGCTTCCCTGACTGGTCGGAAATTCCCCCCACACTCACATTGGTAAGTATTATCTTTTGTTATTCTAGTACATAATTCACAGCGATAGCGGGTAACAACTTCACGTACCGGGAACGCTTTTGTCATATATAATAATGTAAAACCCATTCCAATTAAAACCAAGCCGATGCCCCAAATAAGAATTTGTAGCATTTATTTTCAACCTCCATTGTTGATATTAAAATACTATCTTTTTCGTAACCGATCCGCCCCATCCGTTATAATGTAAGGTATACTGGTCCGCCTTTGGTACTATAAAAATAAGCCAACCTGAAACATAAGAATCGGGGGGTACATCTGTAGCTTCAAGGTGATTGGTATTAAAAGAAGCCGTGTCATAATTGGCTGTATACCCGTCCGGAGTTGTTACGCGAAAATCATTAGGATTAACATGGACCGAAGTATTCCCAGCGTTTGCCGCGCCGATCCACAGCCACAGAAACTGTGCCTTCTGTGGGTCTTTAATGTAGTTATAATATCCAAAGTCACCGTTTACCCTAGTGGTTCTCTTTGTTTCCCCTACGGCAATACCCACAACACCGGTACCATATTCATATTTTTTCATTTGCTCCCGGGCCTGCTCTCTGGCCCTTTTCTCAGCTTCTATACGTTCCTTTTCCTCTTGCTGCAATTTGGCTTGCTCATAAGTTTCTTTAAGCTTTTTAGCCTCTTCAAGTGAGGGAGATATTTGTAACGCTTCCTGTAAGGTGTCATAGGCTTCTATATGCTTTCCCTCGGAATACATCTCTTTTGCTTCTTCTAGGGTTTCTGCAGCCCAAGCGGCATTTGCTTCTTTGATATGAGATTGAGCAGTTGCGTAGTTTTTCACATCATCTTCTATAACGTTCTGAAAGTTATCTATAGCCGACTTGTACTTTCCTTCATTTAATCGGTTAATACCAGCTTTAAAACTTTCGTCTGATTCAATCAATTGATTAGATTTTGTAAGAAGTTCGTTCGACTCATCTGTTCGTTTTAATTTTACTGCCTTGCTTAATTTTTTATTAGCCTGTTCGTAAGATCCTTCGGCAATTAAAGCTTTGCCTTCACTAACAAGAATACTTGCAGCCGCCGTTTTTTGACGGTCATTATAATAGGCAAAGCATAAAAGCCCAGCAACGAGAACAATCCCCAAAAGTAGTGTAATTTTGTTTCTTCTAAGAAAGTCCGTATCTCTTTTCTCAACCTCTGATTTTTGTTCGTTGGTTTTGTCTTCACTCACTTTTTTAAACACCTCCTTTCTGAACCTATTTTTAAAAACTATATCAAATATTTGGAGAAATGACGCAATTTCCGTAAGTCATTTTCCGACAATTACAGACGCACTAAAAATGGGGTTAAAGATACCTAAAAACTTCGTTTTTGACTTCTACTATAGTACAAATACTAAATCGTAACCCCTTTTTATTCTGCTTCTCAATAACCTTTTTTACGGCTTGCGGCCTTGTTGTTACCACCAATACCTTGGGGAATTGGTAAACCCCTTCCGCATCCGGCTTCGCCCACCACTGGCTTACCCAGGCGTTACTGTTAAACAGGTCAGTGTATGGCTTTACTTTATCAAATCCCCGTGACAAGTCTTTGTCAGCCTCCACGAAAACAATCTTAAATTTTCCGGTTTCCGTATTCTTCAGCACAATAAAGGCATCCGCGATCAGCTTTGATTTTCCATACTTCATGGGATATTCCCTGACAAAAGCGTGCAGCTTGAACCAACTTTTCATCTGTACCAGCAGGGAAGTATATACCCAGTTGACCATTAACGCATGTTCTGACTTTTGATTCCAGGCACCGGTGTAATAGACATAGCCATGTTCATTACCGAAGTGAATTCGTTTTATCCTTTTCCGCTGGACCAGTTTATTTAACCTTTCGCGGCATTTTTGCGGCCATTTATGGGAAGGGAACACCAGCTGTTGAATTTGATCCCGGGTAAAGGGTCCGGCCTCACTTATTAGCTGCACTATTTTATTATCCCGCTCCCGGCCCAACTGAACAGCAGGAATGACATTCTTTTGTACTACCATTTCCAACCACTCTCCAAACTTTTAAATATGGAACTGCTTACTGGTTTTTCGCCAAGGTCAAGGGGTTTTCTCCGCTTTGTTCCCCGTTTTTTCCGTATAGCCTCCGCCCGGTCGTGCCTTACTTTGTTACCCAGGGTGGTCCCGACGTACTTCCCGGCCATTCTGGCCATTCGATTTACAATACCCATGATTAACCTCCTTTTTAATTCCCCATTTAGGGAGTGAATTCACTGCGGAATTTTCAGCTGCGCTCTTACTTAATCCATCCTTTACATCCTTTTTTATTCTCCAGTTTTGGTTCCAAAATCCGCGTCAGAACTAGCCTGAAGGGGTATAAATGGTTCTCAGCAAACCGGTTTGCGCTACGGTTTGCGCTACGGCTCCCGCGCCGCTTTCATGGCTTGGTCTTTATTTCTTCAATCGGGGCCGCGGGCTCTAGTTTTTCTGCCTGCTCCGCTTGTTTTCTGGCCGGTATTTTAGAAAGCACCTTCAGTAACCCCTCCGGCACTTGCAGGAACATTGTCTGCACTTCCCGGGCTTTATTCCCATGCCGGAAAATGGCTCGGCCTGGCAAAGTGGGAAGGTAGGAAGCTGCCGGACCATCAATAATGATCTCACTATTTTTTCTATCCGCCACCCGGAAAGATAAACGGGCAGTAAAAAGGGCTCTGGTATCGCCGTCAATTGTTTTGGTAGATGGGCGCTGAGTAGCCGCCACAATTGAAATACCGAGGGCGCGGGCTAAACGTACAAGGCGATTAAGGATTCCCCAAGCTTTTTCGTCCTGTAGCTCTGCGATTTCGTCAATAAAGACTACTATATAAGGTAATTCCTCCGGGCCCTTCCAGTCCTGAACCTTTACCACTTTGTTTTCGAGTAAAGCCATTCTCCGGTCCATCTCAGCTTCCACCTGCTGCAATACTTGAAGGGCTCCCTTTTCCGTATGCACGCAGGTTGCGTGTTGGTTATACCATGCAAATTCTAACCGCTTAAGGTCAATGATGTAGACATTCACATTAGCCGCTAGAAGGGTGCAAATAGCCTGATGAATCCAATTACTCTTGCCCCCGCCACTCCCGCCGCCTACAAGGAGATGTGGCGCGTTCGCTATGTCTAGGATTATAAGCCCTTCCCGGCCATAGCCTACAGGAACCGGCATTGCCACCTTACCGTTAATGAACTGGAAAGGGTCCTTATATTTATAAAAATTTTTTATCTCTCCGGTAAGCACCTTTAGATATAACTTCCCTCTAAGAGCTTCAAGCTCTATATCTCCACCCAGAGCCCAAGCAATGGAATGTAACCGTGCCCTGAAGTGAATGTCAGATAGGCCCACAGGTAAATGTAGAAGCAAAGAATATCCGTATTTCTGCTCTGTACGCTCCATCACTACCGGGTAAAGCAGTTGCCCGGACTGGGCCCGGACGTAAAGGCGGCAGTTATGCCATATGTCTTGAAGATCAAAACCCGCGCCCCGCCCTGCTTGCTTTCGCTTTTCCTTCTGCTGTTTATCAATGCTTTTCAATGCCTCAGCAAATACACTCATTATTCAAACACCTCAAATGCCCGTATTGCATCACTGATCGGCCCCAAATCATACCCCTCAACCATAAATCCATTAATGATTTTAAGCCCGGTCCCGAAGGTGCAAAGTATGATAATGATTAAAAATGCACTGGCCGTAAGTGTAAATAACTTATCCAGATCACCTTTTCCTACAAAATGAAGAATGATTGAAATAATCACAGAGCATAACGCTACAGCTACAGCAATGCTAAATAGTGTTAAGCCGGTTCCCAGCAAATCACTTCACCACCCTTAAATGGTTTGGTCTTGCCTTCCTTGACTTTTGACGCTTCAGCACCTTGTTGAATTTTGTATCACCCGCGTCCCACTCCCAGGGCATTCTAAGAAGTGGGTCATACCGCTGTATTGCCTTCTCGTAGATATAAAAGCCCACAAATAAAAGGATCATCCGGCCAAGGAAAACGGTTTCCAAAACGATTCCCCCTTTCTAAAAACGTTTTGGTATTTTCAACAACAAATGTTGAGTATACTAACCCTTATGCAGACCTGATTGTCCAAAAGAACGCGAAAATAAACCCGCTGCCAAGGTAATCTATTCCTTAACAGCGGGTTTCGCGGGTTCCAAGAAAAATAAGTCGTTGAACTTTTCAGGTGGGTAGCCAACAGCCTGCGTCAATAGAAGTGCCAGACTCGTTGATGGTTCATATTGCCCATTAAGTATCTGACTGAGGTATGAACGATTAATGCCGACCTCGCGGGCAATTTGGGCTTGAGACTTACCGCATAACTTAATAGCATACTTCAAATTATTACGTAATTTAATCTCTCCCTTGCGCATCACCGGTAAAATTCTATCCCGTTTATATGGCTCCAACCATTCACCAATAATTTCTTCAAAAAAAGTGGATTCGTTAAGGTTCGGGTTATGTTTCTTGGCTTTTTTATAGATGGCTTGCAACGTTTCTATCATTTCTGCCGGCAGTTTCACCCGGGTAATATCCATAAATACCAACCTCCTTTGTCTCAGTATATGCAACTGTTTTTCAGTAAATAATAGAAGTTGTGGAGGTGTATAGATTTGATTCGGTTAATTGTGGGTTCTTCCAATAAAGATTATGACCGGGATAGTTACGATATAAATAAAGCCGCCCAGGACATAGCTAAAAAGACAATTCAAAACAGTAAGCAAAACAACAGGTAGTTAAAACTAACGGGTCCGGACATTCCGGGCCCGTTTAATTTATATCTTTGGTGGAAATTTCGTAAATAAAGATAGTGTTCGGTGGATATATCGTAAATATAAAATAAATAAAAATAATTATAAAATAATTATTGACTTAAGTATTATGATGGAATTATAATGTGAAAAATTGGAGGGAATGGAAATGGAAGAACAGCAGCAAGAGATTTTTACGCTTCAAGAAGCAGCAGAATACCTGCGCGTTACAAAGGTAACAATGAGGAAACTTGTCGCTGAGGGGGTGATACCGGCCCGGAAGGTAGGAAGGGAGTGGCGGATTCATAAAGATGCTTTGGTCGAATGGCTTAAAAAGGAGAAGTAGAGGGTAATGTACAACCCTGTTAGCAAAAAAAACGAAGAAGAGAGCACCCAGCTGCCAAGCCAATAAGTGCTCTCTTCCATATTACCAAACCCTAACGGGGCCGGTTATTTTATTATAGCTGTTATGCTCTGTTGGGTAAACCATACGGAGGTGTTATATTTGGCAACCCCAATATATATGAATTTTCCGCGCGAAGAATTTAAAACCCCAAAAGGTACAAAGATATGCTTATTTATTATTCCCAAAGGTAATAAATGGGGTAAATCCATGGGTATTAATGATGTTACCGCATACATCCAGGTAGGTCCTCCTATACTTGACAATATACCGGCGAACTCAATTTTTGTGCGCCAAGAAATACTTGACTTAGATAGCGGTATAGATAGAATGTTTGAATTATTAATTATGATGGAGTTTCATTTGCTTAAAGGCTTTAAAGGATATTGCATTTACGAAACTAAGGGTGATATTAAGGAAAAATTATTGGATAGGTTAGAAGAATCGGCATAAGGTTGCCATAAAAAAGTAATGCCAACCTTAACAGCAGGAAAAGAAGTAAAAAGGGGAGTAACTTATCCCCCTAATTCCCCATCTAGTAAGTTACTCCTCTATTTCCTTTTAACACGGAGGTGTGCAAATATGCCAATAGATGAAACTTTCGGGGCTGATTTTGGAAGCTTTATTTGCCGCCGGTTTGAAAGTAAAACAAGAAAGGATTCAAAGCTAGACCGCGAAAAGGAAAAACTAATGTCTGAGCTTAAGGAAAAACTAGGTCCCGAACATGAGAAACTTTTTAGAAAATATGATGATTGTTACGGATATATAATCGGCATGGAAATGGAAAGAGCTTATAAAATAGGCTTTGCTGATGGTATCCAATTAATGGGTATTGGACATGAGCAATCTTAACTTAGTAATTAAAAGTCTGCGCAAAGCTAGGGGGATCACTCAAAAGGAGTTAGCATTAAAGGCCGATGTTTCCCTGTCATATTTAAAGGCGGTTGAAGCGGGCCGGAAGAATCCGTCAATTAAAACTCTGGCCCGCTTCGCAAATAGTTTGGATTTGAGCATCAAGGAAATAGCCCAAACTCAATTTAGAGAGAAGGGTTAATATGGTCAGGATGCACCTTACCGTTAAACAGGCCGCTGAACATATAGGCGTTCATCCACAAACATTAAGATATTGGGATAAAAAGGGGTATTTAAAGCCGGCACTTAGAACGCCAGGGGGACAACGACGGTATACATTAGATCAGTTAGAAAAGTTCTTAGCTGGAATCACGGAAGAAGATAGGAAAGAGAAAAAGTAATTTAAGAAGGTGGGAGAAAATTAATTGGGCAGAAGAGAGAAAATGACTTTTACAAAGCCGGGCACAGTGCCGATGTTTCTGAAAGTTCCGGAAGTAGCCGAGATACTTCAAATTCCTAAGAAAGAATGTTACGAGCTTATTAAGCAAAACAAAGACTTCCCATATTATCGTATATCAGAACGTAGGATTAGAATTCCCCGGGACGAGTTTTTCGAATGGATGAAGAAACATTGCAAAGAAACTGACTGGGAGTGATACCCGTGTTTTCCAATATTAGGCGCAGCCGGGATATACCCGGCAACTTTCTTTCACCCCGGAACCAGACAATGGCCGTTAGGCAGGCGGAGGAGGCGCTAAGCCTTGGGTATCTGCCTGCACCGGCAAGGGACAACAAATGGAAAAGCAGAATGATAGAAATATATGATTGGCATTGCACAGTGAAGGGAATCCCCCGGATTGTTATTTGCCGCCGGCCTGGTCCTTACTATGGCGGGTATATGGAATTTCAGGTGCAAAATTATTTATGGGGAAAGTGGAATTATAAAGGGTTGTCGAAGGTCATTGGTGAACTGTTCAACCAATTCCGAAAGGATAAAGCGCTGTGGCGCACGTTTCCGAAGAATCGGGAGTGTTACTTCACTCTTGGTAAGGGTTACATTCCTTTCTGTGATGCTGATATTAGGCCAGTGGTGGCCGCGTGGAATGCGCTTAAGCCTCTTATGGAGGTTGAAGCAATCGGTAGTGAAAATGAAGAAGATAGTAGAGCCTGTTTTATTAAATAACACCCTTAAAGAAAGGGGGGAATATTATATTTGAATGCCCCGAGTGCGGAAGTAAAAAGGTTAATAGCACGAACAGGTTTACTGCCGGTTGTGGAGCGTTTTTATTTGCCTTTGTACTATTCTTTTTATTTGCCTTAATGGGTGCCGGTAATTATGCAATCTTTTTTTTAATAGGAATGATAGTATTGGGTTTAGTTTCGTGGGGGTATGGTACTTTTTCAGGTGGAACTATACTGAGGTGTAATGAATGTAACCATAAATGGACACAAGGGTAAATAAGGTTGTACCAGGTTGGTCACTTTTTTCCTTGGATATATAAAGGAAATGAGTTAAGAGGGGCGGCGGGTTATGGCCGCTTCTTTTTTGTTTTACGCCAAAAAATTTAAGGCTGAGAATCAAGGGGGGTCTTTTTAACCTTGTCGCAGACTTGTGGGTATCTCTCCCGCAAAACTTAACCCCTCCCCCCTCCGGGGCCAAAAGGGAAAGCCTGGTTATTTCTGTCAGCGTCAAGGTAGAATACTTTACAGCGCAGCAGGACTAGCCAGTCACCCACTTATAAATAAGTTATAGATATTAATAAAAAATATTTATAATTAAGGGTTATATAATAAACCTACAGGTTCAGCTTTAAAAAGGATACCCAAAACATTAAGACGAAGCTACAGAAGGGTAAATGACAGGAGATAATTAGCTAGCATAGGTAATCATATTAGGTATTGTTTTTAAACACTCTAAGGGTGAAATATGAAAGCCGTCTAATGGATTATGTATTTAATAACAGTGAAGAAGTTGGGCGAAAAAGATGCCTATACATTATCCCCAAATTGTTTTTAGGGATAGGCAATGCTTCAAGCCTTGGAATGACTGGTGTTTGATACTATAATGATTGGGGATAATTTGGGGATAGTCTTGTCCATATAACCCAAAAATACAACCAACACTAACCAACTAGGAAAAGAAAAAATCCAATAAGGACAAGCCTTTCACGACTTCGCCAAACTATACCCAATACCTTTTTTCGGACTTCTAATCCGTAGGTCGCAGGTTCGAATCCTGCCTGGGAGGCCAATAAAAACAATACCTCCGGGTTTTCCCGGAGGTTATTTTTTGGCTCCTGGTGCCCAAATTATTATAACGATATT
>Ga0182238_1000201_pt1 | contig 20140 bp, 15 predicted proteins | sample hydfrates6_PW_90_FD_132439 | JGI IMG/M metagenome (GOLD analysis project Ga0182238, IMG submission 132439) | Subsurface microbial communities from deep shales in Texas, USA - hydraulic fracturing test 6_PW_90 | ecosystem: Environmental > Aquatic > Deep subsurface > Shale gas/oil reservoir >... | reverse complement strand
TTTGGAACCGGGGTTTTCATATGGTTAAGATGAACTGAGTTAGAGGTTTAAAAAACTATGATATAAGTTCAAGGATTAGGTTATTTTTTTAGCAATACACTTTGATCTCAACAAAGTGGACATTTTGTTGAAGTGGGGTTTTGGTTTAGAGTAAATATAAATAATATATATAAATTAGTTTTTTATATTTAAATCTCGAGAGAGGTTTTGATGTAAAAAACTATTTTTTTATGTGTAGAAAATTTTAACGCTTCATAAATATATTGGACAGATAACAATCTAACATTTCATAATGATTATAGTGGGTGAAAGCAAGCCCAAAAATTATGATCCAGATGAAAAAATATCTAATTTGGTTGATTAATATAGTGTAAGCTGTAACTCCATCTATATTGAAAACAATGAATTATTGGATTGTGGCATGAGCAAACTGATTGGGAATTCTATTACTGACCAGGGAACTAAGCTTAAAGAAAAAGAGGAACAAATTATAGATATAAAAAACATTATCCAACAGAAAGCTCAAATTAAAGTTCTTTTAAAAAAACCAGCAGAACTAAATACTGTTAATTATACTAAAATAATTAATCAACTTAAATCAAGCTATATTATAGCAGAATTATGCAGAACTTTTAATATAGTCAAAAGTAATTATAATTACCGTTAGAATAATAATCAAGACAAAAATTTGGATACTGAATATTAACTTTATTCTCGTGATCCAGTTTGTGATAAAGATGGTAATTTAGAGCCAGAAGAAGATGTTGTTCAACTGGTCAAGGATTACTGTGATAATTCTTTTCATCTGGGATACAGAATGGTAACTGATTACTTGAAATATACAGAAAATCTAAAGGTTAATCACAAGCGAATTTACCGTATCATGAAGGTTTTAGACCTCCTGTAGGATAAGATAGTATCAAAACCTAAAGAATATCAATTAAGAAAGAAGCACGAACTAACTGGATCTGACCAGCTCTGGGAGATGGATATGGTCCAGATGTAAATAGATAACAGTGGTCAATGGGGGTATATCGTTGATATTATTGATGTATTTATCAGAGCGATTGTAGGTCATCGCGAAGGCCTAAGATGCCGCATAAAATAAGCTCTTAAAGCACTTGATGAAGCAGAAAAAGCCGAAATATTGATGATCTGATACTCAGAACTGATAATGGAGTTCAATTTAGAAGTCGAGAGTTTCAGACTAGGGTTAGAGAACTTGATATATCTTATGAAAGAACAATCGTAAATACACCAGAAGAAAATGCTCATATTGAGATTTTTCACGGTAAATTAAAAAGGACTGAAGTATATCAAACACATTATCACAGCATAACCCACTGCAGGAATTCTATTGTTAAATTTATTGATAAATACAATAACCGAAGACCACACTTATATGTTGGTAAATACCATCAACAGTTTATCATAAAAACATTCTGAGCAACTCAGTTTCAGGAATTAAATTTGCTACATAAATAGTTAAATTTACTGAGAACCTGTGTTTAATAAATTATAATAAAGCTTGTCCAGGATTAGAGAGGTTAGCTTAAATATTTTGTAATTAAGTTGGTAGAGAATACAAATATATTGAGGTATTCAAATATGAAAATTAATTTTAAACAAAAGTCATTTTTCTATAATTTAGCCATAATACAGTTGTTTTTATTAGGGTTTTTTGCTTTTATATTAACTTATATTTCATTTAACAATCCACATGTTATTTTGAGTATTTACCTTTCTAATTTTATGGTTATTTCAGTTTTTGTTATTTGCATATTCTTTTGGAATTTATTTTTTCCAAAAGAAATAATACATGGTATAAATAATTATATTTTTTTGGGATTTCTTTTCTTTTTAGGATCTGAAAGTTTTTTGAAAATTTTACAGTATCAAAGCAAAGGAGTTTTTTCTCATATTTCAGTTAAATCAGTTGATTTGGTTCGTGCAAATTTTTTAATTATATTAGGTGTTATTTTTTATTCCATAGGAGCTTTTTTAATAAATCATAAGAAAATAATGGTTAAGTTTAAATTGCCTAGAGAATTGATAAGTTCTAAAGTTGGCTGGGTGATTTTCATAATAGGGATTATTTCTTTTGGGTTGGATTTTGAAATCTCATGGCTATATTCGAGTTATAGAAATTTTGATACCAATAAAATCTATTCACTAATTTGGATGAATTTTTTACCAATATCTGGTTTTGTATTGTTAGCTAATGAAAAACACAAAAAAAAAGGATTGGCTATTTTAAATTTATTAGTATTGTTTTATTTAGTCAAAGGAAATAGAGGATATGCAATCTCTCTACTCTTAACTACTTTTTGGGCTTATAATCTTAGTTGGACTATTCCGGATAAAAAAAAATTATTCAAAGGGTTAATAATTTTTTTAATAGTCATATTACTTATTTTTGTTTTTCAAAATTTTAAATCAGCAACAGTTATAGAAAAAACTGATTTAGATAATTATAAAAATATTGATTTCAAAAATGCTTTCATTTCAGTTTTAATAGAGGGAAGCGTAACATATAGAACACTTGTGCATACGGTTCAGTATATTCCTGAAAACAAAAATTTTGATTTGGGAAAATCATACCTTTGGGGTGCAACTACTGTTTTTCCAAACATTTTTAGTGATAATCATCCAGCAACTAGTTTGAGGAAAAGTCCTTCAGAATGGTTTAAATGGACTTTTAATCCTATTCAAGCAGAAAAAGGTCAAGGTTATGGTTTCAATATAATTTCAGAAGCATATTACAATTTTGGGATTTATGGAGTTATGTTTATAATGTTGTTTTTGGGTGTTTTTATTACTAAACTTTCTATATGGAGTCAAGTTGCAAAATCTAATATGGTAATAACAAGTTTGTTATTGCATAATATTTTTTGGGGTATCAGAAATACTTTTCAATCAATAATAAGATCTATTATATGGGAAATTTCAATTTTAATAGTTATATATTTATTACTTAATTTATTATCAAAAGCATTTAAACTAAATAATAGTTAATATCCATAAATATATTTTCGGAGATATTTTCTTTATATGATATATTGAAATTTGAAACTTCAAAATAAAATTCTCTATTGCTCTATAATTTTATTAAGTTTTAAAGATTGGCCCTTCTATTAAAGAAATTGCTGAAGACCTAGGTATTAATTATGGTAATCTCACTCGTTGGCGTAGAGAATATAGAAACAAAGGAAAACATGCCTTTCCTGGTAACGGTAATCAGAAACTAACACCTGAACAACAAAAGATTAAAGAACTTGAAGATGAACTTAGAGAAACTAAATTAGAGCGTGATATATTAAAAAAAGCAGTGGGCATCTTTTCGAAAAAACCGAAGTAATCTATGCTTTTATCCGGGACCAAAGAGATCAATTTCCTGTGACGAAAATGTGTCAGATATTAGCAGTTTCCCGGTCAGGTTTCTATGATTGGCTAGATAGAGAACCCAGTCAAAGAGGAATTGAAAACAAGAAACTAAAACTATAAATAGCTAAACTATACTGGCAGCATAGCGGCGCGGCCGCTATGGAAGCCCTAGAATACATCGTTAACTATTAAAAGAAGGCCATAAATGTAATATAAAAAGACAACTGATTCAAAAATCACAACCTACCAGTAAAAGAAAACTTACTTAATAGAAATTTTGATGTATCTAACCTAACAAAGTTTGGACTTCAGATATTACATATATACCCACAGCTGAAGGCTGGCTTTACTTGGCTGTAGTAATAGATCTTTATTCACGAAAAGTGGCTGGTTGATTAATAAAAAAATGACCAGGCAACTTGTGATAGATGCTCTTAACATGGGAATTAAAAATAGAAAGTCTAAAAAGTTTGAGCTTTCATTTTGATAGAGGCAGCCAGCATGCAAGTCATAATTTTCAGAAAGAGCTATAGAAAAATGGAATAAGATCTTCAATGAGCCACAAAGGCGACTGCTGGGATAATGCTGTAGATGATAAAATAGAATTGATTTATCAAAAAGATTACAAAACAAGAAAACAAAAAAGACAGGTTATTTTAGAATATATAGCTGTTTATTACAACAGAATTAGAATGCATCTTATATTAAACTATAAAAGTCCAGAAAACTATGAAAACGAGAGAAAACTATCTAAACTATGTGTGTGTTTAATTTGATGTGGGCACCTTAGATAAAGATTCGGGTGGCTAAGTTAGATTTACCTACCTTGTATTTTAGATTAAATCAATTTCTTTGCGTTAAGTTTTTATTTCTTCAATAAATGACTAAATATTTAAATATTATTAAGATTATATTTATTAACCTTATTATAAATTATTTAATTATATAATAACTATCAAAAAACATTAATATTCAGGATGGTAAGAATATGTCAAAAAATATAAAAGAAAAAAAAGGGGATTACGATAGTCATTTTTCAAATATAGCTAAGCAATCTACTATTAATTTTATTGGTCGTATAGTTCATATGGGTTTTTCATTTATAATTGATGTCTTTTTAGCTAGAGTTCTAGGACCGGTTTTTTTAGGTAGATATAGACTTGGGACTACGATCGTAAATTTTACAAGTAACTTTACTAAAATTGGATTTGACCAAGGGTTTATTAGATATATTCCGATTTATAAAAACAAAAACCAGTTTGGGAAAATCAAGTATTTAATAACTTTAAGTTATCTTATTTCATTGTTATTATCAATAACAGTTGGAGTCATGTTGTTTTTTGGAGCAGATTTTTTAGCAATAAATTTTTTCAATGAAAGTGAAATGTCAATGGTTTTAAAATTATCATCTATTTTATTAGTTGTTTTCACTTTTTACAGATTGAGTAATTCTATTTTAACTGCTATAAAACGGGTTGACTATCTAACAATTATTAATTATATTGTAGTACCCATTGCTTTTTTACTTCCATTAGTAACTTATGAAACCATGAATTTAATTCAGGCTTTTTGGTTAAGAATAGCAAGTTATAGTTTGGGAATATTTTTGATGGTATTTATTGTTTATAATAAAGAAAAATTTATGTATGCGAATTATAAAAAAGTAAATTTTACAAAATATATGAAATTTTCAATTCCTTTGTTATTTATTAATTTATTATATTTTTTAATTTCAAATATTGATATTCTAATGATTGGATATTTTTTAACATCTAAAGACGTGGGGATTTATTCAGTATCTGTTCGAATATCTATGATTACTTTATTTGTTTTGCGTTCAATAAATTCGATTTTTGGGCCTGTTATATCTGAATTAGTGAGCCAAAACAAAATTAATGAGTTAGAGAAATTGTTAAAAAGTATTAATAAAATAATATTTCTTTTTTCATTTAATTATTTAGTTTTTGTTTTTATATTTCGCAAAGAGATATTATTAGTGTTTGGAGAAGAGTTTATATTAAGTAATATTGTGCTTGTTATTTTAACATTTGGGCAGTTTGCAAAATCAGTTTCTGGACCAATTGGTACTGTATTAATAATGTCTGGGAAACAAAAATATGAGGTATGGAATTCTGTTTTAATTTGTATATTAAATATAATATTAAATTTATTATTTATACCTTCTTATGGAATAGTTGGTGCTGCTTTGGCCACTATGCTATCAATTGTTATTATAAATATTATTAAAATTTTAGAAATTTATAAAGAGTTTAAATTTGTACCATATAAAAAAAGTATTTTTAAAGTTTTTTTGTTTGGTTTAGTTTCTTTTTTATTTTTGCAAATCTTAAGTTTTTTAGATATAAACTATTTAATTAAATTATTATCAGGAGTTGTTTTATCCCTATTTATTAATACCTGGCTCTTCGTTAAATTTGGTATAGAGAAAGATGATCAATTAATTATTAATAAATTTAAATCTAAATTTTTATAATTATGAAAAGTGGTGATTTTATGAGTCTTAAATATATATTTAATGGTTATTTTAGAAGCGGCACAACAATTATATGGGAAATAATTAAAACCAGTAATCCAGATTATAAGGTCTTTTATGAGCCATTTCATGATTATTTGGTTGAAAGAATAAAAGAGTCAATTGATAAAAAAAACAGTGTCATAGTTGATAATTTACACAAAAAAATATTATGGGAGGAATATGTTGCTGAAGGAGAAAAATTTATTGAAAATTTAGAAGAAAAAGGTTTTAAAAATCAAATTTTTCCTAAAAATATTTCCGATATATATGAATATTTAAATATTTATGACAGTATGGATAGTAACATTATATTACAAACCAATAGACTTCATTTTCATTTTCAAGATGTTTTAAAACATTACGATCTTAAAGCTTTTCATATTATTCGTAATCCTTTAGATATTTATAATTCAATTATGAATATTTATTCTAGAAGCAGTAAGTTGAAACACTTAATAAAAAAAATAATTTATCCTTTTATTGGTTTTCCTAATCCTAAAACACGAGCTTTTAAAGTAGACCAACGTATCAATTTTATATATGAAAATTATAATATTCCAAATTATTGGGATGATAAATCGTTGAAGCAAGAAATTTTAAATGATCCATTTAAAGCTAATTTATTAAGTTGGATATTATGTAATTATTTTTTAATAAAAAATAATTACAAAAACGGTGTCCAGTTTATTGTATATGAAGATCTTATTAATAATCCAAGAAAAATAAAAAAGATAGTAGAAAAAAACAGTTACTTGAAATTTAATATAGAAAAAATTAATACTCAGAATAAATCTTTGGATATTTATAAAGAAAAAAAGGTTTTAGATACAGTTAAACAACTGAATTTAATTGATGAATATAATTTAATTCTAGATAATATAATAGATTGACAAAAAAATAATAAGAGCAGTTTTGAATTTTGTGTTGATCAATATTTAAAATAGATTATTATAAAAATCAAATTAGTATCTTGCTAATATTCTTAAGGTTCTCATATGAGTTGATGGTAGATATGGCAGTTATACTTTTATTTTAGTATACAAGCACATTTAAAGTATATTTATATGTGAGGGGATTATGTTTATGGTTAATAAAATCGGTATTGATTTAATACCAACTCAAGTAAATCAAAAAAATAAATTTGATGGTGGGAATGAATATGCCAAAAGGATATTTCATGAAATTTATAAAAAGGCAAAAAATCAAAAGATTTATTGTTTTTATACTTCTCAAAAATATTTACTTCCAGAAATAAAAGATAAATGTAATGATAGCAACTTTGAATTAATTGAAATAAATAATGCTGATCAATTATATAATATTTTAGAAAAATTTGAGATAGATAAATATTATTCAGCTTTACCAAATATAAATTTTACTTTTGGAAAAAACATTAAATACATTTATACAATACATGGATTAAGATCTATTGAAATGCCAACTGATAAATATGAATATTTATTAGCAAATAGTCCCAAAGATTTATTAAAATATATTTTTAAAAATGTATTTTTAAAAAGTTATATAAAAAAGCAAAAAGACAAATATCAACAATTTTTATTAGGTAATAAAAACCAATTAATTGTTGTTCCATCTTTACATACTAAATATTCAATATTAGAAAAATTCCCTGAACTTGACTCTGAAGATATTAATGTTTTATATAGCCCTCCCAAATTAGCAAATAATAACAATAATAACAATATTAATATTAACAAAAGATTTAATTTAGAAGGTAAAAAATATTTTTTGTTAATTTCTGGTAACAGATGGCGTAAAAATAATTTTAGAGCTTTAAAAGCAATTGATCAAATTTATAGTCAAAATAAAAATACAGAGATTAAAACTTTATTATTAGGAGCAAATAAGATATCTAAAATAAAATCAAAACTGGTAAATAAAAATAAATTTATTTTTGCTGGTTATGTTAAAACTGAGGAGTTAGAAGAACTATATAAAAAAGCTTTTTTATTTATTTACCCCACCTTAAATGAAGGGTTTGGTTACCCCCCTTTAGAAGCAATGAAATATGGAACTCCTGTTATTGCTTCTGCTATTTCATCAGTACCTGAAATTTGTGGAGATGCAGTATTATATTTTAACCCTTATTCTATAAATGAAATAAAAGGAAGAATTCTGCAAGTTGTTGATAATAATGATTGTCAAAGCAAATTAAAAGAAAGAGGATTAGAACATTACAAAAATATAAAGAACAAACAAAATACAATGTTAGATCAATTAGTTGAAATAATTTTAGAGTAATATTTATTTGTTTTGGAGGTGAAGTTTATTAAAATTCTTCATATTATTGACAATCTAGGTTCTGGTGGAGCAGAAAAATTAATAGAAGAAATCTTACCTATTATGGATAAAAATAAAGATATAGATGTTGAACTGCTTTTACTCACAAATGAAAATAATGTTTTTGCAGAAAGTCTCAAAAATGAAGGTATTAAAATTAATGTAACTGGAGCAAAGAATATATATAATCCCATAAATATATTTTTGATTCGGAAATTTATTAAGGAAAGTAATTATGATATTGTTCATGCGCATTTATTTCCAACAATTTATTGGGCGTCTTTAGCTGCTAAAACTATCTTAAATAATAATTTTAAATTAATTTTGACAGAACATAGTACACATAATAGAAGACGTGATTATTTTTTCTTTAAAATAATTGATAAATTCATTTATAAAGAATATGATAAAGTAATTTCAATAAGTAAAAATACACAAGATAATCTTTTGAATTGGTTAAATGAAAATGATAATGATAATGAAAAGTTTATTGTAATAGAAAATGGTATTGATATTAAAAAATTTAAAAATGCACTTCCATATTCAAAAGAAGAGTTCTGTCCTGGCTGTATATCGGATAATACTTTTATAACAATGATAGGAAGATTTTCAGAGCAAAAAGATCAAAAGACTTTAATTAAAGCAATGTCTTATTTAAATCGTTCTGCACATTTATTTTTAGTTGGCGAAGGGATTTTATTGGATAAACATAAGGAAATTGTGAAAGACTTAAACCTAGAAGATAGAGTTCATTTTCTAGGTTTTAGAAAAGATATTGAGAGAATTTTGAAAACCAGTGATATTGTAGTTTTGTCGTCTCATTGGGAAGGGTTTGGATTAGCTGCATTGGAAGGGATGGCTGCCGGAAAACCAGTTTTGGCGTCAAATGTTTCTGGACTTAAAGAAATTGTTTCAAGTTCAGGAGGCATATTATTTAAAAAGGGAGATCATAAATCTTTAGCCAATAAAATTAAAAAGTTATTAAATGATAAGAATTATTATAAAAAAATAGCTGAAAATTGTTTGGAGAATTCTGCTAGTTATTCTATTAAAAAAATGGCAAGCAAATATATCAAAACTTATAAAAGTATTTTATAAAATTTTATTTAGTATTGGAGGGGGAAGATTGAGATTAGTTTTTGTTACAGATAATGGATTTTCTAAAAAGGATGGATCTTTTTATTTTAGTCCACCTAATTATGCTCATGTTAAACATTTAAAGAAATATTTTAATGAGTTTGTTTTTGTAGCTAGAAAAGACAATTATGATAAGTCTAATTTAAAGATTGAAAACTATAAAGAAGTTCATTTAATTGCTAAATTTAATTTTATTAAGTTAATTTATAAACTTACTAAAGTTATCAAAAAAGCAGATGCAGTTATTTGCTATGGTATTAATGGTTACTTTGCTCATGAAATAGCCAAAAAACTTAATAAACCTATTATTGCATATAATGGTGGAGAAATCTATGAATATTTGATTAGTCGGGGAACAATAAAGGGTAGATTGTTAGCTCCCATAATTAGATTTATGGAGAGAAGAAAATTTGCTAATGCTGATTATGCACATTTTTGCGATGATTTTTTAATAGATGTTTATCCAACAAATGGTAAAATTTTAGTTGCTTCTGGAGTAGATATTGAATTTAATTATGAAAACTTAGAGAGGCGAATAACTAAAATAAGAAATAAGAAAAAAAATGATATATTCAGAATTGGTCTGATTGGCCATACTAATAATAATTTAAAGGGGATTGGAACAGCTATACGAGCAATTAGTCATTTAGATAATAATTATGTACTTGAAGTTGTTGGTAGAGGTAACCATGAAAAATATGATGAGTTAGCAAAAAACCTAGGTGTTTTTAATCAGATTGATTTTAAAGGCACTTTAAAAGCTGGAGAGGAAATATTTTCTTGGTTAGACAGTGTTGATTTATATATTCAACCTAGTCAAATAGAAGGTTTACCTCGCGCTACAATTGAAGCTATGTCAAGAGGATGTCCAATTATTTCTTCTAATGCAGGTGGATTACATAAATTAATTAGTGAAGATTGGAGAATTAATCATAAGGATCATGGTGGCTTAGCTGCAAAAATTTGCAAACTAACTAATGATTTTAATTTAATGGAAGAGTTAGCTCATGATAATTTTGTGAAATCAAAAAAGTATTCTTCTAAAGAAAGAGAAAAGAAATATGATGATTTTTATGGTGAAATGATTCGAAACTTAAAGTAGATTATCTATATAAAATTAAATTTATAAAGGGAGTTAAAGATTATGAAAGATAAAATATTAGTTACTGGTGCAGCAGGGTTTATTGGTTTTCATGTTTGTGAAAAATTGTTGAATAAAGATATATCAGTTGTTGGATATGATAATCTTAATGATTATTATTCTGTTGAATTAAAAAAAGACAGATTGAAATTGCTGAAAAAAAATAAAAATTTTAAATTTGTAAAAGGAAATTTAGAAAACAGAAAACAGATGAAAGATCTATTCGATTCAGAAAGACCCAAGATAGTAATTAATTTAGCTGCTCAAGCTGGTGTAAGATATAGTTTGAAACATCCTCATGATTATATAGATTCAAACTTAGTTGGTTTTTTAAATATTTTAGAAGGATGTAGAAATACAGATGTTAAACATCTAATCTTTGCTTCTTCTAGTTCAGTTTATGGAGCAAATAAAGACATACCATTTTCAACTGATGATAATGTAGATCATCCTGTTAGTTTATATGCTGCTACAAAAAAGTCTAATGAACTGATGGCTCATAGTTATAGTTATTTGTATGATATACCCGTTACAGGATTACGGTTTTTTACAGTATATGGGCCATGGGGGAGACCTGATATGGCATTATTTATCTTTACTAGAAATATACTTAAAGGTAAACCAATTAGGATTTTTAACAATGGCGATATGAGGCGTGATTTCACTTATGTAGACGATGTAGTTGAAGGTATTTTTAAATTAATAGATCATCCCCCCAAAAATAATTCTGAATCAAATAAGCAAAATTTAATTTCTAATTCTAGTGTGGCTCCTTATAAAATATATAATATTGGGAATAATAACCCTGTAGAATTAATGAACTTTGTAAAGGCTGTTGAATCAGAATTAGGAATAGAGGCTAAAAAAGAATTTGAACCTATGCAGCCAGGTGATGTTAAAGAAACTTACGCCGATGTCTCAAACTTAAAAAATGAAATAGATTATACACCTGATACGCCCATTTCAGAAGGTGTAAAGAGATTTATTGATTGGTATAAAAAATATTATAATATTGATTAAATTACTTGAGGTGATAAATAGTGAAGTTGGTAGATTTGATAAAAAATAGGAAGGAAAAAATTTCAATAGTGGGACTTGGTTATGTGGGTTTACCTTTAGCAGTTGCTTTTGCTGAAAAAGCAGATGTAATTGCCTTTGATATCAATCAGAAAAAGGTAGAGAAATATAAAAAAGGTATAGATGTAACTAAAGAAGCAGGAGATCAGGCAGTTAGAGAATCTACTGCTTTTTTTACTGCAGATGAAAGCAAACTAAAAGAAGCTAAATTTCATATAGTTGCTGTACCAACTCCAATTACTAAGGATAAAAAACCAGATTTATCAATAGTTGAATCAGCAAGTAGAAGTGTTGGTCGAAATTTAACTAAAGGTTCTATAGTAGTTTATGAATCTACAGTTTATCCAGGAGTAACAGAAGAAATTTGCATACCTATTTTAGAGGAAGAATCAGGTTTGAAATGCGGTAAAGATTTTAAAGTAGGTTATTCACCTGAAAGAATTAATCCTGGAGATAAAGTACATAGATTAAATACAATAGTTAAAGTTGTTTCTGGTATGGATCAGGAATCTTTAGATCAAATAGCTGCAGTATATGAAATGGTAGTAGATGCTGGTGTACATAAAGCAGAAAGCATCAAAGTAGCTGAAGCTGCGAAAGTAATAGAAAACTCACAGCGAGATATAAACATCGCTTTTATGAATGAGTTATCTGTAATCTTTGATAAATTAGACATAGATACTAAATCAGTTCTAGAAGCAGCAGGAACAAAGTGGAATTTTTTAAATTTCACTCCCGGTTTAGTAGGAGGACACTGTATAGGAGTAGATCCCTATTATTTAACCTATAAAGCAGAACAGATTGGTTATCATTCTCAGATCATATTATCTGGTAGAAAAATAAATGACAATATGGGTAAATATACAGCAGAACAGACTGTAAAAAAGATGATCAACGCTAATAAGCAGATAAAAGGTTCAAAAGTAGCTATTTTTGGTATTACTTTTAAAGAAAACTGCCCTGATGTTAGAAACACTAAAGTAGTGGATGTAATCAATGAATTAAAAGAATATGGTGTAGAAGTAGAAATAGTTGATCCAGTAGCAGATAAAGAAGATCTTAAAGGAGTATATGATATAGAAACAATTAATAAAAATGAAATTAAAGATGCAGATGCTGTAATATTTGCAGTTGCACATGATGAATTTGCTGAATTTAATTTAGATAATATTAAAGACTTATACTATCAGGATGCTGAGACAGATAATGATGGTTATGTATTGATGGATGTTAAAGGAATATTTGATAAAGAAAAGGCTGAAATTAATAACTTTATATATTGGCGATTATAATTAATCTTTTTATATTAAATTAGTATTTTTAAAATTTATTTAGTTTAGACATTTTTTATATTTTTGCATTTGAAAAGTATATTAAAAGTAGTTAAGCAAAATATTTCATTAGTAAATAATGTTAATGGTGAAATAGTTTTTAAATATATTTTTTATTATATTGAAATTCAATAAGTTGATTTGATTCTTTTTTAGATTAGATATTGTTTTTGTAAGGTAATATTAAGATACAATTTAGCAAAGAGGTGCATTAATGTTATTAGTTACAGGAATAACAGGTCACAGTGGTAGATATTTCTTAAAAGAATTAATTAAACATAATTATCAGGAGAAAATCAAATGTATTGTTAGAAAAAGTTCAGATACATCTTTTTTAGATAATAGTGGATTAAATATCGAAAAAATAGTTGGAGACTTAAATTATGAAGATACAATTGCAAAAGCAATGATTGGTGTAGATAAAGTGATGCATATTTATAATATTCATCACTCTCCTGCAGTAGTTAAATATGCTTTACAAAATGAAGTCAGTAAAGTAGTGCTGGTGCATACTACTGGAATTTTTTCTAAATATAAAAATGCTTCTCAAGAATATGAAGAAGTTGAAGCAGAAATTAATAGTCTCTTAGAAGATAATAAAGAAAAAGAGATGAATGTCAATATATTAAGACCAACCATGATCTATGGAGATTTATGTGATAGTAATATGAGTAAATTTATTAAGATGATTGATTATCTAAGGATAATGCCTGTTATCGACAATGGTAAAAGCCTGCTGCAGCCTGTTAATGCTAGAGATTTAGGGAAAGCTTATTATAAAGTCTTAACTACATCTGAAAAAATAACTAAAAATAAATCATATGTTTTATCGGGAGATCGTCCAATAAAGATGATGGAAGTTTTTAAACTAATATCAGATGGACTTGGGAAGAAAACATATTTTTTAAGTGTACCATTAAATATTGGAGTATTAATGGCAAAACTGCTTAAACTTATTTCTTTAAATAAAATTGATTATATCGAAAGAGTTCAGAGAATGGGTGAAGATAGACATTATTCTCACGCTCAAGCAGCTGAAGATTTTGGCTATCAGCCAATAAAGTTTGAAGAGGGAATTAAAATGGAAATAGGTCAATATAAATAACTTTAGGAGCTTATAAATAATGAAAATACTTGTTCTTTCCAGTCATACAAAATCCTTATTTTGGTTTCGATTAGATATGATGAAATCTTTTATTAAAAATGGACACGAGGTTGTAGCAGTAGGATCTGAAAGTATAAATGAATGGAAAGATAAATTTAAAAAACATAATATTAAATACTTAAATGTTAATGTAGATCGTAATGGGACCAATCCCTTAAAAGATCTAAAAACTTTAATTGAGTTATTTAAAATTATAAAAAATGAGAAGCCGGATAAGATATTTGCATATCAGGCTAAAACTGTTATTTACGGCAGTATTGCATCCAGAATAAATGGAGTAAAAGATGTTTATTCTTTAATTGCTGGACTTGGTTCTATTTTTAGAGGTGAAGGATTAAAAAACCGCTTAATTAAGACCATAATGAAATTTGAGTATAAGTTAGCTTCTAAATTTAATAAAAAGCTATTTTTTCAAAATAATGATGATAGAAACTTGTTTATTAAAGAAGGAATAGTTGATAAAGAAAATACTGTTATTATTAATGGTTCTGGTGTTAATACAAATGAGTTTAAGCCCAAACCTTTGACTGAAGTAAATGCCTTTTTATTTATAGGCAGGTTAATTAAAGATAAAGGTATAATTGAATATTTAGAGGCAGCCAAGAAGGTGAAAGAATCATATCCTGATACAAGATTTTTGTTAGTAGGACCTTTTGATAGTAATCCATCTGCATTGAAGTCTGAAGATCTGGAGCCCCATATTGCAAATGATATAATAGAGTATTTTGGATATCAGGAGGATGTAAAACCATTCATTGAGCAGAGCAGTGTGTTTGTATTGCCTTCTTATCATGAAGGTACTCCTAAAACAGTTTTAGAAGCAATGGCTATGGGAAGACCTATTATTACGACTGATGCTCCAGGCTGCAGGGAAACAGTTGATAATGGAGAAAATGGATTTTTAGTAAAGTTAAAAGATGCAGATGATTTAGCTGAAAAAATGATAACTTTAATAAATGATCCGAAGCTGCAGAAACAAATGGGGAAGAAAAGCCTGCAGATAGTTAAAGAGAAATATGATGTAGAAATTGTTAATAAATCAATTATGGAAGCAATGGAATTATAAAAATTAATTTATATAATAAGACTGAGGTGGCATAAATGATAACAGCATTAATAATGGCTGGAGGAGAAGGAACTAGATTCTGGCCGTTAAGCAGAAAAGACCATCCGAAACAGTTTTTAAAGCTAAATGATAATCAAAAAACAATGCTGCAGGAAACTGTAGAAAGAATAAATGAACTTGTTCCATTAGAACAGGTTTTTATTGCAACTAATGAAGCCTATCAAAAAGCAATTAAAAAACAGCTGGATGGTATACCTGAAGAAAACATAATAGTAGAACCAATGAAAAGAAATACAGCTGCCTGCATAGGTTTATCTTCAGTAGTAATTGAAGATAAATATCCTGGTTCAACAATGATTGTTTTACCAGCTGATCATTTAATAAAAGATCAAAAAAGATTTGTAGATATTTTAAGAAAATCAATTATGACTGCAGCCACCGGCAAAAATTTAGTTACTATTGGTATAGAACCAACTCATCCAGAAATAGGTTATGGTTATATTCATTTTGGTGATCAACTACATACCATAGATGGGGATCAGGTATTTGAAGTTGAAAACTTCACTGAAAAACCTGACTTAAGCACCGCTAAGGATTTTTTGAAGGAAGGAACATATCTCTGGAACAGTGGGATGTTTATCTGGCAGTTAAGCAGCATTCTAGCTAATATAGAGACCTATTTACCTGAGATGTATGAGTCATTAAAAAGAATAAAAAATGCTTTAGGAACTGATTCAGCTCAAAAAGTAATTAGAGATGAATTTGAAAATATGCAAAGTGTTTCTATTGACTACGGAATCATGGAAAAAGCAGATGATATCTTTGTTATTCCTGGATCTTTTGGCTGGGATGATCTCGGCAGCTGGCCTGCCTTAGAAAGAATAAAAAAGATGGATGATGATGGTAATATAGTAATCGGTAAACATTACGGTATAGATACAACTAACTCTATTATTCACAGTCCTAATAAAGTAGTAACTACCATTGGACTTGATGATGTAGTGATAGTTGATACGGAAGATGCTATTTTAATCTGTGATAAAAAGCGAGCTCAGGAAGTTAAGGAGATTAGAAATATTTTGGCAGATGATGGTTTGGAGGATTGTTTATAAAGTAAAACACGGATGTTCTGTGGACCAACCGAGATATGCAGAAATTTGTTGAATTAAATATTAAATGCAGTTATCATTACACTACTACTCTCACCAGAAAATTTCAGGTGGGAGTTTTTTGTTTATTTGAGTAAGCTAAATACTTTCATAAATTTTGATTGCGGAAGACTGCGGGAAGGTTCCGGCAGAGAAGCTGCTATTTTTTTTGCTAAACGAAAAATATACCACCCTGCTAATTGAATTGTGTACCAGTGTGAATGTCAAATAATATTTTACACTTTTTCACCCTATGGATATAAAATCTATAGGGTCATATTTTTATCTTTAAATTAATTTGAGAAAATTTTCACTAAAATTCAGGAAAAATTATACTGACCAAGAAATATAACTTATCAAAATAAAAGGAGATTTAGCAATGGCCTTAATTACTGCATTATCAATGTTATCTAAAGTCGTAACCTCAGCTAAAAAAGGAGACTTCTTAGAAAGCTTAAGCTCTGCCGATGATTTTATAAAATACTTTCTGGCAGAAAAAGAACTCACTTTTGAAGATTTATTCAAAAAAGCAGCACTTACTACCTTTGAATCTCAAAAAGATATACTTTCTAAATATACTGATCAGATTGGAGAAGTAGAAATTTTAACTGATGACTTTATAAAAGAAATAAAAGCCAGCAAATTAGCTTTTAATCAGCAGGAACTTTTAAGCCTCTCGGAAGAAGACTTTATAGATAAATTAAGCAGTACCTTAAAAGACAACTTCTTAATTGGAGGCAGTAATCTTAATGATCATGATCTTTATTCACTTTTAAATAACTTTATCAGTCAACTGAGATCAGAATTAATTGCTCTAATTACAAAAGATCAGGTTAAATTTAATAAGTTGCTATTTACCTATAGTCATCAGCAGCAGAAAACTTTAGAAGAAATAAAAAGCTTTTTGAGCAGCAATCAGGAAGCTCATCAGGAATTAAAAACAATTCTAATTAGTATTCAGGTTGCTCAGGAAGTCAATTCCGGAAAGTTAGATAAAATTTATCAGGAAGTTAGAGTTTCCAAAATGAATTTTTTAGATTTAATTGCTCAGCTTAAAATAGATTTAAGTAAAGAAGATAATTATGACAGTTATGGTTTAAAAGAATATTTTAAAGAACATAATAGAAAATTATTAGAACAGATTGAAGAGAGAGGGGAAGAATCTTTTTTGCAGCTTCTATCCGCTATTCTTTTACCAATGGATCAAAAATTTAATAAGGATAAAATTGATTATAAATTTAACTATCTTGTTATCAAAAAAATAATAAGAGTTCTAGTATTTATGAAAATAAAATATCCAGAACTTAATCTGGAATATGCAGCCGGAAAGGCTTTTAGGGTTGCTGAGACAAAAAATATCTGCTATCTGCATACAGAAAATGATAAAAAAATAGAAGCAGCAGTAATTGAATACTTAAACTACGATTCTCCCAATTTGCCTCCCAGAATAAACTGCTTTTTAATCAATAAAGCTCAAAAAGAAGCCTGCATTAATTTAGAAAAGGGTGCAAGAATTAATATTGATCAGATAGTAAATAAAATAACCGAGGTAATAAGTTTTAAAACGGGAGAAACTCCAATGATTGATTTAACAGAAAAATATAAATTCAGATGCCACTGCGGCAGCTGCTTTAACGCCTATTCAATAACAAATAGATCTGATTTGGATGATAAATTGAGTCTCTTACTGGAAGGAGAAAGCCATGATAGCTGAAATTTTTAAAAATAACTTTGATTTAATAGAACATCGTGACTCAAAACTTGAATATATCGACCGCTACTTTACTGATCCAGAAGAAGAGAAATTTATCTTTCTCTATTCACACTTTGATAGTTTTAATAATTTAGAAAAGAACTGGAAGCAATATCAGAACCAGGATATAGCAGCCTATCTTCAGAATAAAAAATACAGTGGCAATGATATCCGCTGGGATATTTATTATATTCTCTTCTATCCGGCAGAAGAAACTTCTCCAGCTGAATTATACAATATAGAAAGAGATAAACATATCTGCAGAAAACTTATCATTGAATATCAGAGCTACCAGGACTTAATAGAGCAGCTTAAATTTAAACTTCCCTTTAATGATAATTTTTATAATACCAGTGGCTTTTCTCACAGTTTAAAAGAAGATATATTTGAGCAGAACCTTCTTCGGAAACTTGATTTTTCAGTAAATAATATCAGTCAAAAAGAGTTGAGATCTCCTTTAGCAGCTAAAGCAAAAGTAATTAAGAGCTTAAAAAATGGTGGTGAATTGACCAGTGAAAAAATATGATATTATAGAAGTAGAAATAGATCACTTTAGAGGTTATAGAGCCAAAAAGAGTTTTGATTTAGGAAAAGCTAAAGATCTAACAGTAATTGCAGGTTCCAATGGTTTTGGTAAAACTTCATTCTTTGATGCTGTAGAATGGGGGTTAACCGGTAAATTATTTCGCTACGAAGAAGCCAATGAGGAAAAAAGAGAAAGTCACTTTATCAATCACCGCTCCGGAGCAGCCAGAAAAATAGAAAAGGCAGCAGAAGTTAAAATTGTAATCAAAGGAGAAAAAGAAAAATATCTACTCAGCAGAAAAGCTGATAATTATAGAGATAAAAGAAGTGATTACGGCAGTCACCGCAGTATTTTAACTGTCAAAAATTTAAATAATTCAGAGCATTATCGAGGTCTTGAGGCAGAAGACTTTCTCAATCAACTCTTATTAAATCCAGACTGGCAGGATAAAGTTAAATTTAAAGATATTTTCAGCAACTACCATCTTCTAACTCAGGATAAATTGAGCAGCTTTGTTCGCAGTGTAAAAGCTCCAGAACGCTGGAATCAGATTTCTAATCTGCTGGGGACCCATCAGTATCTTAAAACAGCCGAAGAATATGCAGCAATAGAAAAAGAGTTGCGGCAGGAATTAAAAGATATTGAAGCTGAATATAATAATCTTGAATATGAAATGAGATTTCTGGAAGATTCCTGTATTGATCATGCTGAAGAAGTTGCTATCAATTTATCTAATAACATAAAATTTAATTTTCAATTCAATCAGATAATAGATCAATTTGACCTTAAAATAAAAAATAGACTGCAGCGAGTTAATAATAAGCAGTCTGAAATAAAAAAATTAAAAGAAAAGGTTCAACTAATTTCTTATGCTTTAAAGGGGAAATCTAATCATTACAGCAATTTAGTCGAAAAATTTTCAGAATTGAAGAAAAAACAATCGGAATATCAGCAGCTGAAGCAAAAGCTGCAGAACTTAAAAAAACATAAAGCTGATATTAAAGAGCTGGAAGAGCTTAAATATCTGCAGAGTAATCTTAAAGAATATTTAAAGTACAGAGTTTATAAAAGTCAGTATAGAGATCAAATTAAAATCAAAGAAGAAACAATTGAAGAAATAAAAAATAAAAGAGAAAAGTTGATTCAAAAAGAAGGAGAACTTAATTTCTGGCTAAATTTCATTAAAGCACAAAGTCAGGAAAAAAGAGAGCTCTCAGATAAAATTTCAAATACTATATTAGCAACTAATACAATGAAACTGAAAAATAAGAGTTTTATGGAATTTAAACTCAGACAGAGTTATTTTCAAAATGAGGCATTTGCTCTCGAAGACAGGCTGGCAGATAGCAAAAGAAAAAGGGATAGTCTGCGGGATAGACTCTATCAAATAAATAATTTTAATGATGATATCTTTGATATTTTAGAAAAATCTCTTTCCTATCTAAAAGAAACTGGTGATCCTTATCTGAGAGAAGTAGACTGTCCTGTCTGTGGTGATTCTCATGAGCGAAAGGCTCTGCTGGGGAAAATAGAAAGGAAGCTAACTCAGGGCAGTAAAAAGGTAAAAGAATTAAA
>Ga0182238_1000200_pt1 | contig 20222 bp, 18 predicted proteins | sample hydfrates6_PW_90_FD_132439 | JGI IMG/M metagenome (GOLD analysis project Ga0182238, IMG submission 132439) | Subsurface microbial communities from deep shales in Texas, USA - hydraulic fracturing test 6_PW_90 | ecosystem: Environmental > Aquatic > Deep subsurface > Shale gas/oil reservoir >... | reverse complement strand
ATGGATACGAATGCGGTTAAGGTCATATATGGAGAAAAAGAAAGCAGTTATGAATCAAAACAAAAGAATCCCCAATTCCTTTTTCAGGAAGAAGGGACTCGTTTCACTACTTACTAGATTGTCTTAGAGGATTAAAATATACAGCTGTGGTAACACAGTGACGAAGACTTATTCCTTGAGATGGTGGGGCAACGACTGACGGAAAGCTGTATACGGGAGAACCGTACGTGCAGTTTGACGAGGGGTCCCAGCTGAAAAGCTGGTCCTACTCTATTTTAATTGGACCAGGTTCAAATAGGTCTATTTGAACCTGGTCCAAAAGAGACTCAAAAGAGACTCAAGACTTTATCGAACCTATGTTTGCTAAAACCGAAAAAATATGCTAAAATATATTTAAACAAATGTTCGTTAAGGAGGTTTTAGTATGCAGCCTGATTATAGTGATGCTCCTCAGAATCAAATTTTATGTGTTGATATGAAGTCATTTTATGCCAGCATTGAATTGGTTAAAAGAAATATTCATCCACTTAAGGGCTATCTGGCTGTAATTGGTGATAAGAAAAGAAAAGGATCAGTTGTCTTAGCAGCATCTGCTGCTCTTAAGCAAAAATATGGAATAAAAACAGCTCACCGTTTATATCAAATCCCGGACAGGGAAGAAATTATACTGGCTGAAGCTAATATGGGACTTTATCTTGAAATTTCAATGAAAATAACTGAAATTTTTAATTCTTATCTGCCGCTGGAAGCAATACATATCTATTCAATAGATGAAGCCTGGCTTAAATTAAATGGAAGTCAGAAAAAGTATGGTGACCCATTTGAATTGGCAGTAAAAATCAAAGAAGAAATTTGGAGTAAATATGGTCTGCCCTGCAGTATGGGGATTGGCCCCAACATGTTTATGGCCAAGGTAGCAATGGACAACGAAGGAAAAAAAAGCGGTCTCTGCCGCTGGGATTATAGTGATATTCCTGAGAAGTTATGGCCTTTAAATTTATCTGACTGCTGGGGAATTGGCAGTCGGACTGAAAAAAAGCTGAATAAAATTGGAGTTTATACAATTGGTGAACTGGCTCAACTTCCACTGGAATATTTGGAAAATAAATTTGGAATCATCGGTAATCAGCTTTACTATCATGCCTGGGGAATAGACTATTCAGAAGTAGAGGGGCATTTTGATGACCGCAAAAAAGCAGTTGGACGAGGAATCACACTTTACAGTGATTATACCTGCCTGGAAGAAATCAAAACTGTAATTTTTAACCTGGCTGAAGAAGTTAGTAAAAGAGTTCGTCAAAACAATCTAAAAGGTAAAACAGTTTCGCTTGCTCTGGGCTATTCAAAAAGTGAAAACAAAAAGGGTTTTTCCAGACAGCTAAGTCTGGAAAAAAGAACGGATCTGACTAGAGATATTTATCAGGCAGCAGTGGTTATTTTAAATAAACATTATCAGGGCGAAAAGGTCAGAAAAATAAGTCTTTATTTAACGAAATTTACGGATAGTGATTATCAGCAGTTAAATCTATTTGAAAATGATTTAAAAAGATCAGAAATTAATCAGCTTAGAGACCGACTGGCCAGCAAAATGGGAAAAGATGTTTTATATTATGCCCGCAATCTAGAAAAAGGAAATATTAAAGAGAGAATTGAAAATACCATTGGTGGGCACCACAAATAATTCTTTCCTGAAAATTTAAAATTCAAATTCTATAATTTGGCTAAATTTAAGTTTTTTGATTTCCTGATTAAGCTTTTCAATTTTAAGCTGCTGTTCATAATTTTCGAGTTTTAAAATTTTGCCCTTTATGTCTTTAATTATCTTATCTTCATAAAATTTTATGCTGACAGTTAAGTTTTTCGTTAATGCTTCTTTAAGTTTAAAATTAATCTCTTTTAGCTCCTGCTGGTCAAGTTCCGGTTTTTCTACTTCGGCTTCCTTCATTTTTAATTCTTTTAATCTTTTCTGATGTTCAACCAGCATTAAGGAATTCCATTTTTTATTACCTCTGTCTTTAAAATTCATTTTATCAACTCCTTTGGTTTGGCTATTAGGCAGAGCTAAAGCACTATATATTTAATTTTAGCATACAAGTGTTCGCAAAACAAGTTCTTTTAAAAAAGATCCGGATTTAATGTAGAATTAAGGCTCAATATGATATAATAGTTTTAAAGAATATTGGTATTTTATGAGAGAAATTTTTGATTTTATCTAATATATTTTCATAGGAGGGGTTTGAACAGATGAAGATTTTAGTTACAGGTGGAGCCGGTTTTATTGGCAGTAATTTTATTCGTTATCAGCTTGAAAATTATGATGATCAAATTATTAATGTAGATAAACTTAGTTATGCCGGTAACCTTGATAATTTGAAAGCTGTTGAGAACAGTCCTAATTATGAATTTAAAAAAATGGATATCTGTAATAAAGAAAAAATTGATCAGATTATGCATCAGGGAATAGACTATATAGTGAATTTTGCAGCTGAATCTCATGTTGATCGGAGTATAGAAGATCCTTCGGTATTCGTTAAAACAAATATTGAAGGGACCCAGAATTTACTTGATCTGGCTCTTAAATTTGGAGTTAAAAGGTTTGTGCAGATATCTACTGATGAGGTTTACGGAAGTCTTGGTCCGGAAGGGAAGTTTAAAGAAGATAGTCCGTTAAATCCGTCCAGTCCTTATGCTGCTTCGAAAGCAGCCGCCGATCTTTTAGTTAAATCATATGCAAAAACATATGAGCTGCCTGTTAATATCACTAGGTCTTCCAATAATTTTGGTCCCTATCAGTATCCAGAAAAGTTAATTCCTCTTTTTATTATTAATGCACTTCAGAATGAGAAACTGCCTCTTTATGGTGATGGAAGTAATATCCGAGACTGGATTTATGTTAAAGATCACTGCCGGGCAATTGATCTGGTAATGCGGCGGGGAGATAGTGGTGAAATATATAATATTGGAGCAAACAATGAAAAGAGCAATCTGGAAATAACCCAGAAAATCTTATCGTTGCTGTCAAAATCAGAGCTTTTAATCAAACATGTAGAAGACCGAAAAGGTCATGATTACCGTTATGCAGTCGATACCAGTAAGATAAAAAATGTACTGGGCTGGAAAGTGGAATATGATTTTGAGCAGGCAGTAGAGAAAACTTTGAACTGGTATCTTGATCACAAGCAGTGGTGGAAAAATTTGATCTAGATTTGGGGAATCGAGTTAATATTTTGCTTTCGAGATTAACTCTTGTTATTTCTTTTGATTAATAATATAATTAATTAAGAACATTAGCTTAAAACAGTATTTTCTAAATTATATTAACTGTCAATGAGAGGGTGTAGTTATGCATATTGAAAGCTTAAAATATTTTCAGGAGATTGCAGAAGTAAAAAGCATCTCCAAAGTTGCAAATAATTCTCACATATCTCAGCCTGCTTTGAGTCAGCAGATTCAAAAACTTGAAGATTCACTGGGGAAAGAACTTTTTATCCGCAGCAATCGAGGAGTAAAGCTGACCAATTCAGGTGAGGTAGTATTAAAATATGCAGATAATATTATTCGAACCTATAATAAGATGCTTTCGGATTTAAACGAACAGGAAAGTCAGGAAATAAAGATTGAGGGAGAATATACTATTGCTACTTACTGTCTCCCCTGTGCAATTTTAAATATGCAGTTTAAGTTTCCAAATCATAAGTATAATCTGGTTGCCGCTTCTTCAGATAAAATAGAGCAGGATGTTCTAAGTGATATCTGCGAAATTGGGTTTACAACTCATCCAGCTCAGGCTGAAGAGCTTCACTCTGAAGAGGTAATTAACGAAAAAGTAGTGCTTATTTCACCACCTGCATTTGATCTGCCGGAAAAGGTGAAGCTGGAGGAAATTCTGGATCATAAATTTGTGATTTTAAAAGAAGACTGTATAATAAAGGAAAATTTTAAAGAGGTGCTGGCAGATGTTGGTCATAATTTTTCAGAGATAGAAATTATATCACGTCTGGATTCTACAGAAGCAATAAAGACTCTGGTTCGCAAAGGTTATGGAGTTGCTTTTGTACCATATAATGCAGTTCGAGATGAATTTAGTGCTAAAGAAATTAATGTCTCCAGAATTACTGATTATGATCTTGATTATGATATTTATATGATTAATAAAAAAGCAGAGTTTTTATCTGATGATGTAAAAGATTTTATAGCGAACTTTAAAAAATTGGGTAGACATATCTGTTATTAAGTAAAAATTAAGAGCCTGAAAGTTTGGAGCGGAGTAATTTATGTTGAAAATTGATTTTAATAAAACTTATCTGAGTGGAAAAGAAAACGAATATATAACTGATGCCCTTCAAAGAGGCAGTATAAGTGGTGATGGATATTATACAGCCCGGGTCAGTGAATTTCTGGAAGAAAAGTTTGATCTAAATAGAGTTTTAATGACTACTTCAGCTACTCATGCTCTGGAAATGGCTGCTCAATTAATAGGATTAAAAACAGGTGATGAAGTTATTATGCCTTCTTTTACTTTTAGTTCTACTGCGAATGCAGTTTTAAAAGAAGGGGCCAGACCTGTTTTTGCAGAAATTAAAAGAAATAGCTTTAACCTTGATCCTGCTGATTTTGAGTCAAAAATCACCTCTAAAACAAAGGCTGTTATTCCGGTTCACTATGCCGGTATTAGCTGTGAAATGGATCTGATTAGGGAAATTGCAGCAAAAAATGATATCTATGTTATTGAAGATGCTGCTCATGCAGTTAATAGTTTTTATAATGGGGAGCCTGCAGGTGGCATGGGAGATTTTGGCTGTTACAGCTTTCACGGCAGCAAAAATTTTGTCAGTGGTGAAGGTGGAGCCTTAGTTATTAATTCTCAACAGCAAAAACTGATTCAAAAAGCAGAAGTCATCAGAGAGAAAGGAACAAATCGTTCCCGTTTTTTAAGAGGAGAAATCGATAAATACAGCTGGGTTGGTGAGGGCTCAAGTTATCTGCCATCAGACATATTGATGGCACTTTTATTTGCCCAGCTGCAGGAGATTGATTATATTACTGCTCAGCGGAAAAGAGTATTTGATTATTACAATCAAAATTTGAAGAAATTTTTAGATGAGGATTTTCTAGATCTTTTACCGGTAGTTCCTGCTGTTAAAAAAAGCAATTATCATATTTATTATTTAAAATTTAAAAATCAAAAAGTAAGAGATTTTGTTTTAAAAGAGCTTAAGGCCAGAGGAATAGAGGCTGCTTTTCATTTTCAGCCTTTACATGCCTCGCCAATGGGAAAAAAACTTGGTTATCAAGCAGAAGATCTGCAGCTGACAAATCAGGTTGCTTCCAGTCTGCTCCGTCTGCCAATTTATCCAGAACTTTCCCGGCGGGAATTAGATTATATAATTCAAGCTCTGGAAGAAATTTTTTGCAGCTTAAACAGGCAGGTGGAGGAAGTTAATGACTGATTTAATTTCTATTGTAGTACCTGTTTATAATGGTGAGGATTCTCTGGAAGAACTTTACCAGGCGGTGAAGAAAGTTGCTGTAACAAATAATTTTGAATTTGAATTAATTATGGTAGATGACTGCAGTTCGGATCAAAGCTATCAAAAAATTGTGGAGCTCAGTCATCAGGACAGCAGAATTAAGGGTATTCGTCTGGAAAGAAATTTTGGCCAGCAGAATGCTATTTTTTGTGCTTTTAATTATGCTGCTGGAGATTATATAATCACTATGGATGATGATCTGCAGCATCAGCCTTCGGATATAGTACTGCTGCTGCAGAAAATTAAAGAGGGTTATGATGTAGTATATGCAATTCCAGAAGTGAGAGCACACAGTTTCTATAGAAGAATAGGCTCCAGGCTGACCAACTGGCTCTTTAATCTGATCACTCCCAAAAAAGATGGGCTTAGAGTCAGCAGTTTTAGAATAATTACCAGAGAAATGCTTGCTAAAATTACAGCTTCAAAAAAATCTTTTATCTATCTTTCGGCTATCATTTTAAAAGAAGAGCCAGCGATTGCAAATATCTATACAAAACAGCAGCAGCGCAAATATGGTCAGTCCAATTATAGTTTTTTAAAGTTATTAAAATTATTTTTAAAGCTTTTTATCTATTACGGAGAATTTCCTTTTTTAAAATATTTACGCTCAAAAAAAGAACAGTATTTAATTGCAGAAAAAACTTTTAGAGAAAAAGAGGAATCAAAATGCGGTTATTAATTCTTGGTGGAGGCAGTGGCCAGTTGAGTTTAATTAGAAAGGCAAAAGAGCTGGGGCATGAGGTAGTTGTTTCAGATTATTATCAGGATGCTCCCGGCAAAAAGATTGCTGATTTCAGTTCTGAAAGCAGCACTTTCGATCTTGAGGCCAACCTTAAAACTGCAGAAAAATATAAGGTGGACGGTATTTTAACGGCTGGAACAGATCAGCCAGTCTATACTGCTGCCCGGGTAGCTAAACGATTGGATTTAACACAGTATCTTTCAACAGGAACAGCTGAGGCGGTAACTAACAAAAAAGTTATGAAAAATAAATTCAGCAGAACAGCTATCCCAACAGTGAAATATAAAATTTTAGCAGCAGATTTTTCTGACCAGGAACTGGAAGACTTTGAGAGACCCTTTGTTATTAAACCTCTGGACAGTCAGGGGCAGAGGGGTGTCTTTAAATTGGAGACAACTGCTCAAATTAGAGAAAAATTTAACGAAGTTCTTTCTTATTCTCGAGAGGATGAAATTTTGCTAGAAGAATATTATAAATCAGATGAAATTACAGTTAGTGGCTGGGTTGTAGATGGAAAGACAACAATTTTAACAGTTACTGACCGCCTGCGATTTGAAGCGGGAATTCACATTGGAATTTGTTCTTCCCATCTTTTTCCTTCAAAGCATTTAAAAAAATATTATTTTGAAATTAAGAATATAACTGAAAAAATTGTGGCTGAGTTTGGAATAAAAAATGGGCCAATATATTTTCAATTTTTAATTGGGGAAGAGGGACTAAAGGTTAACGAAATAGCCTGCAGAATCGGAGGAGCCTATGAGGGAGATTTTATGCCAGCGCTGACAGGAGTTGATATTTTGAAAATGATGGTCAGGCTGGCAGCAGGTGAGCCGTTTGAGGAGAAAGCACTGCAGGATTATTCTCTGCAGGCCAATCAAAAATATTTATCTTCACAGCTTTTCTTTGCTGGCCCGGGCAGGATAGACCTTATAACTGAAAGCTCTGAACTGCAGAAATTACCCGGACTTTTAAAAGTTGGTTTTAATTACAGGCCTGGAGAGCGGATTCCAGATATAGAAAATGCAACTGCCAGAGCCGGTTATTTTATAGTGCTGGCAGATAATAAAGAAGAGCTTCAGCAGCGGGTAGCTGCTGTATATGATAAGTTAAAGATTATTGACCAGAAGGGAAAGAATCTTGTTTACAGAGAAATCGGAGAAAACTTTTAAAAATCAGGAGTGTAAGTATGAAAAAGTATCTAACAATTATCATAGTTTTGATCTTAACTCTGCTGTTGGTCAGCGGCTGTGAAAATAATGAAGCAGGGCCACAGCAAAAAATTACTATTGCCGAACAGTACGGGCTGGCCTATGCTCCTGTACAGTTAATCAAAGAACTTAAGTTTTTAGAAGAAGCCAACCCAAATTTAGAAGTCGAATGGAAGCAGCTGAGCAATACTACTTCTATTAGAGAGTCAATGCTGGCTGGCGAAGTTGATATAGCTTTTATGGCCATTCCTCCTTTTTTAATTGCTCGCGATAAGGGGATGGAGTGGAAAATTATCTCCGGTCTTTCTGAGAGTCCCCTGGGCTTAATGACTAACAGAGGAGATATTAATAGTCTGGCAGATTTTAAAACTGATGCTAAAATTGCACTTCCCCAGCCCGGAAGTATTCAGCATATTCTGCTCTCAATGGCAGCTGAAAGAGAATTTGGAGAAGTTGATAGATTTGATGAACAGCTTTTGACAATGAGTCATCCTGATGCAATGAATGCTCTGCTTGCCGGCAGAGAAGTAAGTGCTCATTTTGCCTCCCCTCCTTATCTTTTTTTAGAAAGCAGAGAAGAAGGAATTAAAAAGATCTTAAGCGGCAGAAAAGCCTTTGGTGGTGACTTCACCTTTATTATAGGTGTCAGTACTGAGGAGTTTTACGAGCAGCAGCCTAAAAATTATGCTTATTTTCTGGACGCTCTGGAGAAAGCGATAGAATTTATAGAAGGCCAGCCAGAAGAAGCAGCGGAAATTCTGGCAGATAATTATAGTTTAAGTCAGACTGAAATGCTGGAATATTTAAACTGGCCGGGAATGATATACAGTTCTGAGGTCAAAGGACTGGATAAATTTATTGACTTTATGACTGCAGAAGCCTATCTGGAAGCAAATAATTATCAGTATTCTGAGCTTGTTTTTGAAAAAAATTTAACCGGCAGGGAAACTGCTTCAGAGGAGGAAGCTGTCCAAAATGAAGAGTAAATATAAACAGCGATTTTTTTGGGGGATGATTTTATCTCTGATCTGGCAGCTGACAGCAGTAAGCGGAATTTTTTCGGAAATGATTTTTCCCGGCCTTGACCAGATATTAATTGCTCTATTTGAGTCACTAAAAGATGGCACCTTAATTAAGCAGATAGGATTTTCATTATCAGTGATTGCCCAGGGTCTATTTCTGGCCACTATTACTGCTTTGATTCTTTCTCTGACAGCTTATTTTTCTAGTTATGCTGCTGGTTTGATAGATACTCTTACTGCTCTTGCGCATCCCCTGCCTGGAATAGCTCTGATGCCTTTAATTTTGATCTGGTTTGGTTCTGGCAAAACAGCAATTTTGATTGTAATTATTCATTCAGTTTTATGGCCTTTAGTTTTAAATTTAAGTACAGGTTTTAATTCTATTCCTGATATTTATACTCTGATTGCCAAAAATTATCGTTTAAATAAATTAGAATTTATGTATAAGATATTAATCCCCGCTTCCTTACCTTACTTTATTTCCGGTTTAAAAATAGCCTGGGCCAGATCCTGGCGGGCGTTAATTAGTGCTGAAATGCTCTTTGGTGCAATTAACAGTCTGGGAGGTCTTGGCTGGTATATTTTTCAAAAAAGAGTTTTCTTTGATTTGCCGGGAGTATTTGCCGGGATAATCGTGATTATTCTAATTGGGATAGCTGTTGAAGATTTTATTTTTGAAAAGCTGGAAGCAAAAACAGTTAAAAAATGGGGAATGTTAAAATGAGATCCTATTTAGAACTTAAAAATGTTAATAAAAGTTTTGAGACCGAAAAAGAAAAAAAGATTGCTTTAAAGGATATTAATTTAGAGATTAAAGAAAATGAATTTTTGACGATCTTAGGCCCTTCCGGCTGTGGTAAATCAACATTACTTAAAATAATAGCCGGTTTCAGCAAAACAGATAGAGGCCAGCTTTTAAAAAAAGGAGAAGAACTTGCAGGTGCAGGTTTGGACAGAATAATGCTTTTTCAGGATTTTGAACAGCTTTTTTCCTGGCAGAAAGTAATTGACAATGTAGAATTTGCAGTTAAAGCAGCAGCTAAAAATAAAAATAAGAGTTTAAGTCCAGCTCAAATTAAAGAAAAGGCTCATAAATATCTAACTGAAGTTAAGCTTGCAGAATATCAAAATTATTATCCCCATCAGCTTTCCGGTGGAATGAAGCAGAGAGCTGCTCTGGCCAGAACCCTGGCTGCAGAAGCTGAAATTATGTTAATGGACGAACCATTTGGCAGTGTAGACAGCCAGACTCGCCAGGAGCTGCAGCAGCTTTTGGTTCAGCTCTGGCAGGAAGAAGAGAGAACAATTATTTTTGTGACCCATGATATCAGGGAGGCAGTTTTTCTTTCCCAAAGAATAGTGCTGATGAAAAATGAGCCGGGCGAAGTAATTAATATTATTGAAAATAAACTTCCATACCCTCGTATTCGGAGCAGCAGAGATTTTAATCAGCTTTTTGAAAAGCTCCAGTCTCAGCTGTAGAATTGACTTTATAAATTTTAACTGACCAGTTTTTGGCTCCAATTTTTCTTACAATTCTCATTGGATAGGTAGAATTAGTAAACTTTTTGATTAGTTCAGTTTCCTGATTGAGAAAATGCTGCATTTCTTGATAATAAGGATAGAGATTACCGTAGAGAATATTCCAGCTTGGTCGGCTGTTGTAGATATAATCCATTTCTTCGGGATAAATTATATATTCGATTTCATTTTGATTTATATAATCAGCAAAAGAGAGATTATTTTCCTGCAGATAAGCAAGGTTTCGGTAATCAACAAGGCTTCCATTTTCAAAATAATAGTCTGTATTTAGATTTGCCAGCACCCTGGCATCTCGCGGCACTACCTCTGCAATCTGCTGCAGATAATCCTGGTAATTATAATGGCTCTCCTCAATTATTGTAGTCCCACTGTTCAGGGTTAAAAGCGCAATTAAAATCAGGATTAAGCTGCCGCTCAGTTTAAAATTTAAATTTTTTATCAGGTTGATAAATATAAGATAAGCAATCGGAAAGATAAAAATTATTGAAGTTTGATTGTATCTGCCGATAATTAAATACCCCAGATTAACAGCTAATAGACTGATAAGCAAAAATAAATTTAACTTATCTTTTTTAAGAAAAAGTTCAGCCAGTGAAGCCAGAGCTGCAGCTGCAAAAAATACCAGTTGAAATTTAATCGGAGGAACATAATAGGTACCGCTTATCTGATAAAATAATTTTAGATAAAAATTCTTAAAGTTTTCTAATTTAAGCAGTAAAGAATCCAGCACACCCAACTGAGCTCCATAGCTGCTGTAATTGTTAATAAAATTAGGATCAAAGAGAAAACTTAAAAAAATAAAAAAGAAGGCAGTTACTGCTAAAGTTCCCCCAAAACTTAAATAATTTTTAAGTTTAGTTTTTTTATTAAAAACCAGCTTCCAGCTGTAGATCATTATAAAGGGCATGGAAATAATAAACGCATTTGGATGGAAACCAATAGCTGAGCCGAGAATAAGGCCAAGATAGATATCTTTTTTAATTGAGTCTTCTTTTTTTGATTCTGCATAATTTTTTTTATCAGTTTTTTCTATTGCATTAAAAAAATAATAGAGTGCAGTTAAGAATATTAAAACTAATATAATTTCCTGACGGGCCAGATGGGAACTATAAATAAAATGAATGTCCAGGCCCAGTATAATTAAAGCCAGTAGACTTAATTTTTTAGAGTTGGTAATTAAAAAAGTTATTTTATAAAAGATAAAAAGACTCAGACCGCCGGCCAGCAGTGAAATCAAGCGAAAAGTAAAGACTTGATAACCTAACAACTTAATAAAAATGATCTGTAAAAAGTGAAAAAGGATTTTGATTGCATGTGGATTCCGCGGCAGCAGATCAAAAAATGCTTCAGTGCTGGCAGGGTTATTTGTCTGCATTATCTGTCGGGAAAGTCCGCTCAGCCAGGCCTCGTCTGAATGAACAAAGGGAAAGTTTTTGAGAAAGAAAAGGTTTATAATAAAAAAGAGAACTATTAAATTCCAGGCTTTTATTTTTTTAAAGATATCTTTAACAGTAAAATACATATGAACGCTCCTAAAAAATATTTATTAGATTGGTATTATTATACCACAATCAAGGTTTTATTTTAAAATATTGCCAATAAAGCCTTTTCATTTGATAATTGAATATACTATTAGCAATTGTTATAACTATAAGTGGGGAATATGTTTTATAATATTATTAGAGATTGTTCCAATTTTAACAATATAAATTCGGAGGTGGAAAAATGAAAAAATCAATAAAGGTATTATTTATTTTATTAGCTTTTGCGATTATTCTCACAGGCTGTGAAGCGGATATTTCTGTTCCCGGTGAAGTGGGGCAGGATATAATTACAGCTGATGAAGCTTTAAAGATGATTGAGGAAGAAGAGGTAGTTGTAGTTGATACTCAAAACTCTGGTGACTTTGAAGACCAGCACCTTGAAGGTTCAGTAAACATTGCCAGAAATGATATTACTACTTTTGGTCCTTATCCAAATATGCTGGCCGATGCTTCCAAATTAGAATCTTCTTTGGGGGAGAATGGTATTTCCAATCAGACAAAGGTAATAATTTATGATAATAACAATAATATGGATGCAGCTCGTTTATGGTGGACAATGCTGGTTTACGGCCATGACACTGCAAATATGAAAGTCATTAGTGGAGGTTTAAATGCTTTAGAAGAAGCTGGAGCAGAATTTGTTTCCGGTGACTACGAGGTTGAGGCTGCAGAATACACTGCTGCTGAAAAGAATGAGGAGCTAATTGCTACTAAGGAAGAAGTTCTTGAACAGGCAAACAATCCTGCTGAAGATGTTGTTATTTTAGATGTTAGAACTGCCGATGAGGTTAGTGAGGGTATTATTCCTGGAGCTATTCATATCAATTATGTCGACAATAATAAGGATAATGGAGAATTTTATCCACCAAGTTATATTCAAAGATATTATCCAGATAATGATATCACTCCAGATAAAGAGGTTATAATGTACTGTCAAACTTCAATTAGAGCTGCTCAAAGCTTCTTAGCTCTACATAATGCTGGTTATAGAGATCTTAAGCTTTACGACGGTGCCTGGATCGAATGGTCATCAGATAGCTCAACTCCAAAGGGAATGCTAAGTGGTGCTCCTGCTGAACCAAGTGCTCAGGATGGTTCTTAAGTAAATTATTTTAACAAATTAATGTTGATAATAGAAGTTCTTAACAGTGAGTTGAGAACTTTTATTTAAGAAAGTTTGTGAAATATATTTTAATGTATTGCAATTTCACAATTTAGTTATCTTTAATATTTCATCAAAAAATTAGGAGGAATAAGAATGAAAAAAAGAATTTTATTATCAATGGCAATAGTTATGATGGCTTTACTTGTAGTTTCCAGTTCAGCACTTGCAGTTTCAGATGCAGTAGAGGATGCGGTTAATGGTTATTTTGCAAATCTTCCAGAAGATAATGGCATGATTGGGGAAGAAGCTTTTGTAGAAAAAGTTAAAGCTGGAGAAGATCTCTTTGTTTTAGATATCAGACAGCCTGATGTTTATAATGAAGGTCATGTCAAAGGTGCAGTAAATGTACCCTGGGGACCGGAAGCTATTCCAGCTGCTTTAGACAAGTTACCTGGAGATGAAACAATTTATGTTTATTGTTATACAGCTCAGACTGCAAATCAGACAGTTGCTTTATTAAACTTTGCTGGTTTTGAGGCTAAGTCAGTTAGATTTGGCTGGAACTTAGGAATAACTCAAGTTGATGGTTATGAAGAAATAGTTGAAACTGAAGCACATGAACTTGGTGGAGCTACAGATTATGAAATTAATTCAGATGTTAAAGCTGCTATTGAAGACTATTATGCAGGTTTAGCTGATGTTAGTGATTCAATGTATAAGAACTATAAAATTGCTGAAGATATGTTAAAGATGGCAATTGATTCTGATGCAGATATGATGGTAGTATCAATTAGACAGCCAGGAGCTTTCGCTGAAGGTCATATCGAAGGTGCAGTTAATATTCCCTGGGGTGCTGGAATGGAGCAGTATTTTGGACAGCTTCCACAAGATCAGAAGTTAGTTGTTTACTGTTACACAGGTCAAACTGCAGGTCAGGCAGTAGCTGGTTTAAGAATGTTAGGCTATGATGCTGTATCACTTAATGGTGGTATGGGAACTGATGCTAATGCACCACTTGGTTGGGCTAATCAGGGATACGAAGTAGTTCAGTAATCTGTGTTAAAAATTAAATTAAGCAGAAGATAAGTATAAAACTTATCTTCATACAAGAAAGGAGCCCATTTGGGCTCCTTTCTTAATTATATGTTGCTATAATATTTAGCCTAAAATCATTTTGGACTAAGCATTAGATTAAAAATTAATCGATTTGACCGTGAATAATATCCATAATTTCATTTTTAACTGCAAAATAATCCTCATTGTATATTACTTCTTTTGTTCCCTTTTCAAATATCTGATTAGTAAAATCAACATCAAAGATCTTAATAATCTCTCCCGGCTGCTTGGACATCACAACAACTCGATTGGCCAGTAAAAGTGCTTCATCCACATCATGGGTGATAAAAAAGATGGTCGTATTATTTTCTTCCCAAATGTTGCGGATTAAGTTCTGCATATTTTCTCTGGTTAAAGCATCCAGGGCTCCGAAGGGTTCATCCATTAAAACTACCTGAGGATAATTGGCCAGTACCCGGGCAATAGCAACTCGCTGTTTCATACCCCCGGATAATTCAAAGGTATAATTTTCACCGAATCCACTCAAATTAACTTCTTCTAAAAAATATTCCCGAATTTCTTTAATCTCAGCCCTGGGTAGATCTCGCATTTTAGGTCCAAATTCAACATTTTCATTTACAGTCATCCAGGGATAGAGGGTAGGAGATTGAAAGACAACTCCCCGGTGCCAGTCAGGACCATCAACCTGCTCCCCCTGCATCATAACTCTGCCAGAGCTTGGTTTCACATAGCCGGCAATACATTTAAGCAGTGAACTTTTACCACAGCCAGAAGGGCCTAAAACACAGATGAATTCACCATTATTAATTTCTAAGTTAATATTTTTAAGGGCAAGTGTAGAATTAATACTTTCACCATATTCCAGGCTCATATCTTCAATTTTAATTAAGCTCTCTTTTTTTGTTTGAGCAGACATAAAATATATCCTTTCCTGATTAGCTTTAATTACATTGATTAAGTTAAAATCTTAAATATTAAAATTAATTATTTTCTTCATTTTCCAGTGACATTTTGATATATTCAGGATTAACATATTCATTAAAGGCTTCCTGAGAAGGAGATTCTTCAATAGAACCCTGATTCTGCAGGAAGTCGGAAGTATCTTTCATTACTTTGGCAAAGTTTCCGGGTTGATCAATTGTACCAAAGAAATCTTCACTTAAGAGTTCTTCTCTTGTTTTCCAGGTGGTACCACGCATTTGATGCAGAGCAACTTCAGTTTCCAGGCCGAGTTCCTTACCTGCAATTTCAGCAGCTTTTTCAGGGTCACTTCTATAAATATCTCCAGCCTTAGTCAGAGCAGAAATAAAATCAGCAACTAATTCTGGGTATTCCTCAGAAAATCCTTTGCGGACAACGTCAACATTGGCGGTAATATAGCCTTTTTCAGCCATTTCTCTGCTGTCAGTTAAAGTAGAGCCGCTTTTTAAAAGCTGGGCCAGAGTTGGCTGCCAGGTATAAGCTGCCTTGACATCTCCCCGTTCCCAGGCGGCTACAATTTCGGCAGTCTGCATATCTAAAAGCTGAACATCTTTTTCAATCCCAGCTTCTTTTAGAACATTTAAAAGAATATAGTGGGCGGTAGAAGCAAAAGGAACTGCAATTCTTTCTCCAACCAGATCTTCAACTGTTTCAATCCCAGAACCATTTTTGACTGCCAGCGCTTCATTTTCTCCCAGAACCTCATGGATCCAGATTAATTCGACATTGAGTTCACGGGCGAGAGCGGTAATTGCATTTGTATTTCCCATAGTAGCAAAATCAATACTTCCAGAAGCAAGGGCCTGATTGGCTTCGACTCCGGAATCAAAAACTCTGGTATTAACCTCGATTCCACGTTCAGTAAAATAATCATCGAAAAAACCTTCAGCAACTGCAATAGTTTCATCATTAGGAACTCTTAAAATACCAAAATTAATCTCTTCAGGCAGTGATTCCTGGGCAGCTGTATTTTCAGTTTCTGAACTATCATTTTGAGCCTGATCACTCCCGCAGGCTGTTAGCGTTAAAGCAAGTGCTGCCACTATAAATAACAGAAATAATTTTTTTAAGTAACTTTTTTTCATTTCAGTACCTCCAAATTTTTTGAATTATCTCAAATCAAATTTATTCTCAGCATAAGTTCAATCGTAAAGTGTAATTAGAATTTAAATTATAAGTTTTAGACATGTCCTTTCCAGAAAATTATCTTTCTTTCTAAAAACCTTAAGCCAGCATCAATTATTACTCCTGTAATTCCCATAATTATAATACCTACAAAAATCACATCACTTTTCAAAAAATTAGATGCATCCAGAACCATCCAGCCAATACCGGAAGTCGCAGCAACCATTTCGGAAGAAACGAGGGTGGTATAAGCGACTCCAAATGCAGTTCGGATTCCGGTAAAAATTTCGGGCAGAGAAGCCGGCAGCACAATTTTGAAAAAAACATCCTTTTGAGCTGCTCCCAGTGATCTGGCACTTAGCACAAAATCCTGATTTAACTTTCTAACTGCAGAGACACAGGCAATATAAATAGGAGCAAAGGCAGCTAAAAATAAGAGAATCTGTTTTGAGGTGTCATCAATACCGAACCAGAGAACTAAAAGCGTATAATAGGCAAGTGGTGGCAGTGGACGATAAAATTCAACTACAGAATCAATTACTGCCTCAACTTTGTCAAAATAACCGCTTAGTAGTCCCAGCGGAACAGCGGTAAAAATTGCAAAGAATAAAGCAACAAAGAGACGTTTGAAACTGGCTCCTAAATGCAGCCAGAGAGAAACTCCATTATAACCTTCAGCTAAAATTCTTAAGAAAGCTCTCCAGACTCTTGCTGGTCCCGGCAGTAGAGTCGGCGTAAAAATTCCTAATTTAGTTATAACATACCAGATAAGAAAAATAGAAGTCCAGGTTAAAAAAGTGAGCGCTCTTTCTGTTTTAGTTTTTTTATTTTTAGCTGGCTCTCTGCTGATATTCTGAGTTGAAGAATGATTAGATGAGGATTGATCTTTGTTGATCTCTTTTTTATTATCTAAAGCCATTGTTTACACGTCCTTATGCCGGTACTTTTTATTTTTTAAATTATAACTATTTAAAACCGGATTAATTGGAAAAAATTCTCAAGTAACCGGTACCTATAAGATTTTACTCAAAGTTATACTCAGTTACAATTTTTTCGCGATCTGTTGTCTGATCCTGGAAATATTCATAGAAAGAAATTCCTAGGAAAGATCCAGCGATATTAGTCACATTATCATAACCTCTACCCTGTAATGCTAGAACAGCATTGTAACTTCTCTGGCCTGAACGGCAGTGTAAGTAAACTGGCTGGTCTTTAGGAATCTCATCAGTTCTTTCTCTTAATTCACTTAAAGGAATATTGACTGAATTAATCAGGTGACCGGCTTCATATTCATCTTTTTCGCGAACATCAACGATAAAGGCATCATTTTCCACTAATTCTCTAACCTTAGTTACAGGAATCTGATTGTAGCGGTTATTGATTAAGTTAGTTGCTACCAGGCTGGCCTGATTAACAGCGTTTCTGGGAGTAGAGAAAAGAGGAGCATAAGCTAACTCTGATTCAGTTAAATCTTCTACTGTTGCATCCATTAAGATAGCTGTTGCCATAACATCAATTCTTTTATCTACATTACCTTTACCTACAGCCTGAGCACCTAAAATCTTACCTGTTGGCACTTCGTAAATTAATTTAAAGTGTAAAGGATTAGCATCTGGCATTAGACCAACTTTATCAGTAGGTATTACATAAACAAAATCATATGAAATACCAGCATCCTGGAGCTGTTTTTCATTAAGACCTGTTGCACCAGCATTGTAATTAAAGGCTCTGATGATAGAAGTTCCAATTACACCATTGTTCTTATTTGGAATATTATACATGTGGTTTGCTGCAGCACGAGCCTGTCTCTGGGCTGGTCCAGCAAGTGGTAATCTTGTTTTAGAGCGGGCAATCTTAGAATAAACTTCAATTACATCTCCAACAGCATAAATATCAGGATCACTTGTTACATAGTTATGATTTACTTCAATTCCACCTGTTTCACCAATTTTTAAACCTGCATCTTTAGCAAGTTTGGTTTCTGGACTAACACCGATAGCTAAAACAACAGCTTCAGCGTCAAGTTTCTTGCCAGATTTTAAAACAACATGGTCATCATTTACCTCAGATAAAGGATCTGATAAAACTACATTTACTCCATTATCATGAAGCTCTTTTTGAATAATTTGAGCCATATCATAATCAAAAGGATTTAAGACCTGATCCATAGCTTCAACTAAAGCTACATTTTTGTCAGAGTGGATAAAGTTCTCAGCAATTTCAACTCCGATATAACCGGCACCAATTACTGCCACATTTTCAACTTTATTTTTCTTAACATACTGATTTAATTTGTCAATATCATCAACATTTCTGATAGTAAAGACATTATCATTATTTACTCCCTTGATACTTCCAGGTCTAATTGGATTGGCACCAGGAGAGAGCATTAATTTATCATAGGCTTCAGTGTATGTTTCACCAGTTTCTAAATTTTTAACTTCAATTGTTTTTTCTTCTCTATTAATTCTTGTAACTTCACTGTTAACACGGGCATCAATATTGTACTGCTCGGCAAATTTGGAAGGGCACATTAAAACTAAATCATCACAATCTCTAACAATTCCACTTAAGTGATAAGGTAGAGAACAGTTAGAAAAAGAAACATGTGAACCCCGTTCAAACATAATTACTTCTGCGTCTTCATCCAGTCTTCTTACTCTAGCAGCTGTACCAGCTCCACCAGCTACTCCCCCAACAATTAAAACTCTTTTACTCATATTTTATTCCTCCTGTAAATTTTATATTATAAATCACTCTCAAAAAAATAGTGTTTGAGAGAACATGTTACTTACTAAATTTAAAATACTTTTTCGCTAAACTTATTACTTATTATTCCACCAATAATCATAAAGATAAGGAATACCCAACCTGATAGAGAAAAATTAGAAATTGGTGTGAATAAGGCTCCAACATTACATCCCTGTGCAAGACGAGTACCAAAGCCCATTGTTAAACCACCAAGAGAATACATTGCTACCTGTTTTTTGTTAATATGCAGTTCAGAGTTGAAAAACTCCATAAATTTACCGGCAGTTAAAAGGTAAATAATTGCACCAATTAGAATACCAAAGTTCTGAACGGAAGTCTGGTGTTCAAAAAATGGAGTAGCAAAATTTTGGGCTGATAACTGAGTAAATTCTCCAATTGCTTCAGCTGAAATACCAAATAACATTAATATTTTACCAAACCAGATACCATAGGCTTGAGAAACTCCCCAGCCATAACCTGTAACTCCCATCATAACTGTAACAATTACAGCAAGTGCTATAGCACCCTGTTTTAAAGTCCATGGTTTTTCAAACAGATGGTAATAAGTATCTGGACTAAATAATTTAAAGTTTTTCAAATCCATTGGTTCTAAGTTTTCCTGAATTCTTTCGATTTCTAAACCACTATATTTCCCGGATTTTTTCTGTCTTTTTTCATAATAATATGAAAGAAAAGTAAAGAGCAGACAAATTGCACCAAAAACAATTAAAGCTCCTAAGTAACCTTCAAATCCATCTCCCTGGAATAAGTCGGGAAGGAAAACACCACCCATTGTTCTATAGCCAATATAACTGCTAAACCATGATTCCTGAACCCAGTCGGCAGTATACTGAATTGGGAAACCTACAAAAACACCAATCATAAAGAAGATAAGTGTTGTAAATGCTCTCGGTAAAGCCTGTGGTAGATCAGTTAAAACTCCACTGGCACAGCAGACAGAAATAGACATTCCAAAACCAAACAGAAAACCTCCCAGCATTAATCCAATATTAATTGGTTTAATCCAGAGATTGTAGCTTGCTGGATCTTTACCAAATAGAAATGCTGTCATTAAAACGGCTGTAATAAAGAACATAAATAACATTGTTCTCATCAACTTGGTTGAACCCGTTCTGTAGGCTCTGTTAACACTGCCGGCAAATCCGGTGTAGGCTCTGGCCAGAGCATAACCTAGTCCAGCTCCTGCTAATAGTCTAAAAAATAGAAGATCTGTCTTAAGCCAGAACTTAGCTGCTGCTAATACAATAATAATAGCTATAAATCCTAAAACTTTTTCAAATTTTTTCATTAAAAAATTCCCTCCTCATATTTTTGAATAGTAAATAACTTTGTTCTAAAATTCGCAAAGCAGAACAAAAAATTATGTCAGTTCAAAATTTACTGCTTAATTTTTGCTCAAAAGTTATTTATAATATTATTCACAAGTTTCTATATCAATTATATACTATTTATTATCAATACTAAAATAATAATATCTTATGTTGGATAACTTTATTTTATATAAGATTTTGATAAACATAAAAGTTATTTAGCGAGAGTATTTTAGAGTTAGAGTTAACATTAATATTTAGAT
>Ga0182238_1000195_pt1 | contig 20579 bp, 23 predicted proteins | sample hydfrates6_PW_90_FD_132439 | JGI IMG/M metagenome (GOLD analysis project Ga0182238, IMG submission 132439) | Subsurface microbial communities from deep shales in Texas, USA - hydraulic fracturing test 6_PW_90 | ecosystem: Environmental > Aquatic > Deep subsurface > Shale gas/oil reservoir >... | reverse complement strand
GCCCGCGCAGATGAAGCCAATATTCAGGCGCTCCATTTCGGCGAAGAGGTCCTGATCGAAGAATCCGGAGTCCATGCGAATGACGATAGGGACGGTCTCGCTGTAACGGGTACGGATCATGCGCACCACGTGGCGGATCATGTTCGGGGCCGAGTCGCCGTTGAGGGAATGCTTGTCGCCGCCACGGAATACGGCGTCTATGATGTACCGTCCCCAAGTCATCTGGAGCGGCTGAAAGCCAAGGACTTTTTTGTATGTGGGTTTGACGCCGTCTCGTTTCGGGGCTTGGTCGTTGTCCATGACCATGGTGTCGATATTCAGTTCGATCACTTCAGGCTTGGCAATATTGAGTCGCCAGAGAAACAGGTGCTGCAACAGACGACGGAAAAGGTAGGTTCTTTGTGCAGAAAAGGCTTGGTAGAACCGCTTGACTGTATGCGAAGAGGCCATGCCATTGATGTCAGTTTCAATGGCGGCTGCGTAGCCGGGGTCTTTGGCCAGGACATCGAAGTGGGCCAGGTGTCGACTGGTGCCGTCGAAGAGGAAGCAGAGAACCTGCTTGAAAAGCTCATCGATGGGCGTGCCCTTGGGGTTCTTGCGCATGGAGCCGAAAAGGCGATTGATGTGGGGGAAAAAGCCAATGCCACGAAGGTAGCGAGCAAAGAGGTTGAGCCCGGCCCGACTTGTCAGGCAGTCGTTCGTGACCTGAACATCGTCGATGAATTTTGCTTTGGTTCTCTTTGAGTTGGACATCCAGCCCTCCACCAAATGGGTGAAACGTTCATGACGTAATGACTGGATGTGATTGTAAACAAAAACAAGGCGATATGCCAACTTTGATGTTGTGTTAGGCTGTAGAATCGCTCAGGTTAGGTTGAACTCAATGACATGATCTCCGATGAGCAGCGGGCCAAGCAGCTGGGCATAGACAAGTATCCGTTCTTCGGTTTCCCGGGATGGGAAATGAACTCGGCGGCCAACAGGAAACTGCCTCATGGATACGTCGCTGCGCCTGAGGCATGGCATTCCAATCTGGCTCATGCAAGGGAAGTGATGAGCGCCATCACAACCGGCGAGCCGTACCCTGTGACCGCCGCCATCACGCTGGCCAACAATCCGCTTCTGGCCCTGCCCAATACAAAGCAGGTGTTCGAGGCATTGCAGGCTCTTCAGCTCTATGTGGTCATGGAGTATTACATGACGCCGTCCGCAGCCATGGCCGACTATGTTTTCCCGGCAACGACCACCGTGGAGCAGCCGGAGCTGTGGCTGACCAGCGGGTTCAGCGTGGCCTGCCCGCAAGGTATTGAGCGCATAGAGGAGCGTCGCAGCAGCTATGATTTCTATCGCGGGCTTGGGGTGCGGCTCGGGCAGGAAGAGTACTGGCCGTGGGAGACCGTTGAAGAGGTTTATGACCACTGTCTGGAACCGGTCGGACTGACATTCCAGCAGCTGGCGGAGCAGAACGGTCTTCTCGGAAAGAGGGAATACAGACAGTACGAGAAACACGGGTTCGGCACTCCGTCCGGCAAGGTTGAACTGAAGTCTTCTATCTTCGAAGAACTTGGAGCGGAGCCCCTGCCCACATATCGCGAGCCGATCTGGAGCCCCGAGAGCAGGGATTCCTCAATATCGGACGAATATCCGATCATTCTGATAACCGGAAGCAGATTCATGCCGATGTATCATTCAGAGCAGCGGCAGATTGAAAAGGCCCGCAAGAAGATGCCGGATCCTCTGGTATCGATTCATCCGGATACCGCCAAAGAGCTTGGTTTGGCCGAGGGCGACTGGGCCGTGATTTCGACACCGCTAGGATCGATCCGGCAGCGGGTGCATGTCACGGATGCCATCCACCCACACATGGCGGACGCACAACATTCGTGGTGGTTCCCTGAAAGAAGCGGGAAGCTACCGGAACTGTTCGGAGTTTTCGAGTCGAACGCCAACGTCCTGTGCCCGGACGCTCCTGAATTCTGCAGCCCGGAAATCGGCAGTTGGCCCCATTCCGCGTTAATGTGCCGCATCGAGAAGGAAGGAAAATAGCGAGCGGTCCTGATGCATTAGTCCACCTTCGGCCAGCCTGCCATCGTGTGGCTGTGTGGAAAACATCGTCAATGAGAGCGCACTTGTATCATGTTACAGGTGCGCTTTTCATGAGCAGGAGGAGAGGCGAGACGTCCTTCGTTCAAAATCCTGTCAAGACAAATCGGTCAACCAGAGTAAGTATCTTGCCTGTCTGGACGCGCCGAGGACCGACATAATGTTGCATTTCGTCCCTCCCAAGCTGTTTCACCCACTTTTGTCGCCAAACCCCGTGGTATTCTTGTCCTGATTTCCGGGAATGGTCTTCGGGAACAAAATGATGAGTGGTGTATCGTTATGACTGAAGTGTATTCATATCGGGTGAAAGGCGACCAACACGGTCGCATAGTCGAGAAAAAGGAAACAGTTGCAGGGCGGCAGGTCACCTGGAAATATTCCTATGATGACGCAGGGCGTCTTTTTCAAGCCCATCTGGATGACCGCCTGATTTTTCAGGGGTACTACGATAATGAAGGTCGCCGCATGCGGGACTATCTGCCCGTAACGGTGGGACCTCACTTTCGTGACTACCGGTATACAACGGACAACCGACTTCAGGCCGCGGGGAACAGCGGTTACACGCATGACGCAAACGGGTTCCGCTCTATTTGGGCAAATGGTGGCACGTACCACCTCTACGAATATGCGCCGGACTATCGGCTGCTGAGTATGAAGATAGAGAATCAGGACCACGTCGTTACCTTTCTGCATGATGACAACGGGCAACGGGTCGCCAAGCAACTCAACGGTCAGACCGTGGAAGTATATCAGTGGCTCGACTTTCTTCGCCTTGCAGCATTCCACGACGGAGGCGTGGGATATGAATTTGAGTACGAAAACGATGAACGGTTGCCTTCGGCCATGCGCCGTGAAGATGGCGCCGTTTATACGCTGCACTACGACCAGGTCGGCTCGCTCCGTGTTGTTGCTGACTCAGCAAACAACGTGATAAAGGAAATCCTGTACGACCCATTCGGTGGAATAATCAGAGACACCAACCCGGATATACGGGTGCCAATAGGGTTTGCAGGTGGTCTTCATGACAGGAATTTGGGCTTCGTAAGGTTCGGCTGGCGGGACTATGATCCCTTCACCGGGCGCTGGACAGCCCCTGACCCGATTGGCGACGCTGGCGGCGATCCGGACTGGTACGGGTATTGTCTGGATGATCCGGTTAACGCCCATGATCCTAACGGATTGATGGGAGTTATAGCACCTCTCATAATAGGGAAAACGCTTGCAACGGCAATTGCAGGCACTGGATTATACGGAGCCGCCAAAGGCGTAGACTTGCTGGGCGAGAATATCGACGAGAACTATGGCAAGGATAAGCCCACGGCTACTTAGGGGGTGCATGACTCCATGAAAAAAGTTGCTGGAATCCAGGCGGGTACGGTCGGAGCAGGCGTCTTGGGAGCAGGAGGTGCTGCTGTTGCCAGATTTGGAAGGCTGAATCCGGGATACGTTGCGACTGCGACGGAGTTGATTGACGGCGCATTTAACTCTGGGCAGCCTCCGCAATCATCAGCAGGAATACTTGGATTGGGTGTAAAGGAAACGATAGATCGTCTTGAAGAATGGAGGAAAAGGCGTTGAAGCGATTGAAGTGGATGGATCTAGGCTTGGGGATTGCGCTGGTTCTTATGGGGTTGGAAGGAGCAATTGATGGGAAAATGTCTATTCGAGATATTCCAATTGCGTATCCCAGACTGTCAGGAGGCATACTCATTGCTTTAGGGGTTGCAATTCCAATTGTTGCTTGGATACTTCGGTCTTCATCTCGCGAAAAAAGATAATAAGGACTAATGAAAACCGCCCTGCATGATTATCAGGGCGTTTTTTTATGTAAGCGTGTTTTAGAAGTGGCCTCGGTTCTTCGGACCACTGGACGACGACATGATGAACTCGGAGTGGGGATACTTCTCGCTGGCCGAGCTAACAGAACTCAGGGTGGGGCCGTTCGTGGTCTGCGTCGAGGACGGGTGGCGGGTGCGTGAGTTCAAGGAGGGCATGTCGGAACAGCACGAAGGGGGGTGGCGTGGCTGACGGGTTCCGGCGGCACGAGTCAAAGATGCCTAGGATCGGCGAGACGGATGACGTCTCCTTCGAGGGCAAGGATATATGGCTGCATTTCTTCCGACTAGAATCGGACTCTCACTGGATGGCGGCAGAGTCCGACGGCAGGGGCCTGTACTTCGGCTACGTCGTCCTGGACGGTGACTTCAATAACGCCGAGTGGAGATTCTTCACGACTGCCGAGATGTGGGGTGTACCGGGGATGATGGTCCTGTGCCGGAGCGTGGTCAGGCGGTTTGCGGATGTGATCGTGGAGGTGAGGTCAGGGTGATTAGGAAGATGTCCCCATAACTCCGTGGGTATGTAGGATAGATGCTAGATACAATGGAATCGTCAATAAATAGGTATGGTGTCCCCCTAATTCATGAGGGATGGAGGAAGCACGAGGTCAAGATGCCTAGGCTTTTGAATGTTAGTCTATCTCATTGGTGGAGCCGGAGAGACTCTCTCCGGCCCGTTTTGATTGAAAGGTGCGCTAGTTGATTATATGAATTTTTTTATGTTCTTGTAGAGCATTGTTTTTGATAGCATTAGTGAAAACTCTTGTTCGAGTATAGTCTCGCTTCTCCATGTCGACGTCATCTATGGTTTTGTCAGTAATAGTGCAGAGAAGTTGAAATATTTTGTCTAATAAATCGTCTTTGTCAATGAAATTAAGTACTTCCTTGCATTTTTTGGTGATCTTATTGGAGTTGAAGCGCAAGTCTCGTTCTCCAAATACAAGCAGTTTTAGGCCATACAAAAAGTGATATTTAAAACGCCTGTATACCATCTTTGAGTTGGATTCTTTGAACTTCTTTTCAAATTTATTAAGAGCTTTTGCTGAAGTGTAGTACACAATTTTATTGTGGTTTGATTGGAAAATTTCTTTTTTGTGTTGGTTTAAAATATTCCCGTAGTATCGATGGGTGCTTTGCGGTGTGGAAAGAAACATGGAGACAAAAGAGTTAATGAGCAAAGGCATTGAGATTATCTGATAATGATTGATCGTCGATGATCCTACATACTGCTTAGAGCGTCTTTCATAAAAAATATCATCACTGTATCCTATATTTAGAGCATCGAAATATTCTTCGAGTTCTTTATGGAATTCATTTAGCGATTCAAATGCTTCCTCAGTGATTGTTGTTTGCCAGTTGGTCGCCTTGATAACTCTATTGGTGATCTCTTGGTTATCTGTAACGATGACTTTGATGGAAACTGATAAATCGTTGTCGATTTTGTCCCTGTTCTTGTAGAGAACATGACTCGTTTGGCAACCATTGACTATTTGATAATCTTTTATATGAAATATTCCACTAGACAGCTTAGCATCCTTTGCCACAAGCGTTATTCCGTTGTTCAATACAGTGAAGAGGTCTTTTTCATGCATACTCTCAAGAGAATGTGAAATATCGACATTGACAGGGTTGTTCCCTAGATAATCACGCACATTGTCGTAGAAAAGATTCTTAATTATTTTACCGTCTTGATCTGTGATCAAGTTGATAAATTCTGAACCGCCTATAACGCCAACAAGTGATTCTTTAACATTTCGAATTTTTGGAAGAGACACGAGTGTATTGTTAAGGACTCTACGTTCAAGTTGTTTTTTGGATTCGCGATAAACTCTTTTTAATTGTTCCGAACCAATTGTCGCAGCCTCAATGTTGTCGAATAGTTTGTTTGTATTTATGAGGGGGAGCTGCTGCTGTAATAACTTTTCGATGTGGTCATTCGCCTCAACTCCAGCATGTACATAATATATATAACAATTGGGAGCCCCGTCTATTCTGAGGAGGTTGTTGTATATTTTGGTTTTAATATTAACCAGTTGTTCGACTGATGTGTTGGTTGCTAAATTCGAATCGTTGTGGAAAAAATCATTTACTGCTGCAACGTCTTAAGAAGGTCGCCAGAGTCAGTGCTCGCTGATGTTTTTGCTTGGACAAATACGAAGTCAACAGAATGCCTTTTGCCTTTTTGCAGAACATCATTCAGCTCCTCTATTGTGCAGATTGGGATTTCATTAACAATGATAGCAAGCCCATCAATACCGAAGTTGCCATTTCCCCCGATGTTGAAGAGCGTTGGGTCAAAGCGAGTTGGTATAAACTTATCCAATACACAATAATTGGCAAAATGCTCAAAGGCAGTGCTTTCGTCTTTTGTATCAATTCCAATATCAGTACAGAAATCTTCAAGGAATTTTGTCAGAAGTAAGTCTTTCATGGATGTTCCCTTTTGCAGATGATGGTAGTCGTTTGGAATTTCTATACATTAATATGTATATATTTCAAGAGTCTTGTTTGTTGTCACCATAAACGGGACCATTGGGTTGGACTACTGGGGGACAGAATTAGGGGGACACCGAATTAGGGGGACACCATACCTATTTCTTGACCGCAAAGTCGTTTCCAAATTGAATTATCATCTCCTAAATCCCTCCCCCTCGATATACACCCCGGCCACCCCAAAGCATCCCCTTGCACTCAAATGTATACCAGCCTGTATACCAAGGCACGAAAAAAGCGCTCATGATTTCTCATAAGCGCTTAATTTCATTGGAGCCAGAGATCAGAGTTGAACTGACGACCTACTGATTACGAAGAAAATGTCTGGAAAATAAGTGTTGAAATAATGGAACTTATTTTGCCAATTTTTGTATACCGAAGCCAAAAGGCGTATCCTAGTATACACTCGGTATACCAAGGAAAAATACATGATTTCTGGAAGTTTACTTTTGATTTTCTGATTTGTTATGCTTGAGGGTTTATCCAGAATTTGCGTGATCCCAGGCGGTTAGAAGAACGACTTACTGACTGTTAGTCAGTGCTACGCAAGAGTTTGCAACTTCGTTTTGTGTCCGAACAACCGGAATCACCTCTGATATTTCTTATAAGTTAGCTGTTTCCGTTGAAAGGGTAGAGTTCGTTGAATTGGCTAAGCTTTTAGGCCCTTGCGGTAGTCGAAAGCCTTGCCCTGCATCGTCTTCATGTGGGATGTATGATGCATCAAATCCAAAGGAGCAGAATGGCTGACGTTTACGCATACTACTATCCCGGATGGGTGCAGAACCGTAAGTGCGATGAATGGGACTGTTTGAAGAACGCTTCGAAGTATTTTTCTGAACACTCTATTAGAGTTCCATCTGAGTTCTACTATTTAGATAGTAATCCACAGGTTATTGATGTCCAAGTTGCTCTTGCAAAGCAGCATGGGATCGATGGCTTCATATTCTGTTTTTACTGGGACGAAGGGACGCTTCATATGAATGAAGCGTTTGAATATTTCTTGGAATCTGATCTGGATTTCAAGTTTTCAGTTATGTGGGCGAACAGGAAGCCGCATAGTGAACTACCAATCCCAGAGCGAGACAAACGCAAAGAATTCTATAAGCCGTCATCTGAGAGGGATGTTGCGACTTCTGAAGACGATTGTGCCCGATTGATGGGGTATTTGCAGAAAGCATTTGACGATCCCCGCTATGCCAAAGTTGATGGAAAACCGCTTTTCAGCATCTTCTCATTGCCGGATTTCATGCCGTATTTTTGTGAGTCATTGGATGATTTACCTGATGAGCATATGAAAGAGCTTTTTCCTGGAACTCATTTCGTCGCCATTGCAAACTACGTTGAATCGTGGATTGATAAAGTTGATCGTCTTGGTGTTGATGCTTTGTCCAGCTATGTTTTGTTGGGAGACTGGAGGGGGGAGCAGGTGCAGTCTTATGCAAAGCAGGCTTGGCGCTCATACTGTGGGTGGTTATATATGAAGAATGTGGCCCAATTGCCATATTATCCGTCTGTAACAGTTGGATGGGATGCTACCCCACGAAGTGATTATGCATATTACCAAAAGGAAAAACCTCTCTGCTATCCCTACTCACCGATCTTGGTAGGTAATACTGACCAGGAAATCGTGAAGCACTTGAAGCGGGGATTGCAATGGGCAGAAGAGGAAGAGGCCCCTTATGTTGTCATTTCATCGTGGAATGAATGGTCCGAAGGTCATATGCTTGAACCTGATGGGGAGCATGGAGCGAAACGGCTAAAGGCTGTAGGAAAAGCTGTCCTTGACTGGAAAAACAAGAGCATTGAGTGAGTCAGAGTGATGGATACTAAGACTGATCTGTTTATATGGAATGTGTCAAATCGGTGCGGAAGTGGTTGTAAGTTTTGTAGTCGTAGTGCCTTAGAGCACAAAGGGGTGTTTGATACAAAGTACACGAGTGCGGTGCTTAAATATATTGACGCTTTATCCCCACGCCAAGTTAGTTTGGAAGGCAATCATCCGGAAATACCAATGCTGGTGGAAGAGTGTGCCAAGTTATGCCCAACGAGTATTCAATGTTCACCGGAGTTTTATTCGGAAGAGTTGTATCAACAACTGCAAGGCTCACTAAAGTCGATTATTTTCTCTGTCGATTCTCTATCTGCTGCGCAGCATGAAGGGGCTCGTGACGGAGATAGCCATTTTGATCGATTGATGCATAAGATAGATTTGGCAAGACAGTATCAATTGCCAATTTCAATATTATGTCCATTGCATGTGGGGAATGTCGGAGAAATAGAAGCCATCGTTCAGTATGCTGTCCGTAACCAATTCCGCTTGGTGTCTTTCCTTTACACTACAACATTTGGCACCAATGGGTTTGCCGGTAGTCTTTCTCCTGAGCAATGGGCAGAGGCCGTTGAGATTATTCGCGAAGTCAAAGCTCGACTCCATGGAGAAACGTACGTTGTGTATGAGCCAGTCTTTGAGCACATTGCAAAGGAGCAATTACAGTGTGTTTGTGCAAAAGGCTCACAAGTAGCGCTTACCCCGGAAGGGGATTTGTTGGATTGCTCCCTCTTCTTTAGTTGCAACAGTGCGGCGAAGCATTCATACGGGAATATTATGAGTGGTTCGTTTGAAGAGGTCATAAAAAAATACCAAGTGCACCGACATGCAACTTCAACCTATGAAGCATGCCCTCTTCTGAATGCTCTCCCCCACTCTGAAGTCCCTTATTCTGGGCTGCGCTGCTATGCGCATTGGGAAGGTTTTTGAGCCTTTGCTTGTAGCTTGTGAGATACGAGCAGTTTGCGGCATGAGTCGATTGTCTTTGAGGATGTGAGTGGGAGATTGAACCAATTATGACGCTTGTACCCCCACAGTGATCCGTTTTCTTCATTAGGCATAAAGACAACAACCAAAGTGTCCGTACTCACAACTTGGGCTGCGATGTGGGGGATTCCTGTATCTACAGAGAATATGCACGAAGCCGCATGAATCTTTCCTACAACTTCTTGGATGTCTCCGGATATGGTTTGAATTCTACCGAGAATGTTTGAGCCGAAGTTCGATTTGATCACCTCGTGAATCTCATTTTTTTCTTCTGCGCTGGCAACGGACACAACTATAGAGTGAAGGTTTGTTTCTTTTACAATGATCTTCAGCAACGAGAGCAAATCAGCGTTTTTCATGCTCCGTTCAGGAAGTGAGCTTCGTGGACAAATCAAGGCCAGTTTGTGAGCAGCATTTGCTTCGTGCTGTGGAAGCAAATCCAATTGTACCTGGTGCTCCCCTTCAAATAAGAAGGATTTTTGCTCTGACTGGGAAAGTAGCGGTAGGTATGGCAGTTTCCCGAAGAGAAGTGATACGTGCAAAGAGTTCTGCGGAGTACATGAAGAGTGCGGAGTAGTATCTACAAATGCCGAAAAATCTTCTTTAACAAATGTTTTTCTACTGAGTGGGGGAAGGCTAACTCTGTAAATGTTTTTTTCTTTGGCATGTTCGAGTAGCGCATTTCGTTTGCAGGCAAACGACCATATTATTGCATCAGGGTTTAGAATGTTTGTTGTGTGTATCAGTTGATCAGCGTACTCTTTGTAGACTCTATAACGATCACCAGCGTTTGATACAGGTATGCATGTAAAGCGCATGTTAGGCGGCAATAGGAGTGGAGGAAGTGCGTTATATACTGTTTGGGACACGCAGATTGTCTGCTGGATTTGCGGCTTTAAAGTGCTAAAGGCAAGAAACCCATTGAGGAGCGGAAAGACATCTCCTAGACCTAGGCCAGGGACTCGTAATATCGAGGAAATAGGCGGCAGTGATTCCTGGTATTCAATTGATACGGTATGGCCTTGTACTGTAATCACGGAAGGGGTTCCTGCACGGAGTTGATGTCGTTGAAGAGGTTTTCCATTATTTCATGATAGTTATTCGCCGTAGTGTCAATGCTGGTGACGTCGAGTGTGCTCTTGCTCACCCAGTGCGCGATTCGGGTTTGGTCCTGCTGGAAGTACTCACTTGGCATGCATCTTCTTTTTATCCATATTTGCTTGAGAAATTTTCTCCATCCCTTGGGACGGTGTGCACTTGTAGCTTTGATTCGCTCAAGGCATGTCACTTGCGCAAAGTGCAAATGAAGCAATTGAGGGCTGAATGAGGTCTTCATCCATTTTTCCAATGAAAAAAAATCATCTTCACTAATGAGGCTTCGTACGACAGCCGAGATGTGCAGTCTGTCAAAGACGATAAGCCCTTTGCCCTCATCTTGGGCAGTCACGATTTCGTTTTTGAAATAATCAAGTGCGCTTTTTTTCTCATACCGGACAGCTTTGTATAACGCCTGTAGCGAAGTATGTTCCTTGACGCGTGAGATGTTTTGGTGACCAAACGAATCAAAAATCATATTTGTTAAGGTCGATTTTCCTGAAGAAAAAGTGCCTTCCAATATGATGAGTATCGTTTTGGTGGGGTGCATATGCTTACTCATCTAAATATTGTAGAGCTTGCAATGGGCGGGGTACAGTTTATGAATGACCTGTCGGAGGGATTCCCATTGTCCGTATGGTATGACTGTGTTGCATGTTCTGCAGTTTCCTTCTGTGTCGAAGAGGATGAATGCATTGTCAACTATGAGATCTCGTTGATCGTGCATGAATATAAGCCTTTTCATTTTAGAAGTGTGCTTAATGACTTCTTGCTTGAGGTGCGCAACTTCATGTTGTTCTAGTTGTTTGCTTTGGAAGGTGTGCCCTCTGCCGATCATGTATAGTTCTGAGAAGCGAATTCTACGTACACCCAATAACTCCAAGTCTCGGCAGAATTTTGGGATCATATGCACATTGTCTTTATGTGGTATGATGTTGACCATTGTCTTGGGGAAATATTTCAAACTGTGGCGGATGTTGTTAAGTACAAGATTGAAGTTGTGGTGTTTCGTATTAGCATGATACTCGTTGGGTGTTAATCCGTGCATGCTGAAGTCTATCTCATGGGCAAACGGAGCAATATATCGATAGTCATTCAACGAACCGTTTGTGACGAGCTTCACCTTACTTCCCATTGCATGAATTTCTTTCATTACTTCTATGAGATTAGGGGAACAAGTTGGTTCACCTCCCGTGATCGTGATCTTCGTGTCGTAGGCGAAGCTTCGAAGATGTCTGACAATTTCAACAATCTTGGAAATGTCAGCTACAGCAGAGCCGTGGCCTGAGTCTGCAAGACAATATGGGCAACTATAGTTGCAAGACTCGGTAATGGCTATGGAAGCGTATAGTTTAGTGAGCATGTCGTAATACGTTCATGATTTTTTTCTGTAGCCAATTTAAGATTACACTTTTCTGAGAAAAGTACGCATCTAGGAGAGTTTTAGGGATGTAGTGGGGCTTGGTTGCAATGATTTTGGCGTATCTAGCATAGCATTGGCATACAGACACATTGAGACCATATTCGTAAAGCTGTGAATCGAGTTGCAATATACTTTCGCTATAGGCAACAGGCTCATGCACACCTGACAAGAGTTGATCAAATTCCCACAAAATATTTTTTTGAGCGATATCATATTCGCGTGCACCCAGTGCTGCAAACTCCCAATCGATTGCCACAAGATTGCCGTTTGCAGAGATGATGGAGTTTCGCTCCGTAATGTCCCCGTGGAGTATAGAAAATCGCTCCATACTGGGAGTACTTTCTTTAAGGTAATTTGTTGCCTCAAGTAATGAGGTTGTACCAGATCTTTGGGCCTCAATAGTGGCCCAATCTAGGACTCGTGTTGTCCATATGTGGTCGCCAAAAATGAATTCTAAGTCGGAGTTAACCGGAATGGAGTAGAGCTTTTTAACGTATTCGGGAGCTGGAGAACATTGCTTTTCATGTTAATCGGATGTTTCGCAGCTGGAATAAAACGGTAAGCCATGAATTCCTGATTATCAGAATGGAAGGTGTCCACGACTTCTGGAACGGGCAGTTCTGCCTCACCAAGGTATTGGAGCAAATCACATCCTGTGCTTATTGAAAGATTGCCAGTCCATCCATTTTTTCGTCCTTTGAGTACATGGTCACCATGTGGCGATTGGAGCAGATACGTATCTCCAAAAAGTCCTCCATTAAGTGGTGAGATCGTTGTGTCTTCGGCGCAAATACGAAGCGTATGGCAGGCTGTAGCATGCATTTGGGGGCAGGGCTTGGGCATTTGTGTCTTCCTCATTTGGGATAGCGTGACTTATCATGCAGAATATGAGCGAAGCATTGCTGGGCAACCTGTGGGGGATATGTTGTTTTTCTCAAATGTTTCTTGCAACAGTTTAAGTGCAGAATCAGTTTTGGGTTGGGAAGGCATAAAGCCCATCTTTTGAAGCCAAGGGCAGCCTGAGATTTTACCTGCGGGGGTCAGGTAAAAGAAGCTGGTTCCTGCTGGGCATTCGGTGGGGAACATGTGACGGGCATATGGATTGCCATAATACATTAATGTTGGACTTTCCTCGTGGGCTTGATCTTGTATCTTCTCAATGTTTTCGTAAAATTGCCCTATGAAGTCAGCGTGGTTGCTTTGCTCATCTGCATCTTGAAGTCTTCCTGCTGTGATGACCGTTTGGAAGAGAATTCCTGATACACCTAGTTTGTGTGCAAGATTGAAAAGGGGGGACATTTGGTCCAGGTTGTTTTGGCGAATGGTTGCTTGCAGCCTTACGTGAATGTCACTCTCGGAGAGTTGGCGGGCAAAAGTGGTGGCGTTCTCGAAGAGTCCAGGCAATTGTCGCATTGCGTCGTGTTGTGATGGATTGGCAGCATCAAGACTTATGCCTACAGCATTGGGCTGAATGTGAGCGAGGTGGCGTACGGTTTCCTGACTTCCTAGGAAGCCATTGGTAGAGAATTGGACTCTTTCAAAAAGACTTCTTCCATATTCGAGCATTTCCAGAAAGTCAGAGCGCAGGAGGGGTTCTCCGCCTGAAAAATAGACTTCATTACAGCCTCTGGCCGCAAACCAGTCGAGAAATTCAGTAGCCTCTGCTAATGAAAGCTCTTCTCCGTTGCTATCCATGCTTGAATTGCTACAGCAAACCTCACAGCGGGCATTACATTTGTTTGTAACTTCAAATAGTAGTTTTCGCCCATCTCGAATGGGAAAAAGACATCTATCGCCTTTCATTCTATTTTTTTGTTGGGTGGTCATTTTTATTACCGGTAATTGATTGTGGTTGTATCTTTGATGGTTGTCTTGGTTAATCGCTATGAAAATAGTGCGAACAGAGTGGGATTTGTGAAGGGGTGCACCGTGTGTCATTCCCATACATAGTTCCCTGGCTTACTGAGTGGGCGACGCAGCCTCCTTTGCAAAAAAGTTCGTCTTGGCAGGTGTGGCATGGTACCGATACTGTATTATATTGGTAAAATGGGCTTTCCCAAACAGGTGAATGGTTCCAGATTTCAGCAAAGCTCTGTCGGTGAATGTTGCCAAGTATATGTTTTGTGCGAAATAGCAGTGAGCAAAAACTGACATCTCCATTTGCGTCAATAAAGCACCGTGAGCGCGTATGGGCATTGCATCCTGAATAATAGGGGTATGAGTTTTGGGTGTCTCGTGGGATGATTCCTGGTTCATACATAACCCAAGGATATTGTTTGCTTAGTGTCTCTGCCTTACTTAGAAAATGCTGCCACTCCTCCTGGCTTGGTGCTAGTGCATTCTTGTTTTTGAACCCTCTACCAATCTCTGAGAAGACGTAGAATACGAATAAATTAACATCGTTGGGGCCAAGACTATCAAGAAGGGCCGGGATATGTTCGGCGTCATTTGCAATGTTCAGCCTTGTGATTGTGGACCAGACTTTTACATTGAAATTCAAAGAGAGCGCCGTGCGAATACTCAGAATCGTTCTGTCAAAAGATCCGTTTATTTGTCTGAGTGTGTCGTGAGGTGTGGATTGAGAGCTATCCAGGCTGAAATTGAGATGAGTTAGGTGTCCCCTCAACTGTTTGAGGCTTTCTTCTGTGTGCATACTCGCGTTTGAAACAACTGTCGGCGTGATGTCGTGCGATTTAATTATATCAATGAGGTCAAGAAGGTCGTCTCGTAAAAAGGGTTCTCCACCGTCGATGTTAATGTTTGTGAATCCCATTATTTTAAGTTCTTTGACAAGATTTTCAAAGGCCTCAATGGAAAGTTCGTCGTTGTCGCTGGCTTTGGAGTCGCGGTAACAATGCAGGCAATGTTGGTTGCACTTGTTGGTGATGTATATAAATGCCCGTTTGTTCATTAGCGCAGCCCGTTATGCTAAATGGTAATTGGAAGGATTTCGAGCAGAGCCAATGACCACTGTCAGTCGTCCCTTTAGGTCAGAGTGCTTTTGAATCAACTGCTTTTGCACTGCAAGCATCTCTTCTGGTTGTGCCGGGGTGAGATCATTTATCTGCTTCTCTCTCTGGATGTCACTGTTCTTTCCGGAAAAACGACTTCTTGTGGGGAGGTACTGTTTTAAAGTCCAATGCGCTTTTGGGGGAAGGATTTCGATTGTTTTCTTCAATAAATCCAGATCAATTGGGGAAAAGAGGACGGTCTTGAGTTCTATACTTGTGTCACATTTTGAAAGCTCTTCCATAGACCGAAGGGGGGCGTCCCAGCAGTACTCTTTGCTTATGCCGGTAATCTGCTCAACGGAGTCAATGTTCGCTTTGAATGGATCAATGCTGATGATATCTGCTTCCATTGCAATGTGGCGCAATGCCTCTGGTTGTGAACCATTGGTGTCAACAATAGAACATCCATTATGGCGACGAACTGTTTTCAAAAAATGAGTTAGCTCATTAACGAAAAGGGTTGGTTCCCCTCCGCTGAATCGGATAATCCTACCTGCCCGAATTTCTTCGATAATGAATCTGTCTATTTCCTCAATGCTCATCAATTCCGCATCTGGCAATGTCCCATCTTCCAATACTGAGGAGCCGCAGGCGAAGCAAAAGGAGCAGCGAAAGTTGCATTTTCCAAATGCCACCAATGAATATGATTGTAATGTTTGTCCAAAGTGTTGATAGCGTATATCGGCTGCAACTGAAAAATTGGATTTCAGCCCTTTCATAAGGACAGTGTTGTCAGGGCTTATGATTTGCGGCATAGATTTCGATGGTTTCTGGGTGTCTAGTTGTGGGTGATTTGCTAGCTTTAGTTTGGTATTTCGGTATGTTTCAATTTGGAGAAACATTTAAAATTAGTTCCAATTATAGAGCTTAAAAAAGATAAATTATGCTTTGTTTATATTGTTGGCAACTAGTATAGAATTGAAAGTTTTTTGGTGCGGCGGGCTGTAAAGTCCCCGTAAAGTATGTCCATTGCAAAGTAGAGACTTCTGGCCCAAACTGCGCCCAGGAGTTTCACATGCGCAAATCAAGGTTCACTGAGCACCAGATCGTGCGGATTTTGAAATCCGTGGAAAGTGGACGGACAGTCAAGGACGTCTGCCGAGAGTACGGCGTGAGCAACGCTACGTACTACAAATGGAAGTCCAAGTACGGCGGCATGGAGGCGTCCGACATTGAGCGGATGAAAGACCTTGAGGCCGAAAACCGTAAGCTCAAGCAGATGTTTGCGGATCTGAGCCTGGAAAACATGGCTCTCAAGGATGTCATCGAAAAAAAACTCTGAGGCCGGTTCAGCGAAAACAGCTCGTCACGCACATGATCTGTGAGTTCGAGATGAGTGTCCGCAAGGCTTGTGCAGCTCTTGGCGTCAGCCGGAGCTACTACGCGTACAAGCCTCATCCGCGCGACGATAGTACCGTCATCGCCGCTTTGACTGAACTGGCCGAGAAAAAGCCCACATGGGGCTTCAGTAAGCTATTTGCTGTGCTTCGCAAGCAGGGGAACCCTTGGAATCACAAACGCGTCTGGCGGGTTTATTGCTTGTTGAAAATGAATTTGAAACGCAAGGCAAAGAAACGTCGCCCCCAAAGGACAAGGAAAGCCGTGGCCCAGCCGCTGCTGGCGAACCATTGTTGGTCGATTGATTTCATGCGTGACACTCTCTACAGCGGGCGGGCTTTCAGAACATTTAATGCTGTAGACGATTTCAATCGAGTAATGCTGTAGACGATTTCAATCGAGAGGTGCTTGCCGTGGAAGTAGACACCAACCTGCCAGCCGGAAGAGTGCTCAGGGTACTTGACCGGGTAGCCGAAGAAAGAGGTTGTTACCCGGAAAAGCTGAGGATGGACAACGGACCTGAATTTGCAAGTTCGGCCATGGCAGCCTGGGCTGATCAGCACGGTGTTGGGCTGGAGTTCATACAGCCAGGCAAGCCGACGCAAAACTCATATATTGAGCGTTTCAACCGGACCTATCGGGAAGAGGTTTTGGACTTGTATATCTTCGATAGCTTGAGCGAAGTGCGCGAATGCACGGAGAGATTTATCAGGGAGTACAACGAAGATCGGCCTCATGAATCGCTAGGCGACATGACGCCAGTGGAATTTGCAGCCCAGAGGGCAGGGGGTACCCCCTGCCCTCTGGGCTCTCACCAAAAATCGGCGGGAAGCCTCTACTACTAGCTGGCCCTAAGATGGGGGACTTTACAGGGCCTTGTGTCGTTTTTTATTAAAAAGGAGTATATATGCCTCTCGATAAAGACTTTGTGCAACAACGAGCAGATCTTTTGTTTAGTTCAGTCCTTGAGGTTTTGCTTGAATCTGGGAGTGGCCATTTAGGAGCATCGTTATCAAGTAAAGAATTGATGGCCGTTGTATATTTCAGCGATCTTTTTCATTTGAACCCAGACTGCAGTTCTAGAGACAGGATTTTAGTTCGTGGTCACCTTGGCCCTTTGCGCTACCCTATTTTCGCGATGAAAGGATGGATTAATAGAGCTTGTCTAACAAAATACCGAAAGTTTGGAAGCCCTTTACAGGGGCATGAGGATATGGAGGTGCGGGGAGTAGACCTAACTCCATCGGGTTCTTTAGGGATGCTTCTGTCTTATGGTGTTGGTCTTGCTTTAGAAGCTAAGCGGCGGGATAATCCTTTCAATACTATAGTATTCTTGGGGGATGGTGAAGAGCAAGAGGGGCAGGTTTCAGAAGCTGCACGCCATGCAAGCTCACTTGGCTTGTCAAATTTAATTGTTTGTCTTGATAAAAATGGAAAGCAATTGTCGGGAGTTACCTCTGTTAATGATTTGAATACCAATCACGCAGTCTTATGGAAGGCCTACGGCTGGCATGTTATAGAACTAGATGACGGACATGATATTGACAAAATATATGATGCATTCACTCAGGCGTTAGGAGCTACTAAGCCGTCGATAATAATTGCTAAAACGATTAAGGCGAAAGGTGTTGAAGGGGCGAAAGATAGCCCTAATGGATACCATACTATCCCCAAAAACTATAAGGAGTTATTGCAAAAAGAGTTGTCACGTACGTGTGTCGATTCTAGTGATTGCAATTGGTTGTCTGAAGATGTTGATGTTCGGGAATGTTGCGCTATGCACAAATTGTTACATGAAAAGCAAACTATAGATGTCTCTATAGATGTACGTCATGAGGTGATGCTTGCCGATTTAAATCCAGCTTATTGGAGACAGGCTGGGAAGATTCTCAAAGATAAATTACCTCCACTATTGGTAGCTGATCTTATACCAGCTTACGCTAAGGAAAGAATTTCTAAAGGTGGGACAGAAGTCTATGATGTTGGGATCCGTGAACAACACCTGATTTCCATGGCTTATGGCATGTGGGGGGGCTATCGGGATAGAAAGTATACAATTACTTTTGGAGACTCCTTTTTATACCGCGCCGCAGATCAGATAGCCGCAGCTGCTCTTGGTGGCGGTGGGTTGATACTGCTTTCGGGGCATCCTGGGCTCTTTGGAACTAAGAATGGTAAAACCCATCAGTCAAGTGGGCAACCTGGTATGATGCAAACTATGCCTGGAGTTCGGCATCTGGAACCATACGATGGTAATGACTATGCTGCATGTTTAAATGTTGCCTGTTCGGAGAATGGGTTTTTTTATATTCGAGTTCATGCTGCCAAAGTTTCGTCGATAGCAAAATCAGAAATCTGCAGATGGCCTGGTTATACTATTCCATTTGAAGATAGTGATTCTTTTGAGGTCATGCTTATCTCTAGTGGTGCTACAGTGGGAGAAGCGTTGAATGCACAAAGGGTACTATCATTAAAATATGGTGTAAGGGTTTTAGTTGTGAATGCTTTAGAGCCAAAGCAAATAAAGAATGTTTTTTTAAAAATAAATATGCCTCAGCGTTGCTCTATCGTAACAATTTATAATGGGAATCCGAATGTTTTAAAATGGCCAGTGTTAGATGCGCTGAGTGAAATTGGATGTTCAGCACAAATCAGAGCGTTAGGTTTTATGTTTGGGACAACTGGGCAGTATGAGGAACTTGTTGAAGCTATGGGGGTTTCAAAACGCCATATTGTAAACACAGTTTTAGAGTTGCTTCGCTCATAATGCTCTCTCTCGTGGAGCGTTGTCTAGAGAATGCTTATACAGGGGAAGAGTGAGTCTACTTCTCCCCTGAGTGAAAGTATTGAGTTTTTGAACTTTTATAAGTCGATTGAGAGAATTACCTCAGTACGCTCTACTGTCTGATTTCTGTGGATTTGGACTTCCTCATTGGGACATTGATGTGGGGCCACTTTGTTAGACCACTGGGTGGCTCTTCTAGGTGTTTAGCAGAAGCCGTCCCAGGACATCTGCCTGGATGCTTGTCTCGACATTGCCAGCGTAGCTGCCCGCAGCAGCATATGCCATTTGCTCCAGGCTAAGCTTCTTCCTGGCGTTTAGGGCGACGCCCTTGGCTATCTCGTCAGCTTTTACGTTGATCGGGTGAACCTTGTAGAGGCTCCCCTCGTGGAGATAATGCAGGGTGTGACAGATTGCGAAAGCTTCGTGGTCCTCGAAGTCGTGGCAGGCTGCTGCGATTGCCGTTCTGCCGATCGTCAGTTGCTCGTACATGTCGGGATCAGAACAGGCGTCCCTGAAAAATGCCTGAGCTGCATCACGCGCTAGCTCTCTCGCTTCATCAAACGATTCTACGGCCATGGCCGCGTCGATCACGAGCCGTGCGCTCTTGTGCAGCACTTCATGCGCTATGTCCTCGCTCGCTGAAGCCAGGGCCTCCATGAGGAAGCTCCTCATCTCTTTTTCCGTGATCTCGACGTTCTCGTAACCGACGAATCCGAGCAGCTCTTCGGCGATGGTGTAAGCAACGTGCCAAATTTCGGCCTCGACTGCGGCCAGGACGTGTTTCGAAGTGACAGCGAACGTTGCACCAAACGATATCGGGCCTCCGTGGTCCCAGGCGGAGCGCAGGGCGTGTTCCTGGTCGGCCTTGTAGCTGTACGCGCAGCTCCTGGCGACGTCTCCGTGGTGGCTCTGCACGGCCTCTATGGCTCTGTTAAGAGCCGGGATGAGGCTGTGTGATGCGGAGAGCAGGGCGCAGTCCCGTGCGTCCTGAGCAGCGGTTAAGCTGGAATGAGACTTGTCCTCGTGCATGATTGGCTGGGCGACCTCCCACATGCGTTCCTGGTACTCTTCGTGCTCAATCTCATCATAGGCGTAGAGGTGTGCCAGTCGCAGGAGTTCCTTGAGGCCGTCCTGGCTGACTTCGGCGTTCTCCCAGAGGGGCATGACGCGGTATGCGGCGTCTATGGCGAGCAGCCTGAGCGTAGTCTCTACGAAATCTTCGTGCTGGTATGGCACGGCGTCCATGGCATCCAGGCAGGCGTGAAGGCCGAGGCTTTCGAGTATGAACGGGAACGTGGGCAGGGCGTCCTCGGAGTCCGTCAGAAGGTCGAGCTTGGCCTTTGCGGTCGGCTGCATCCCGTCGTTGACGAGCTTGCCTTCCGCGATGGAAAGAAATTTTTTCATGGTCATGTCCTGGATTGGAAGGATGGAGCTCGGGGCAACAAAACAGCACCCGAGTTGTTGTTTGGCCTAGATCCTTGGCAGTTTCTCTATGGCTTCTTTTTCGCCTTCGCCGATCAGGTGGTAGTATGTCTTGAACAGCATCCCCGGGCCGGAGTGACCCATGAGGGATGAGACCGCCTTGATGTCAGCCTTGCCCGCGATCAGGGTGGAAGCAAAGAAGTGGCGCAGGTGGTACGGAACGACCTCCTTGCCGATGCCGGACTTCTTGACTGCG
>Ga0182238_1000193_pt1 | contig 20609 bp, 18 predicted proteins | sample hydfrates6_PW_90_FD_132439 | JGI IMG/M metagenome (GOLD analysis project Ga0182238, IMG submission 132439) | Subsurface microbial communities from deep shales in Texas, USA - hydraulic fracturing test 6_PW_90 | ecosystem: Environmental > Aquatic > Deep subsurface > Shale gas/oil reservoir >... | reverse complement strand
GTTCCTCCTTTTGTTTGGGGACCATCATGCCGATATTAGTCCAATAATATTTGCTGCTTAACTGCAGTGTGTCAGGTGATCTTGCTCTATGAATCTCTAATTTTAGTTTAACTCAGAACACATAGTGTCTCCTTGACCCATCTCCATTTCCGTGTCCCCAACCCCACTCATCCCTCTGCCGGAAAGGATGTATATAACTTCCTCGGCATCCTTATGAATATGCTTCTTATGTACAGATGTTTTTGCCTCAAACCTACAGTATGCAAAAGTTATATCTTCTGCACCTACAGTATCTTTGTCTATCAGGACAACCCTTGGTTAACGAAAGTGAGGTACTAAGAATGAAACTGGTTAAAAAATTAGCGTTGCTGGCCGTTCTCGTTTTACTGGCCTTTGCGGCAGGTTGCTCGGGAGCTGCCGGCCCGGACACCGCCAATAATAACCCGGCAACTAATGACGGGCAGGCAGCCAAAGAACTGGCCGGCAAGGTAATCATCTTCCACGCCGGCAGTTTATCAGTGCCCTTTGAACAAATGGAAAAAGAATTCGAGCAGCTGCACCCGGGGGTGGATGTGCAAAGGGAACCCGCCGGCAGCCGCGAATGCGCCAAAAAAGTCACTGACCTCCACAAACCGGCCGATATAGTCGCTTCGGCGGATTATACGGTGATAGACAACTTACTGATCCCGGACTACGCGGAATGGAACGCCTTGTTTGCCAAGAATGAAATGGTGATTATGTATTCCGAGCACAGCAAATTTAAAGATGAAATAAACAGCGAAAACTGGCCCGAAATATTACTCCGGGACGGGGTTCAGTACGGTCATAGCGACCCCAACGCCGACCCGTGCGGTTACCGGGCGCTGATGGTCTGGCAACTGGCGGCAAAACATTACCAAATACCAGATTTATACCAAAAACTGGATCAAAAATGCCCGGCCCGCAACATCAGGCCCAAGGAAACCGATTTAATCGCGATGGTGGAGTCGGGAGCCCTGGATTATTTGTTTATCTACCGTTCCGTCGCCCAGCAGCACAATATGCCTTTTGTCGAGCTGCCGGCCCCAATTAATTTAAGCGCCATCAACCAGTCCGACTTCTACAAACAGGCCACGGTGGATACGACCGGTAAAAAGCCGGGAGAAGTAATCACCCAGGTGGGCAAGCCAATCGTTTACGGAGTTACGCTGGTGAAAAACGCGCCAAACAGAGAAAATGCTGTTGAGTTCTTAAAGTTTCTGCTGGCTAAAGATAAGGGATTGAAAATATTGGAAGACAACGGGCAGCCGGTTGAGGACCCGCTGATCATTAAGGGCAAGGAAGCAATGCCTTCGGAGTTAAAAGAAATTACCGGTTAATGATTCAAGATGAAAAAGCAATGCCGGGGTGGTCAAACCGCCCCGGCTGGATAATCATCAACTTTCGGGAAGGGTTTAATTAGAATGAAGTTAAGAATCGATAAACTGTATTTGACTTCCGCCTTTTTTGGCCTGCTGATCATCCTATTCATTATGTATCCCATAATGAACTCATTAATAAGCACCGACGGTCGGATCCTGCTGCAAACCTTAAAGGACCGGGAAGTGGTAAACGCTATCTGGACCAGTATATTTACCGCCACGGTCACTACTCTAATTGTGTTTGTTTTCGGCGTACCGTTCGCCTATTTTTTGGCTCGCAATGAATTCCGGGGGAAAAGGATTGTGGAAAGCATTATTGACATTCCCATTGTCATCCCGCATACCGTAGCCGGTATCATTTTATTAACGCTTTTCAGCAGACAATGCTGGCTGGGCAGACTGCTGGAAAACACGGGCATCGAGGTTATCGGCACCCGCATCGGCATCGTCGCCGCCATGCTTTTCGTCAGTATGCCCCTGTTAATTAACGCCGCCAAAGATTCCTTTGCTGCAATTTCACCCAAGTTGGAGAACGTTTCCCGCACTCTTGGCGCTACACACCTGCAAACCTTTATGTTGATTACTTTCTCCATCGGCTGGCGCGGCATATTAACGGGGATGATTTTAACCTGGGCCCGGTCCATCAGTGAATTCGGAGCGGTGGTTATCCTTACCTACCATCCCATGATAGCGCCCACCTTGATCTTTGACCGGTTTAACGCTTTCGGGCTGGACTACTCCAAACCGGTATCAGCGATTCTAATAGTGATTTCGCTGATTATCTTTGTTATTCTGCGGGTAATTGCGAAAAGAGGTGTGCAAGATTGCTAGAAGTGCGCGATTTAAACATAGTTTTTCCCGGGTTTGCCCTGCGAGATATCAATCTGTCCATAAATAAAGGGGAATTTTTCGCCCTTTTGGGTCCCACCGGCTCCGGCAAGACGGTTCTTCTGGAAGCCATTGCCGGACTTAAAGCACCGGCCCGGGGGAAAATATTTTTTGACGGCCGGGATGTTACAGCCTTAAAACCCGAACAAAGAAACATTTCCATTGTTTACCAGGATTACGCGCTCTTCCCGCACTTAAGCGTGCAACAAAATATTCGATACGGGTTGAGATTCAGGAAAAATGGCGGTTCCGCCCAGTTTGAAAAATTTAACTTACTCATAGAAATGCTGGGCATCGCCCACCTTCTAAAGCGCTACTCGGGCAATCTAAGCGGCGGTGAAAAGCAACGGGTTGCCCTGGCCAGGGCTCTGATCGTGGAACCGGATATTCTTTTGCTGGATGAACCCTTTAGCGCCCTGGACGCTAATACCAAAGAAACCGTGCAATCGGAGATAAAAGCATTGCGCGGGGCCCTGAAAACTACCACGCTGATGGTTACTCATAATTTCAGCGAGGTTTTTTCCCTGGCTGAAAGGGTGGCCATTATCAAGGAAGGTACAGTCCAGCAAGTGGGGTCTACACAGGATGTGTTTAAAACCCCCCGCTCTAAATTTGTGGCTGAATTTGTGGGTATGAAAAACATATTTTCACTGCACCAAACAAATGGTAAGGTTATGCTGGGCGATTTGCTGGAGCTCGATCTGCGGGAACTGGGCGGCCTGTATCTCTCCAGGCAAAAAAATACCGGCAACGGTGGCGGGGAGTATTTCATAGGCTTGCGGCCGGAAGATATAGTAGTGGGTAAGCAAAATCTGCAAACTGATTATCAAATCCAAGGGACCGTTGCGGCTGTTTCCAACAATGGCGTTTATTCCGAAGTAAGAGTCCGGGCGGGCCGCCTGGATTTTACGGCTTATTTGACCCCCAACCGGTATTTTGAGCTTGGCCTGCGGGAAAATAAACCCGTACGCCTGGGTTTTGACCGAAAAAATATCAATTTAATTATGGAAAAAGCTACGGACGCATAACAACTTGCTTGCCCGGCGCCGGTAAGGGCTCACTTTGATCAAGGGTAAAATAATGCCATTGTTATGTACAAGAGGTTAGGACATGGTAATAAAAGGTTTGACCCTGCTGGCAAAATTTAAGAGCAAGAAAAACTCCGTCTTTCTGGCCTCGACCGGTGCAGAAAAAGTTGTGCTAAAGATTTTTGCCCCGGAATATCGATGGCGTGCCCGAAACGAATTTTATTGGCTGAGGTCAGCTTATGAGAGGGGTATCCCGGTTCCGGAAATCATAGACATGCGCGATTACATTATAATTCAGAGATATATACCGGGGGAAAATCTAATCGACCTGTTCAACAGTCAACCACACGAGCGTTTCGCCCTGGCGCTGGCGGACTGGTACGCCGGGCTGCACCGCGCCTTCCGGGACGGCGCCCAAACATTATTAAAGGGTGACGGCATCCTCAAAAACTTTATTTGGCACGATGCCTTATGGGGGGTTGACTTTGAAGAGGCCCAGCCGGGGGACCCGGCGAAGGACATCGGCGCTATTTGTAATTCCATCTTGAACACCGAGCCCATGTTCACCCGGGATAAATTTGAGCTCTGCCAAATATTGATTGATCGTTATGAAAATAAAGGGCCTTTTAAAATTAAGTCCCGCATAGATGAATCCATTGCCGGCGCCCTGGCGGCAACGGCGCGGTGGAGGCCCGCCCAAAGAGAGATTTTGTTGCACATGGCCGCCCAAATTCGCAGGAATGGCTTAAAAAACTTATTATAAACCAGTACTAGATAAAGCTGGGTAAAAAGTTTAGCATAAACACCACGCGGTTCCAATGACGAAACCAATGGCGACAGCCATATCCCGAGCTGTGAAGGAAATTTTGTTCAGGTAGGTCCTTTTCTTATACATACCGAATCCCCTGCCTTCCATAGACATGGCCAGACCATCCGCCCTGGACAACGCATTGACGATCAGGGGCACAAACGTATACTTGGCCAGGGCAAATATCTTTCTCACCGAGCCCGATTCCAGATCCAGACCCCTGGCCGATTGGGCATTTCTTACTATGGCCAGTTCCGAGCCGAAAACAGGAATAAAGCGCATAGCTAAAGTCAACAGGAAGGCCAGCCGGTAAGGGATTCCGATTTGCATCAGCGCGGCGGCCAGGCGCCCCCCGTCGGTGGTGGCCACAAAAAGAAAACTGGCCACAATTATATTTAAGAATCGCAGAGCTGTTGCCAGCCCCGTTTGAATGCCCGCGTCAGTGATGACGAGATGGATTTGAGTGACGGAACATAAAACCACACCTTCCCGGGTAAAAAACATTTGTCCCAGGAAAATGAATACCGAGAAATATAATATGGTTCTGATTTTTCTATAATAGCTGCTGAATTGACCCCTTGCCCCAAAACTTAGCAGCGCGATAAACAGCAGCAATATAGCTTCCTGGCCGGGTGACTCCAACTGCACGGCCAATAGGAAAAGGCATACCAGGGCGATCATTTTTGCTACCGGGTGTAGCTTATATAAAAAAGGTTCCTCTTTTAGACCTGACAATGCCACTCCCCCACCACTCCCGACCTCGTTAAACTATAATCAGCCACATAGTTTAGGCACAAAACATTCCTTGCCCAAACTGCGTAAAACTGCAAATGCTTCCGGTACCGGTTTATCCACCAGAATGCGGCCGTTTTCTATGAACACCAGCCGGTGGCAATATTTAGCGACCACCCGGGGGTCATGGCACACCATGATAATAGTCCCGCCCTGGCCGGCAAACCGCATGATGGACTGCATAATTTGGCCGGCATTAAGCCTATCCTGGCCCACCAGGGGTTCATCCAGCAAAAGCAGCGCGGGCCGGTGACAGAGCACCGAAGCCAGGTTGAGGCGTCTTTTTTGGCCGAAGCTCAGGGCCAGGGGATGCTCGTTTTTGTAAAGCTGCAGGCCGTAAAGCTGCAGAATTTCACCGGCCGCCTTCCTGTACACCTCACTTTTGATACCTAAATTACGGGGAGTTACGTATATTTCTTCCAGCACCTGATCGGTAAAAATCTGGTGGTTGGGATTTTGAAAAACAAAGGCCATCATTCTGGCCCTCTGGGAAACGATGACCCGCGAAATGTCCCGTCCCCGGAAAAATATTTTACCGGCTGTAGGCTTGACCAGGCCCATAATGCACAAAAGGAGGGAAGTCTTCCCGGCGCCGTTGGGTCCCATAAGGGCAAGAATTTCACCTTCCCGGCAGGACAGGGAGATATCTTTGAGCACGTAGTTTTCCCCCAATCTTAGGCTTAAGGCATCCACCCGCAAACTTTCCCGCCCGCTTGGATCAAAAGGCAAATTATTGGTAATCGCGTCAAACCGGGCTCCCGGCCTTTGATCCGGATGCCTATCATAAGCAATCGAACCATTGTCCAGGTGAATAACCCGGGAAGATAAAGGAAGAAAATACTCCAGCTTGTGTTCAATAATGATGACGGTTGATCCATAATCATTTTGCAATTTTTTAAGCACTTCGAGCAGTTCCGCCGTAGCCCGGGGATCCAGGCCCGAGGTGGGCTCATCCAGCACCAGCACGGAAGGACGCATGGCCAGCATGGAGGCAATGGCTACCTTTTGTTTTTCGCCCCCCGACAAGGTATGTATGGCACGGTTCCTTAAATTTAACGCCCCCACCGCCTCAAGGGCCCATTCCACCCGGGCCGCCACCTCGCTCCGGGGCAGGCAATGGTTCTCGGGGCCGAATGCCACTTCGTCCTCAACCCGGGTAGTACACAATTGAGCTTCCGGGTCCTGCTGCACCAGCCCGGTGGTCCGGGACAGCACATGCACCGGGTGGGCCCAGGTATCAAACCCGCCCACCCGGACCCTACCTTGCATGGTGCCGGCGATCCCATGAGGAATGTACCCCGTCAAACAGAAAGCCAGGGTGGACTTGCCGCAGCCGCTGGGGCCGGTAATGGTAATAAATTCGCCTTTTTCCACTTGCAAATAAAGGTTTTTTATAGCATATTTCGAACGGCCCCGGTATTGGAAACTCAAGTTTTCCACTCTGATCATTTATTCTACCACCATTTTACAAACATCTTTAACCCAGTATCCGCCCTCGTAATGAGCTCCGACAATTTGGAATGAATCCCCGGTTTTGATTAAGATCAATTCGTCATCTTGCAGTACATCATTCAACTTAAAATTTACCGCGTACCCGTCCGAGGCGATTACCTGAAGGCTCCGGGCGTCTTCCAAAGGAACTGCTTCGGCCAGGATATCCTTCAGCCTTACACCGGTGTAGTCCCGGGCCGGCTGGTAAGTAACCTGCCCTTTCAATTCGGCGTTAATCGTAACTTCGCTCAGTTTAAAGTCCTCCACCCTGTAGTTAAAAGGGTTTTGTACCTTGCCTTCTACCCGGCACACCGGCCCGGCCCAGAAAGGCTCGTAAACCTGCGTATAGTAATAAAACGCGCCGCCGGTTAAAGCCAGGGTTAAAATAAGGCTGGCGGCCAGCCTGACCCGCCTGGCAATGGGATTCCCAAGATCATTCTCCCCGGCGGCTGTTTCATGGCGCAGGATGCCCTGCCGGCGCACCAGCTCGGTCACCCCGCTGCCGAAATAACCGCCGAAAACCACCCCGGAAACCAGGGCGAAGGCGGCGATAAGCAGGATATAGTGTACAGGTACCTGGCTTAAGTAAAAGATTTGAAAAACAAATACATTGCCGGCGGCGGCCAAACCGGCGGCCAGGGAAAAACTAAACGGGTTTTCCCGGCGCAGCAGGAACATGGCCAGGTCTAGAATAAAGCCTTCTACAAAAGAGACTATAACTATCACCACCCCGTGGGTGCTGCCGGCCAGCAATTCCACCAGGCCCTTAAGCAGCCCCGCCAGGGCGCCCGCGCCGTTTTTCCGTACCAGCCCCCGCACCAGCACAAACCAGAACACGTGCAGCCCGGCCATAAACTGGCCGGCCCCGAAGGGCACTCCGAACAGTTTATTTACCAGGTTACCCAGGTAGCCTATATATGCGCTGAGCACCCCGCCCAGGGCGGAGAGCAGCGCTATAATTACCAGATCCCGGGTGGTAAAGTAATATTGATTATGTTTGTAATTTAATTGTTCCTTTGGTTGCACGGGATCACCTCAATCCTGTTCACGTTCCTGACCCATCTGGCCCCGGCGGACCGGTACACATGCCACCCCTGGCCCGGCGCCGAAGTGGCGGCACAATCATCGTTACTGTACAGTTGGTCTTCCGGCAGGAACACAATCCGGTAACCCTCTTCCCATTCCGGCACTACATTCCCGTTATAGCTGTAGGCCAGTGCCATTGTGCCCTGTCGTTTCAGGTTTGCCCCGGCGGGGTAAACATTGGTGTAGCTGTACTTCTGGTTGAAGCCGTCCGCGGAGTAAACTACCAGTGTATCATCCCGTTTCATTCCCCCGACCGCTTCCACCAGACTGCTCACGGGTACACCGCAGTATGAGCCTTTTCCGGCAACGTTCCCGAATTTGTTTTCAAAACTGGAAACGCCCTTTACTGTATTCATGGCTTGAAGCCCGCTCAAGGTCAGAGTTATTTCTTTTTCCCCCTGTACCGCAAGCTCTCCCGAAACCGGCGGTATGTCCAGCGCAACCGGGGTTACTTCGATTTTACCGCCGGTTACTTTCACGCGCAGGTAATGATGAAATCCCCCTTGTGTTTTGGCGGCGTACAGGGGTCCGCCGCCTCCGCCGGTGACATACAGTTTTGTCTGGCCTAGTGCGGTTTCGCCATAGTAATGAATGTGGCCGGTAAAAACAGCTTTAACTTGGTGCTGTTTAATCAGCTGCAGCAACTTTTGGGAATTCTTTTCGTTAATTAGGCAATGCCCTTTGCCCCGGGGATCGACTGGCGGCACGTGCATAAACAGCAGCTTGGTTTCCTTGCCGCTTAATTCTCCGGCCAGCCAGGCCAGGGTTTTGGAATCTATATCCATGCTGGAAGTATCGCAAAAAACATATTTCATCTTTCCGATGGAAAAAGAATAATTTGCCGGGCCAAAGAACTTTTTAAACCAGGCCGCGCCGTTATGCTTGACGTCGTGATTTCCCGGCACAACAAACACGGGCATTTCCATTGACCGGACAGCTTGAAGAAAGGTAAGATACTGGTCCTTGGTGCCGGAAGGAGTAAAATCACCCAGGTGGACGATAAACTCCGCATCTTTTTCTTTACCGCGGATAGCTTGAACAAATTCGCTTTTTCCGTGGGTATCTCCCACTACCACAAAACTATACGAGTAGGGCGGCTCATCCGGTAGATAAGCCAGTCCCACGGAATTGGCGGGCTTTTTTCCCGATACGAAAAAGTTACAGCCCGCCAGGGTAACAAGCAGCAGCAAAAGCCAGGTCAATACCCGGGGACAGCGGATATGGATACGGTTCATTTATATTTATCCTTGGAGTTATTGTTGATTAGGCAATTCAATCAGTTGGATTTCCGCTATTTGTTTGACCATATACTTTTTGGACGGCAGGTCCGCTCCCGTCATGGTTAACGGAAACTCATCCGGGGGGAGATAACTGCCGTCCTTTTTATAGGCCGCGATGATATTACTGTTCCGGGCCACCAGCTGGGATTCCAGTTCCACACTGTAACCGTCCTTGGAGATTACTTTGATCTTGTAACCTTTACGGGCCAGGTCATCGTTGAAGCGGTAATGTCCCAACTGCGGGTCAGCGCCGTCGATCATGGAAATTAAAACCCATAAAGGTATCCCTTCATAGACGCTGGTTTTACCTTCCTTGCCGGTAAATTCATAAGTTTGGGCCGGGTGCTGGGTATCGGGACAGGTGGCGGCGCTTTCATAAGTGGCCCGGTCCATCTTGGCCTCTTCAATTCCCTTCAGGGTGATTACCCAATCCTTGATTTCCGGAAGCACCTTGATGGTTTGCACATCCCTGGCCCACAGGTGCCCGTCGGTGATAACATTTTCCTCCGCCAAAAATACTATCCGGGGGATGCCCTCAAAATCTTTTTGACCGTCCATTTCGTAAGCCAGCACGGCTGTGGTGCCGCCCGGCTTTTGCGCCTGGCCGTCACTGTCATAAGTCATCACTTCCCCGTCGATTTGTTCCGCCGTGTAGGTCATGGAATAACCGTCGCTGGCAACCACTTCGATACCATTTTGGTCCGCGGCCCCGGCCCGGTTGAGAAGTTCGCGTAACTTCACTCCCTTGTATTCGAAGGGCCCTTCAATGGTACCAGTGGACTTTTTAAAAGAGCCTTTTCCCGTTACGGCAGGCATCTTTTCCAGGTCGGCCAGGGTTAGTTTAGTACTTGTACCGTCGGCGCCGGTTAATTCGATAGCAAGGCCGGCGCCGGTATTTTTATTGTTTTCCGGGCCGGGCTGCGTACCCAAAGAACAGGCCGTCAAGATCAAACATAAGGCCAGCAGTGCAATTATCGGATATAATTTTCCTTTATGTAATTTCATTTTGTTTACCTCCCATTCATTACCTGCCTGGACCGCACCAAGCGGTATGAAGATCTGTCCTGAAAATAATTTTTATGTGACGCCCCGGTGGTTTCCTCCGTTCGCTTCGCAATTCTTCTCCCACAGCAAAAAGTTACACCTGTATAGCCGCTTTCCACCGGCAGCATAAACCATACTCCACGCCTAAGGGGGCATGGCTCTTGGGATTTGACGGGCTGAGCGACGCTATTTAGTGCTCCGCTCACTCCGGAAATCCACCAGGTCGCCTTGACACTTTTTCATCTTTCTGATGGTGCTGCCACAAGGCGGCATAAGGGTCTAACTTAATAATCCGGCGGGTGACCGCAAGTTCACTGTCGCAGGGAGTGTGGCTGTCCTCTTTGGGGTACTGATAATCATCTTTTGCTCAATTTAAGTTTCAGATTACCGGTTTTATCAACGACAATGGCATAACCTTCGGCAATGATTTTTGGATCATCCTTAATGGCACTCAGCATTTGATTGATTATGATGTTTCTAATTTCTTTTTCGTCTTTACCAGCGGGGTAAAAAAAAGACACCGCCGCAAACCCGTAGCTGTTTCTTTGTTCAACCCTCAACAATAACCCGTCATCGGCAAATTTGGCATAAACCGCATACGGGTCGAAAACCTTACAGTCGAGCCCGCCCAGCTTTTCACAGATATTTCTGAGCGCTATTTCCCTTTCATTATGGATCCCGGTAACCACACCGGGCCTGAATAAGACAACAAAATTACCCAGTTGCTTTTTCATTTCCTCCTCCTTCCCGAAAAAACCGAACCTGACCCAACTAACCCGGCCACCATAAAATTTTTCTCCGCACGCCAAGCCGGAGCTTTTTGTTTCACCTCCCGCAAAAAAATAAACCGGGCGCACGACATATTAACCCGGTACTGGTCAAATCTAAATATACCCTCCTTTCCACACCGGGAGGCACAGCGGTTTCCCCCTGCACCCTATCGGCCCGGACTCCTTGGCCAGTGGCTGTAGGTGTCCGGGCTCGGAGATATATATTTATTAAAAATAAAACCCGGCATTGCGGAAAAAGCAACGCCGGGCCTGTTTAATCCTGGCTGGTGATCCTCTCCTTTCCGCAATGGGAGGCATACCGGTTTCCCGGTATACCCTACCGGTCCGGTCACCATAACAATGTAAGTCTACAGGTTTACCGGACTCGGAGAATGTTTTTTTCATTTATGTACTGGATATGAAAATATAGCAAACTATATTAACAGATTAAAGTATTTCCAACAGAAAAGTCAAGGGGAGGTTTTGATCAATTGAAAGAAATAACGCTCGCCACGACGACCAGCGCCCAGGACAGCGGTTTGCTCGGCCAGCTGCTGCCCAAGGTTGAGCCGAAAGCGGCTATAAAGTTAAAATTCATGCCGTAGGCAGCGGCATGGCAATGGATATGGCCCGCAAAGGCCAGGCCGATGTGCTGCTGGTGCATGACCCGGCAGGGGAACAGCAAAAAATCAATCGCATAATTTCAGCCCTTAAATTACAGGCTAATTCAGATTATTGCAAAAATGGAAAAGCTTTACCTTTATATATAGTTCTAACATCTGAGCAAAGAAACTGCAGTAGGTAATATCCGGGTTAAAAAAATTCCCGCAGAAGGTATTCCTGGAACATCGGCTCTACAAAAGCATAACTTCCCCGCCCGGTTTTTTCAATTATCGCTTTAGAAATAAGATGGTCTATGGCTCTTTTAACTTCATTGGGGTTCATATTTTTGGCGTAAACACTTTTACCAAAAGCAATCCGTTTCAATACCTCGCGAACTTGAAAACGCTGGCTTAATTCATCCAATATTTCGTCGTAAACCGGCGTTTGGGTGATCAAAGCGCGATCATAACCTAACCGAACCATACCCGGGGTAATAGTATTCTCTCCAGCTTCCAGGAGCGCGTAAAAAATCTCTGAACAGACAAGCATTGTATCCTGGGGGTGACCACCGGTTTTATTGAGAATTTCTTTAACAATTTCGTATTCAGTGTTGATACCACGATCACCAAATTTTTCAATGATATATTCTACCCATGCATTTTCCGGGATGGGGGGAATGGGAAGAATGGTGGCAAAACGATAAAAAGCCTCTTTCCGGTTCCCGAACAAAGTATCCATAATCCCTTCTTTGGAACCAAGAAACATATATGATACCCTTTGCTGATTCTGAAAATGGGATCGCATCTTTTTAAAAATGTCGGCATCTACTACCCTGGAAGCGTCCTGAAATTCATCAAATAAAACAACCATGGATTTTTGATCATGTTTCGCCAGAACATCCGGCAGATCAAGAGCGTAATCAAGTAAAACGTCATCATTTTGTTCGTCTTGGAGAAACCCGATACCAAACTCCAAATCTTCAAGTTTTATAGTAAGCCTGGCCGTACCGGCAATAGACTTGGCACGGTTTTTCAGGATATCAATTGTTCTACGAACACCGGTCCTGTTTTCCAGGCAGGCGTTAATCAGGCAAATAGCAAAATCCCGCTTATTGGAAAGCCGGAAAAAATCAACCGATGCTGTGTAAAACCCCTGCTTTTTAACCCGCCTTAAAACTTCATGGGCCAGGGAAGTTTTACCTATTCTTCGGGGACCGGCCAACATGATACTCTGCCCTTCAGCCAGTCTGGTTTGAAGCGAAACGATAAAATCCTCTCTATCCACAACGTCTTTTTCCGGAACGGGGCCACCAAGGGGAAATAATTTGCCGGGCAAAATAAATCACCCCACTAATGTTACTATGCGTGTAATATATTATTACACATTGTGTAATATGTCAACCGTAGACACAATAAGTAAATAAGTTAAGGGCCTGACTCCCAACCAAATCCTGATTTCATATGGTATAATTACAACTTGACGAATCAATCCCTGGGAGGTGGAAATGATGATCACAAATTTGGAAATAGCCCTTGAAGAGATGGAGCAGCAGGCTTTACTTAAAGGGAAGATGGAAGGACTAAAAGAAGGAGAATTGAAAGGGAAGATGGAAGTGGCAAAGAACTAGCTGCTGCTCAACGTGGATATCGAGACTATTTCAAAAGCTACAGGGTTGACGGCCGGTGAGTTGGCCGGTGAGTTGACATCCATGCCGCCGTCACGGACTCTTACAAGGCAGCTATATTCCGTCCCGCAGTCAAAGAGAATTGAGGGAACTTATCCGCTACCGCCGGAGCCTTATTGAAGAACGCGCCCGGGAAATCAACCGCATCCAAAAGGTCCTTGAAGGTGCCAACATCAAGTTGTCTTCCGTAGCCAGTGCTCCCTTTTAACGAAGACCTGGAACTGTTGGACACCATTCCCGGAGTGGGCCGGCGCACGGCCGAGCAAATTTTAGCGGGGTTAATAGGCAGCGCCTGCCGGACCGGCTTGTCGATGGCGGGCAGCCGCCGGGCAGGTCGTTTACCTCCCGGCCACCGGGCCGGGCAACCTTATCATCAGGTGCCCGAAGCCTGCCAATTGGCGAAGGACCGGGGGGGCTATAGAAAGGCCGGGCACGAAGCAAAATTAATTCGTGCCGGGCAAAAAGCGCAAGTCACTGCCCGTACCGGCCCGGTAAAACCGGGTCCGGCCAAGGGGGTTTAAAAGGTTCCGGTAGATATGTCTTTTATCCATATCTACGGGACCAACTGCATACGGCCCATGCTTTTAAATATAGAGAGCAAATTGAGGTAATCCTTGACCCTGCCCATTACTTCAATTCGTATAATTTTTGTGCCCTGTGTGTTGGCGGGCGGCACGCGGCGATTTTGGGGAGAAGGCGTGGAGCGTAGCGAAACGCCTTCTCCCCAAAATTAAAAAATATGTATCCTTGTGGGCGTCACCGCCCAACCAGGCATGCGACTGCCCAGGCCGTGACCCGCGTAGCCCGGCTTATAAGCGCCCCGGGCTGTGGTGGGCTGTGGTGTGCCCGGGGAAAGTAGCCTGGTGCGCGCCGGTAATCTGTGCAACAGCGCAGCCGCGCCCCGGCCACTGTGCCGCTGCTGCGGCCCCGGGCTCCGAGACATGACCAGTGATGGATGATAAAAGCTTTGCTGCGTATTTTCTTTGTTATGTGCAATAGCACCTTAGGAAAAACTTCTTAAAAAAACTGCTAATCTGATTTAAATTAAAGGCAATCATCTAAGTTTGTTAAGGATTGAATGCTCATGCCTAAAATCGGTGCACGTATATTAAAAACTAGTATTGCCGTTACTATAACCTTGTTTATTTGTAATTTACTTAAATTGGAACCGGCTATCTTTGGTGCTGTATCAGCGGTCGTAAATGTGCAACCATCCGTATATTTGACCATCAAAGCAGCCAAAGAGCAGATTATTGCTCATGTTTTAGGCGTAGGTGTGGGTCTTATATTTGGTTATGTTTTTGGTGGTAGTCCGCTTACAATGGGAGTCGCTACAATATTTGTGATTTCCTTATTTGTAAATCTGAACTTAAAGAATGGTCTTCTAATGGGTATAGTTGCAGCCATTTTTATTTTAAGTTCTTCACCGGACCAGTTTCTTTCTCATGCCCTCGACCGATCAGCAGTTATTTTTATTGGTCTTGTAATAGCCATGCTTATTAATGTTACATTATGGCCTCCTCGTTATGGGCAGTTGCTAACCATTAAATTACGGGAAAGTAACGATACAGCTGTTCATTACTTTTGCCAAGCTGTTAGAGACTTTGTTCGTCTTGAAAATGAACAGATACCGGTACCCCATACAGAGAAAGAAAAGGTTGATAAATTAATTAGCGAATGCCGGGTATTGGCCGAACATGCCCGAAGGGAAAGATATAACACAGTTAATAATTACGAGTACCTAGACCTTAACAATTGGCTTCTTTTGGCTGAAAAGCTAATAAATTATAGTGAAATGCTAGTGGTAAAGGCTGACCGAATCTACGAATTGTTACCTAGTCGGCTTGAGAGACGGCTAAAACACGGGGCTAATCCAATAAGCAGTGAATTCCGGTCCATGCTCAATATATTGGAGAGTGGATGTTCTACTGTAATAAGGGTCAATAATAAGCTCAAAACCTTGGTCTGTGATAAAACATTAGTAAAGCCGGAAGAAATTAGTGAAACTTATTGGGAAAGCCTCACAGATGCAGTAGATAAATGGCATGATAGGTTTTCTGGTAGTTATTATCTGCACGCTTTAATTGAAATTGGTGTGGTAGCCAGTGAAATAAGATGGACATCCCGAGAAGGTAAAAAGCTTATTAATATGATAATTGGTGTAAATTCAACTACATTAAATAACGAAACTTAATGTGCACATAATAAACAGAATGTGAAGCAAAATATTGAGTATTCAGGTCCTGACCCTTACGCCGCTGCGAAAGGGTGACCCTACCGGGCGCCTGCCCGGTCCTCTTAAAGGGCAACTGTGGAAGTTGGGAACAGGCGGAGAACAAAATGCTCGGGGGTGGAGTAGGGGATAGATAAAAATACCATACATAAGGGGTCAGGCTTCACTTTGTGAAATTCTTTGGGAAACCTCAAATGCCAGGCCCTTAACTTATTGAGGTAAAACCTTCCCCGGCTAATGCCGGGATTTTTTTCATGCTACCACTGTCTCCCAATAAATGACTGTGATATAATAATATCAAGGAAGTGATTCAGTGCCGGAAAAAGACATGACGAGCAATAAGGAACCCCACCATCCTCACGACAAAGGCTACAAACAGCTCCTGTCCAACAAAAGGGTGTTTTTAGAACTCATAAAGACCTTTGTCAGAGAAGACTGGGTAAAAGAAATTGATGAGGGCGACTTGGTAAAGGTCGATAAATCGTACGTACTGCAGGACTTTAGTGAAAAAGAAGCAGATATTGTTTACAGGCTGCGGACAAAGGAAACGAGCGTCATATTCTACGTCCTACTGGAACTGCAGTCCACCGTGGACTACACCATGCCCTTCCGCTTGCTGCTGTACATGACCGAAATCTGGCGGGACGCGTACAATAATACGCCGCAGAACGAAAGAGAGCGGAAAGGCTTCAGGCTCCCGGCAATCATCCCCGCGGTCCTCTACAACGGCGCCGGCAGGTGGACAGCGAGTACTAATTTCAAAGAGATGCTGTCGGGGTACGAAAAGTTCCAGAAACATATACTTAATTTTAGTTACATCCTCTTCGACGTCAACCGTTACAGCGAGGAGGAACTATACCGGGCGGCCAACCTGATCTCCAGCGTATTTGTGCTGGACCAGACAATGGGCCACCGGGAACTGATAAGGCGCCTTAAAAAACTCATCGGAGTGCTGAATAAACTGACCCCGGATGAATTTAAGCAGATAATGACCTGGCTGAAGAATGCAGTCAGGCCAAAAATGCCAAAATACCTGCAGAAGAAAGTCGACCGGATTTTGGAAGTAAGTAACCCGTGGGAGGTGGAAATAATGATCACCAACATTGAACTGGCCCTGGACGAAATGAAGCGAGAGGCTTTGAGAGAAGGCAAAATGGAAGGGAAAATGGAAGGCAAAATGGAAGGGAAAATGGAAGGCAAAATGGAAGGCAAAATGGAGGTTGCCATGGCTGCCTTGAAAAAAGGACTGCCCGTAGATGTAGTAGCGGAAATAACCGGACTGCCCGTGGAAACCGTCCTGAAACTAAAAAATCAGTTGGAAAATTAAGCATACGAGCCACAGGAAACAGACGGAGCCAGGCACTTAACCCATTAACTTACTGGCAAGAGTGCATATAGCCGGCGTCCCCGGGGGAGATGTCCCTTGGGGGCGCCTTCTTTTACGCCGGGCAGTTGCCGGCTGGGGCATCTCGCTGCAAAAAAGAGTGAAAACACGCCGAAAAACTTTCCGCTACTCAAAAGGGCATCCCCGATTTTCAGCCGCACCAAATCCTGATTTTTAAGCCTGCGCTGGGCCAGTTCAGACAAGATTTCCGGGTCTTGTTTACCGGCAATCATTGTTTCAATCAGGCGCGCCCCGACTTGCCCAATATGTCGCTGAGATAAACCCTGTTCCTGTAAGAAAAAACTCCTTATAACCAGGGTCCGGGTAAAACCCGGACCCAAAAATTTTTCTGCGAAGGAACAGGTCGTATTAGCAAAGATTTTTGGAGACGCCCGTTATTTAGTTTTGGTGACCCCCGGGCAGGTAGTTCAGCCGGGTGGGTTGAACTATCCCGGCGGGTGATAAACCGCAGGTATGGTGATTTACTTAAAATTTACAGGCTTTTAACCGAAATTAACAAGTACTTTATTGGTATTTTACAACTATTTGAGATAGTAATTACAAAACGGACCCGGCTCTTTTCGGCCGGGGTGTTTTTATTTAGAGGCAACTTATCTAGACATCTACACATGTTTTGGGGTGATTGGATTGAAATCAGTTGAGCTTAATAAATACAGTGGTGTTCCCTATTACCGGCAGCTGGCGGACATACTGCGGCGGCAGATCCGGGACGGCGTCTTCGCGGCAGGTGAAAAACTGCCGTCTGAAAAGGAACTGAGCGCCGTCTACGGGGTTAACCGGCACACCGTCCGCCAGGCCGTAGCCGAACTGGTTTCCCGGGGGCTGGTCTATAAACAGAAGGGTAAAGGCACTTTCGCCGGTCCCGCCGGCGGAGCGGTGAATTACCGTTATGCCCGCAGCCACAGCTTTACGCAAAATATCCAGGACCTGGGTTTAAAGCCCGGTGTTCGCATTCTAGAGGCGGAGGAGGTGTGCGCCACTGCCCAGGTTGCCGAAAACCTGGGCCTGGCTGTCTCCGACGGGGTGTTTCGCCTGGAGATTCTTCGTTTTGTCGAGGAAATTCCCTTTTGTATCAGCACTATCTATTTACCTGTTGCGCAAGTTCCGGGGCTGCTGGAAAGATTAGACGGTTTCACGTCCCTGTACCGGCTATTGGAGGATGCTTACAGCATAAGGCCGGAGCGCTTGCGTTCGGTTTTTCACGCAGCCTTTCCGGAGATTGATGACGCGTTGATACTCCAGATTCCGCAAGGTCAACCGGTTTTAAAAGTGGAGAGCGTGATGGTTACCGGCGAAGGCCTGCCCATTGAATACAGTACCGGCAGATTCCGGAGCGATCGCTGTAAGATCGGTGTGGACTTTGTTTAGGCTGGTGCCGGTGATTTCATAAAAAAGATGGAAAGGGGGCGGTTGCTCCAAAGCACAGGAGTTATGAAAGATGTGCGATTCATCAGGTAGTTGGCGCTATAATCTCTTCGGCTGCAGTTTGGCAGAAGCAATTTAAGAGGAGGGAAAAACATGTTCCGAAACAGCAAATTTTTTATCTTGCTGGTTATACTGGCGCTGTCAATGCTCTTATTGGCCGGTTGTGGCGGCGAAAAACAAAATGAAGGATCCAATGCACCCGCTGAAAAACAAGGCACTGAGATGAAAGTGTTGAAAATGGGCCTGATCCCGGCGGAAGACCAGGAAGAAATGCTGAAACGCTTTGGTGGTACCATTGCCTACCTCGAAAAAAAATTGGGCATGAAAGTGGAGACTTTCGTTGCCACCGATTATTCAGGGGTAATTGAAGCCATGCGTTCGAAAAAGATTGACGTTGCTTTCTTTGGTCCCTTTTCCTATGTGCTGGCGTCCGATGTGGCCGGCGCCGAGGCTTTTGCCGTAGGCGTGCGCAAAAACGGCAAGTCGACCTACCGGAGTATCATCGTCACTCATAAAGACAGCGGGATTAAGACATTAAACGACTTAAAGGGAAAGGACTTTGTGTTTGTGGATCCTGCTTCTACATCCGGCAACCTCATCCCCCGGTTGATCTTGAAAAAAGCCGGTATTGACCCCGAAAAGGATTTTAAGAGTGTAACTTATGCCGGTGGACATGACGCGGTGGAGCTGGCAATTAAAAACAAGAAAGCGCCTGCGGGGGCGGATAACGATATTACTTACGAAAGGATGGTGGAGGAAAAGCTGATTTCACCCGGGGAAAATATCATCATTGCCAAATCAGATCCCATTCCCGGCTCTCCCATTGCCTGGAGGAAAGATTTGCCGGAAGACTTGAAGCAAAAAATCAAGCAGGCTTTCTTAAACATGCACAATGAAGATCCCGGGGCGCTGAGCGGTTACGGTGCGATTATACGTTACGATGAAGCCAGTGACAGCGATTATGACATTATCCGGGAGGCGGCAAAAATCTTAAACCTTGATTTAAAGAAGATGGGTTAAAAAATATATCCGTTGTCGCGGGGCGGGTTACGCCCGTCTCGCCGGCGGACAAGGATGGTGCACAGAATAGGACGGGAAAAATATTGCTGAACTGAAATATATGGAGGTGTTGGGAAAGTGATTAAAATTGCTGGTTTAAATAAGAAGTATTCCGGTGGTGTGCAAGCCCTGCGTGATGTTAATCTGGAAATAAACAAGGGCGAGTTTGTGGTCTTGCTGGGACCGAGCGGTGCGGGGAAATCAACCCTTCTGCGTTGCATCAACGGCCTGGTGAAGCCAACTGCCGGGCAGGTATGGGTGAACGGGGTACAGGTAGGGGCGGAGAGCGGTCGTAGCCTGAGAAGATTACGCCGCCAGATTGGTATGATATTCCAGCAATTTAACCTGGTTAAGCGGTTGCTGGTATTGGATAATGTTCTTTGCGGCCGTTTGGCCTATACTACCCTGTGGGGCAGCTGCTGCCGCTTCTTTCCCCGCCGGGATGTGGAACTGGCCGTGTCCTGCCTGGAACGGGTGGGCTTGCGTGATAAGGCTTACCAGCGGGCCGACCAGTTGAGCGGCGGCCAGCAGCAGCGGGTAGGTATTGCCCGGGCCCTGGTCCAGCAGCCGGCAGTACTTTTGGCGGATGAGCCGGTAGCTAGTTTGGACCCCCGCTCATCACGTACAGTTATGGAAACACTGTGGGAAATTAATCGCCAGGACCATATTACGGTAATTGTGAGCCTGCATGATGTGGACCTGGCCATGGAGTTTGCCCGGCGGGTAGTGGGCATTCGTGATGGAAGCGTGGTAATGGATAAGATGATAAATCAAGTAAAAAGGAATGATCTGGGATACATCTACGATGATACGGGAAGCGAACTGCCGGGTCATTCGGGTACGTATGGGAGGATAGAATATGCCCATGCCTGACCACATGAACAGTGGTGGTTTCAAAGGAGGTTTACCCCCGGGTAGGAAGGTGATCGATGTTGGAGGATGTTCCGGAAACAGCCGGGAGAGCGAAAAAATAAGGCCGGCCTGGAGAAATTACCTTTCTCTACAGCGGGTAGTGGTTCTGGTTTTTTTGCTGGGTGTTTACGCCTGGAGCGCTTGTGGTACCAATCTGAGCACAACAGAGCTGGTGCAGGGTTATCCACATATGATGGATTTTTTTTCCCGTTTGTTTCCACCAAACTTGGCAATTATACCGGAATTGATTCCCCCCACCATTGAGACCATCCAGGTAGCCATCTGGGGAACTACACTGGCCGTGTTGCTGGCTGTTCCTTTAGGTATACTGGCGGCAGCCAACCTGAATCCCCACCCGGTTCTTTACACCGGGGCCAGAACGATTCTCAATGCACTGCGGGCCGTTTCCGAAATGGTTTTCGGGCTTATTTTTGTGGCCGCAGTGGGTTTAGGGCCCTTCCCCGGGGTGCTGGCGCTGGCCTTCCATTCCGCCGGGATGCTGGGCAAGTTTTACGCCGAAGCCATCGAAAGCATTGACACCGGACCGGTAGAGGCGTTGGAGGCCACCGGGGCTCATAAACTGCAGGTGATTATTTACGGTATTATACCCCAGGTACTCCCTGAATTTATCGGCTATAATCTTTACCGCTGGGAACACAATGTCCGTGCTGCTACCGTTCTTGGCCTGGTAGGGGCCGGAG
>Ga0182238_1000192_pt1 | contig 20715 bp, 14 predicted proteins | sample hydfrates6_PW_90_FD_132439 | JGI IMG/M metagenome (GOLD analysis project Ga0182238, IMG submission 132439) | Subsurface microbial communities from deep shales in Texas, USA - hydraulic fracturing test 6_PW_90 | ecosystem: Environmental > Aquatic > Deep subsurface > Shale gas/oil reservoir >... | reverse complement strand
TCCAGCCCTCCACCAAATGGGTGAAACGTTCATGACGTAGTGACTGGATGTGATTGTAAACAAAAACAAGGCGATATGCCAGGTTTGATGTTGTGTCAGGCTGGAGAATCGCTCAGGTTAGGTATAAAATAATTACAGTTGAGGTTGCTCTCATTGGCAAGAAGGACTTTAGCCCTTTTAAAGCCCAGTGGCGCACATCAAGCCTCTCTTTTCCCTGTCAGAAAGAAATAAAGTAGGTTCAGGTTGGTCTGTCGGCTGAGTATATCCGCGCTTCAGTATAAGCTACGACTGTCTCTTCTCAAGATATTCAATAGACCAAGCGTTCAGCCCTTCAAAGAATGGGATGAGCCTGCGCCCCATTTCCGTCAGCGAGTATTCTACTGCCGGGGGGATGCCGGGATGCTCTTCCCTGTGGACGATGTCGTATCTTTCCAGATTGCGGAGCTGTTGGGTCAGCATCTTTTGTGTGACCTTGGGCATGAGTCTTCTTAACTCGCCAAAGCGCCGAGTGTCTGCTCCTGCTAGATGCCACATGATCAGTGGAACCCATTTCCCGGAAAGAATTTCGAAAGCGACTTCAAGTTCGTGGGTGTAGCTGCTGCAGCTTACCTTGTTTGTTCTATCCTCAGGCATCTCTCTTCTCTTTGTTTTGAATTATATCACGCAAAGTCACCATTTTCATGGTGATGAATTTTTTATTAAAAAAGTTTTCTTCAATTCGGACTGATTTTTCCATCGACAGCACTTCGCTGTGTTCATTTTCCGTTGGTTGTATCTTTACCATTTTTTACACTTTTTGGGTAGATGTCGCTTCAAAAAATGAGCTGGTTACCATTTGTAAACCACCCACCATTTGTAAACTACGGTCCCGAAAAGTACCTACTTTACAGGAAAAAATAAATCTTGTTTAAGGCTCTCACGAAGCAACCGCACATCGTTTTGTCGGTTGCAGCGAATAATTGAGACATCAAATAGGTTGCCGTTTCGGCACAGATCAAAGGAGCAATAAAATGGCAAGATTTACCATCCCCCGTGAAGTGTATTTTGGTGAAGGCACTGTTGCCGAGCTGAAGAACCTGAAAGCCACCAAGGCGTTCATCGTCATCAGCGGCGGTTCCATTAAGCGTAATGGCGGTCTGGACAAGATCGAAGGAGCTTTGAAGGAAGCCGGTATTGAAACCAAGCTGTTCGAGGGGGTCGAAGCAGACCCCTCCGTTGCCACCGTCATGAAGGGCGTTGAAGTCATGAACGACTTTCAGCCCGACCTGATCGTTGGTGTGGGCGGCGGCTCTCCCATCGATGCAGCCAAGGCCATGTGGATTTTCTACGAGAATCCCGAGTTCACTTTTGAAGAGGCCGCTATCCCTTTCAATCTGCCTGAACTGCGCAAGAAAGCCCGTTTCGTGGCCGTGCCTACCACCAGCGGAACCGGTACCGAGGTGACCTCCTTCTCCGTCATCACCAACGAGAAGAACGACATCAAGTACCCCATCGCGGACTTCAACATCACCCCGGACGTCGCCATCGTCGACACCGATTTGGCGCAGAGCATGCCTGCGACCCTGGTCGCCCACACAGGCATGGACGCTTTGACCCATGATCTGGAAGCATACGTTTCCACCATGGCCAACGAGCTGACCGACTGCCTGGCAATGAAGTCCATGGAAATGATCCAGGAACATCTGGTCGCATCCTACAAGGGCGATTCCGAATCCCGCGCCAAGATCCACGTGGCCCAGTGCCTAGCTGGCATGTCCTTCTCCAACGCCATCTTGGGCATCGTCCACAGCATGGCTCACAAGACCGGCAAGACCTTCGGTATTCCGCATGGTTGTGCCAATGCCATCTACCTGCCGATCGCTATCCGTTTCAATGCTGAGACCGCTGGCGAGAAGTACGCTGATGCTGCCAAGCGTCTTGGCCTGAAGGGTGACAGCACTGCGGAACTGGTCGATTCTTTGATCGCATTCGTCGAGGGCCTGAACGCAGATATGCAGATTCCGACCACCCTTAAAGAATTCGGTGTTGCAGAAGGCGATTTCCTCGCCAATCTCCATGTGATTTCTGAAGGTGCTGTGGGCGACCCCTGCACCGGCACCAATCCTCGTGAGATTTCTGTCGAGGAGATGAAGGAACTCTTCAGGATCGCTTACTACGGAAAATAATCACCTCATAATACTATCCAACTGACAGGGCGGTTCTCTTCGAATCGCCCTGTCTTGACTTACTTTTCAGCAAGGAGAATCCAATGGGCAATCATATAATTGAAGAAGCCAACCGTTGTTTGCAGTGCAAACGTCCACTGTGCTCAAGAGGGTGTCCGGTGGGCACTCCCGTCAACCAAATGATTGGAGCACTGTTGGATGGGGATATGGCAGGTGCAGGGGAATTGCTTTTCAATAACAATCCGCTCTCCGTCGTGTGCTCTCTCATCTGTCCCCACGAGCAGTTCTGTGAAGGGCACTGTATTTTGGGGCGGAAGAGCTCGCCGATTCAGATTAGCAATATCGAGAACTATGTGTCCAATTTCTATCTCGATCAACTACAGCCTTCCCGTCCCGTCAATGAGAATAACGGAAAGAGGGTTGCCATAGTCGGTTCAGGTCCGGCTGGAATAACTGTTGCCTCCATCCTTGCTTCAAGAGGATTCGACGTGACGTTGTTCGAGTCGGAAGATCGTATCGGCGGCATTCTGCAATATGGGATTCCGGCATTCCGGTTGCCCAAGGATGTGTTGGAGAAGTTGAAAGGATTGTTGGTGAAGCTCGGCGTAAAGATTCGACCCAACATGATGATCGGGCCTGTGATTGGCCTCGATGACCTTTTGCGCGACGGATACCAGGCTGTCTTCATCGGAACGGGTGTTTGGAATCCGAGGCCGTTGCGATTGAGTGGGGAAACACTTGGGCATGTTCATTATGCCATTAACTATCTCAAGAATCCTGATGCGTACGATCTGGGAGACAGAGTCGTTGTTATCGGGGCTGGCAATGTGGCCATGGACGTCGCCCGAACTGCCGTCAGAAAGGGGGCAAAGAACGTAACAGTTCTTTATCGCCGTGGTGAAGAGGACATAAGCGCGACTCGGCATGAGTATGAGTACGCCAAGATGGAAGGTGTTCAATTCAAATTTTACACCGCACCGCTTGAGATTGAGGAAAATCGTATCCTGTGCAGCAAAACTCAGAAAATCACCGACGAAAATGGTGATGTTAAACTCGCAACAATCGAAGGCGTTGGAGAATATGTCGACGCTGATAGTGTTTTCATCGCAGTCAGTCAGGCTCCGCAGAGCAATCTCACGGGAGTCGAAGTCGGTAGGACCGGCCTGGTTATGACTGACGAAGATGGACGAACCAACCGCGATGGGATTTTTGCCTCAGGCGATGTGGTCACAGGAGCAAAGACTGTTGCTGAGGCCGTGGCGCTTTCTAAACGTTCGGCGCAGGCTATTATCGACTATATCGACAGTAGCTCATAACTGGCTGGAGCTCTGGCTTGTTTGATTTTCATACCCCTCCTCCTCCTCCTCCTCCTCACAAGTACCTTTGGCGGCAAAGGGCCGCCAAAGGTATACCAGGCGCGGGTCAAGTCAGAGGGTTTTCCCTCTGGCTTGGCTCCGCCAAGCCGCATAGTTCATCAAGTTGTCCAGATTAATAGTAGTTTTATAGGGTAATTGAGTGGAACCATTTTGATATCTTTGGAGATGTTTTTAGCTATGAAAAAAAACGTCACTACTATTTATTGGGCGATCTTCGTGATTGCCTTGTTGTCTGTTCCCGCCAAGATTTTCGCCCAAGATGTTCGTTTGCAGTTGACCGCCGAAGAAAAAGACTACCTGGCATCCAAGGAGAAGTTGACGATAGCGTGTGAACGGTCTTGGCCTCCATTTGCGTTCATGGATGATCATGGTCAGCATCAGGGAATAGCCATTGAGTATCACAAACGTTTATCTGCCTTGATAGGGGTACCCATTGTTCCTTTTTCCGCACCGACATGGGCGGCAACATATCGGAAAGCGATAGAGGAGGGCTGTGATCTTCTTTCATTGAAGAATAAAACTCATGAAAGAAGTCGATACTTCGATTTTACTACTCCTGTGACTGAAGAACGGGTTGCAATTATTGGTAAAGGAAATCTGGGGAATGCCCTTTTAAAAGACTTTGCGGGTCAAACTCTTGCCATCGTGAAGGGTTATAGTTTTGAGGAGCAGTTGCGTGCAGATTATCCCGAAATACGTCTTCTTCTTGAAGACAGCCATCTGGATTGCTTGCTGGCTATAGCGCGCGGAGAAGCAGTGGCCACAATAGCTCCAGTCGTTGAGGCAAACCATATCCTCCGAGTTTATGGAATAATTGGACTAAACGAATTAGGGGATTTCCCCTATGGGAATAAACTACGATTTGGTGTTCGCAAGGGCGATCCTCTTCTCCTTTCAATCATGGAAAAAGCGCTTGCATTGATCCCCCCTGAAGAGAGGAGAGCCATTGAAGCCGCTTGGATAATACGCAACGAAAACAAGTTAGAAGTATACCTTTGGGCAATTTTGCTTTGGGGAACTGTGTCTTTGGTAGCAGGAGGGATGTTGGGACGCTATTTCTACAAGTTTGGAAAGAGCAAGGTGTAAGTTTGAGAGGGGCTTGTTGCGTTAAGTGTTTTTGCCTCAGGGGATGTGGTCACAGGGGTAAAGACTGTTGCTTTTGATTTCCATAGCCGCCTACCTCACAAGGTCTTTAGGGCAGAATGTCTAAAAGCGGCAGGCGTCCGGCCAACGGGGAAGGACAGGGAAGTCTTTTGTGAAAAGTTTAAAATCAATTTGAGGGAAAAATGAACGGCATTTTAAAAAATAATGTTGCTTTTGCCAAAAAAAAGTCTAACTTTTAAGTATGGACTAACAGGAGGCAAAGCGCAATGTCTATCGAATCTGTCATCAACCAGTTCAGATCGCTGAACAAAGACCAGCAGGAATCCTGCGCACGCCGTATTGAATCCTATCTCCACGAACACATCGAGGGGTTGAAGGGGTTCAGGGACACTATTGTCGAGGCGCGTTTTGCCGACGGCAGGCACTGCCCCAGGTGCGGAAGCGTCGATGTGAAGCGCTGGGGCGCTTACAGCGACAAAAACGCCTACATGGCCCGCCAGCGGTACATGTGCAAGGATTGCGGACGCACCTTCACCGAGCTGACCGGGACGCCGATGGCGGGGACCCACAAGCCTGAGCTGTGGTCACGCTACATCCGATGCATGATCGAGGGGTTGAGCCTTCCCCGGACCGCCAAGCGGCTTAAGATATCCGTTCCGACCGCCTTCTACTGGCGGCACAAAATCCTCCGCGCCTTGAAGGCCCTGCACGACAGAGACATTCTGGAAGGTATCGTCGAGATGGACGAGACCTTTTTCGTGGAGTCCAACAAGGGAAGCCGGAATCTGAAGCATCGTCCTCCGAGGAAGCACCGTGGAGTTGCCAGGAAGCGGGGCATCTCGAACGAACAGGTCGCCGTACTGGTGGGCATCAGCCGCGACGGAGACATCCTCAGCCGGGCCGCCGGCCGAGGGCGATTGTCTGCGGACCAAGTAGCTCGGGCTGTGGGCGGCAACCTTATGCCCGACAGCACCCTTGTCACTGATTCAATGTCCGGCTTCACCACTTACGCCAAGCGCGAGGGCATCCGGCATGTCCGCCTGAACAGCCGTCAGGGCGTGTATACACAAGGTGTTCACCACATCCAGCACGTCAACAACTACCATGCGGGCCTCAAGGAATGGATGCGCCGGTTCTGTGGTGTGGCTTCGAAGTTCCTCGACCACTACATGGCGTGGTTCAATCTGCTCCGGGGCGTGACCAAGCTGGAATCCAAGAGCAGGCTTGAGGAGTTCTACCGCCAGTCCTGCCGCAAGACCGCCTACACGCCGGTCAGGGATTTCCGGGAGTTCAAGGTGGGCATGGAACCGTAACCGGTCAGAATATTTCGCTCCGGGCTGGACCGTCCCGCGCCATTGTCGTATGGGGAGGAAAAATCAGGAGCGGACATGAAAGTCGAAATAGGCGAATCGCTGGTAAGGACATGGGTACGCCATTGCAGGGGGTGCCAACTGGCCGAACTGAACTGGAAACCTTCCCCCATATGGCCCGGCGAGATCACGGCCGAACATGAACAGTGGTACAGGGAAGGCGCGGCCGAGTTCTCGGAAAAGGTCTTGAAAAAGACATCCAGTCTTTCCCAGTTCCTCGGCCAGGCTGAAGTCGACGTACTCGGCGTGCAGTTCGTGCAAGGGACGGCAAGGAAAGTCATCGCCGCCGACATCGCCTTTCACACGAACGGGCTGCAATACGGCCCCAAGGCCGAAACCGCCGCCCGGATCGTCAAGAAGCTGTTTAGGACGGCCCTGACCATGGACATCCATTTCCCCGGCGTGCCCGTTGAGATCCTTTTCCTGTCGCCCAAGGTCAACAACGCCACTATCCAAGGCGTGGAGGAAGCCGCCCGGATGATGGAATCCTTCTTCCGTGGGCGCCGGGACGGCTTTCGGTTCCAGACCATCATCAACCAAGGCTTCAAAAACATCGTACTCGACGATGTGACCCCGCTCCAAAAACAGGTGGCCGACACAAGCGAACTATACCTGCGGGCGGCCCAGCTCGTGGGGCTGTTTGAAGACTGTGTTCCGCGTCCCGCAAAGGCCACTGCCGCTCCAGCGCAATCCGCCCCACGCAAAACCGGGCAGACCCTGCCCATCGAATATGTGCCGGGCGACACCAAGGAATTCAAGTGCCTTCTTCTCAAGCAGGGTGCCGTCATTCAAGAACATTACGCCGATGGCAGAATCAAAGAAAGACAATGGGATGCGGGCGGGATGACCGAAACATCCAACGTCAGCGGCAACCTGCGCTCGAAGACTTGGTACAGGAGCGGGACCTGGCAAACCACCGGCATCACCAAGCTTGTCGTGAAAATCGTCGGGCACTAAACCTAATCCTTGAAAAACAACAGAATGTTTTAAAATCCCGTTGTTTTTTCTGCAAACAAACTTTTATTTCCAGAAATAGGCAACATTTAGGCAGGAACAGGTATTTTGTTTTCTTCGTAGCTCGTCCATATTCGCTCCACATCAGCCGCTGGTCACCCAAATGAACGGCAGCGATTCAAGCGAAAGGTATAGGGCGGCGACTGTGTCGCATCCTTAATGTTTATAACCCAAAGGTTCATTTGTTGATGAACGCGAACAGGAGAAAACAAAATGGCAAAATTCATCGTCCCCAAAGAGATTTTCCACGGACTGGGAAGCCTTGAAAATCTGAAAGAGCTCAAAGGCAGCAAGGCAGTCATCGTCATCGGTGGCAGCTCCGTCAAAAAGAACGGCGTTCTGGAAAAGGCTCAGAACCTTCTGTCCGAAGCCGGTATCAGGTCCGTTGTTTTCGGCGGCGTAGAAGCTGACCCCTCCATTGACACCGTCCTGAAGGGTGCAGAGTCCTTCACCGAAGAACAGCCTGACCTTATCGTCGGTCTGGGTGGTTGTTCTGCTATCGATGCAGCCAAGGCCATGTGGGTTTACTACGAATACCCGGAGTCCAAGCTGGAAGAGCTGGCAGCTCCCTTCGCAGTCAAGACCATGCGTAACAAGGCTACCTTCGTTGCTATCCCCACCACCAGTGGTACCGGCACCGAAATCACCGGTCTGTCCGTCATCACCGATCGTGAAAAGGGCACCAAGTACCCCATCGTTTCTCACGAACTGACCCCGGATGTGGCTATCGTTGATGGTGAGCTTTGCTCCACCATGCCCGCACATGTCACTGCTAACACCGGTCTTGATGCACTGAGCCACGGCGTTGAAGCTTATGTTTCCAACATTGCTGATCGCTACAACGATTCTCTGGCCAAGGGCTCCATCGATCTGGTTTTCAAGAACCTGACCACTGCTGTCAAAGAACCTGAAAACCTCGAAGCCCGTCAGGCCATGCACGACGCTTCCTGCATGGCAGGTATGGCCTTCACCAACGTCTGGCTGGGCATTGTCCACTCCATGTCCCACCAGATCGGCGGAACTTTCGGTGTGCCCCACGGTTGCGGTAACGCGATCCTGATGCCCAACGTCATCCGCTTCAACTCCAAGGAAACTGAAAAGTACACCGAACTCGCTGCTCTGTTCGGTAAGTCCACCGCAGAAGAGTTTGCACAGGAAGTGTCTGACCTTCGCGCAGCCGCAGGCGTTGTCGGTTCCCTGAAGGAATACGGCATCGACGAGAAAGAGTGGGAAGAAAAGCTGGATACCCTGACTCAGCATGCAATGGATGATCCCTGCACTCTGTTCAACCCCAGAAAGCCCACCTTCAATGAAATCAAAGCCATCTACCAGGCTTGCTACGAAGGCACCGCAATCGACTTCTAAATCAGAAGTGCCCTTTGTGAGGCTTTAGATAAATAAAATGGGGAGGAGGCTTTTGATGCTCCTCCCCATTTTTGTGAATGGATACGACCTTTCTGCATGATGCTGCACCTGCCTATATCCCATCATTCTTTTAAGTTTTAGCCCTCCTTTCTGGGAGGGATGTATAAGGATTTATCAGCATGAAAAAAATCGGCTTAGTCGTTAAAAATGATAAAGATGCCCTTAGTAAAGCGGATGAGCTTGAGAGCTGGTTGGCAGGCAGGAATATAGAGGTCTTCAGGAGAAACGTTACATTTTCAGAACCCCGTGTGTCACACAAGATATGCGACAAAAGCCATTCTGCCATAGAAAATTCTGTTTCCCATGGCGATGAGCCTCCTAATGATTTGAGCTGTGTGATCGGGCTAGGGGGAGACGGGACTTTATTAAGTGTGGCCCGGTGGATCGGTGGGAAAGATATCCCTATTATGGGGATAAAGTATGGCCGGATGGGCTTTCTCGCAGAGTGTTTGGAAGAAAATTTGTTTGGTGCTTTGGATAGGTTGATTGAAGGCAGATTTTCCATCAATGAGCGGATGCGTCTCCATGTGCGGGTTGTCCGGGAGGGGCGGGAGCGTGTGTCCGAGCATGTGTTGAACGATGTGGTCATTTCAAAAAGCGCCATTTCCCGGGTGATTTATATAAAGACCAATGTAGACGGCCAGCCACTTACTACATATACATCCGACGGACTGATTCTCGCTACCCCCACAGGGTCCACAGCCTATTCGTTAGCTGCAGGCGGACCTGTTATTCATCCGGATGTACCGGGGTTTATATTAACGCCTATCTGCCCCTTCACCCTGTCCAACAGGCCCATGATTCTGCCAGACTCCGCAGGGATAACAATCCAGATAGCCGACAAGTCATCGGATGCGATGCTCACCATAGATGGGCAGAACGGAGTCGAAATTGATTATAAAGACATCATCCATGTGACGAAGAGCAAGCATCCTGTCCAAATCATTGATCTGACCAACCTGAACTACTTCGAGCGCCTCAAAACCAAGCTCATGTGGAACGGTGGAAGTAATAATTGATCATGAGCCTTTTCCCTTTTTTTAACTGACCGATTTTAAAGATTTTCCGGCCTGGAGTGTTAAATGGCTAACTTATCCGCAGAACAATCCCGAAAGACAGATATAGAGCAACTTCTCAGCCGCCACACCGCTGATTGCTACGCCCCATGCCGTCTGAGTTGCCCTGCCAATGTTGATATTCAGGGGTATATCGCACTGGCAAAACGCGGTCTTTACAAAGAAGCAGTAAAGCTCATGAAGGAGACAAATCCGCTGCCGATCGTTTGTGGGCGGGTTTGTGCCAAACCGTGTGAAACAGCTTGTCGACGAAATCTTCTCGATGAGCCCGTGGACATAAAAAACATCAAACGTTTTGTCGCGGATCTTGAGTTGGCAAAAGGCGATATCTATGTGCCTGAGCAGGGGAAATCTACTGGAAAATCAGTGGCTGTCATCGGCTCCGGTCCCGCCGGACTTTCTGCGGCCTACTTTCTCCGTCTTGCAGGGCATAAGGTTGTCATTTTTGAAGCCATGCCGGAACCCGGCGGCATGCTGCGCTATGGGATTCCCGAATATCGCCTTCCCAAAAAAGATCTTCGTGCTGAAATAGACGCCATTTTATCCATGGGCGTAGAGGTGCTCTATAATGTTGCTCTGGGGCGTGACATAACTCTTGGCGAACTGCGTGAAGATTTCGACGCAGTCTTTCTCGGACACGGCGCACAGGCCGGTTCTGCCATGCGCACCGAGGGCGGCGACCTTGACGGCATCATGCAGGGGGTGGATTTCCTGCGTGAGGTCAATCTCGGCACGGCCCCCGAACTTTCAGGAAATGTATTTGTAGTAGGTGGAGGCAATACCGCCATCGACGCGGCGCGAACAGCTTTGAGGCATGGTGCCGACAAGGTGACAATCATTTACCGCCGCACCGAAAAAGAGATGCCTGCGGCAATTGAAGAGATCGAAGACGCCAAAGAAGAGAATATTGAAATCAGGATTCTCACCAATCCGGTAGCCTACGTAGGAGAGCAGGGGCGTCTTAATGGCGTGACTTTCGTCAAAATGGAACTTGGTGAACCCGACGCCAGCGGTAGGCGAAGCCCCAAGCCGATGGAAGGAAGCGAATATACGGATAATGCCGACTACGTAATCGAGGCTATCGGTCAAAAGGTTGTGACCGATTTCTTGGGTAGCCTCAAGCTGACTCGCTGGAATTCCATTGACGCAGACGGTGCGCTTTTTTCCACCAATATGGAAGGCGTCTATGCCGGAGGTGACGCAGTCAACGGGCCGGATGTTATCATCACGGCTGTGGCTCACGGACGCAAAGCTGCCTACGCCATGGACAGGCTCTTAAAGGGCATGTCTGTCAAAGGCGAAGATCGGCTGGGTTTTCATATGAAGAAAGAGGATTTCGGCCGCCTTTCTCCGGAAGATTTCAAGAATACCCCTATCCTGCCGCGCCGTACTATTGAAAAGGCTTCCCCGGAAACACGAGTCGGGAGCTTTACTGAGGTAGAGTTGGGCTTTACAGAAGAAAATCTTCTGGCGGAAACAGAACGGTGTCTGGAGTGCGGTTGTCAGGATGTCTCAGGGTGCAGTCTGAGAAGTGACGCCTCTTTGCTGGAGGCCGATAAGAGCTGCTTTATTCCAAGTCGGGCATCCAAGGGAGAGAGGTTCGCCGACCATAAATCCATCCACGGTGTTGAAACGTCCAATCCTTTCATCGTCCGGGACTTTAACAAGTGCATTCTCTGCGAGGCCTGTGTTGAGGTCTGCAACGAGGTGCAGGTGAACGAAGCCATTCGTCTGAGTTCCCATAATGAGGAGAGCAAAATTATTGCTGGCAACGATCAATCTTTGAAGGATTCCCCCTGCGTTTTTTGCGGTTCCTGCGTTCAGGTCTGCCCGGTGGGTGCTTTGACTGAAAAGAACGTCGTTTATAAGGGCAAGCCATGGGAAGATCGTGTCACTCGTTCTACTTGCGGCTACTGTGGTGTGGGCTGCCAGATCAACATTCACTCAAAGGCAGGAAAGATAACCCGCATCACCGGAGTAGAAGAGAGTGCGCCCAACTACGGCAGCCTTTGTGTGAAAGGACGTTACGGCTTTGATTTTGTTGCATCCGAAGAGCGTCTTACCACTCCTTTAATCAAGGAAAACGGTTCGTTTAGAAAAGCTTCATGGGACGAAGCTCTGGAACTGACTGCCAGAAGGCTCAAAGAGATTTCCGAGCCTCATAGAGATGCTGTCGGGCTTTTAACTTCAGCTCGCATAACCAATGAAGAGAACTATATTGCTCAGAAATTTGCCCGCATGGTTCTCAAAACGAATAACATAGACCATTGCGCACGGCTCTGACACTCTTCCACGATGGCCGGTCTGGCCACCTCATTTGGAAGCGGCGCTATGACGAACCCCATCTCGGATATCGAGAAGGCGGGCGTTATTCTTGTTACAGGTTCAAACACGACTGAAACCCATCCTGTTATCTCGTCGGCCATTAAACGGGCCGTTAAGTTTGGTGGGAAAAAACTCATTGTTCTGGACCCACGGGAAATCCCCCTGAAAGAGTTCGCAACTCTCAGGATGTCTCCTCAACCGGGCAGTGATATTGCCTGGATCAACGGCATGATTCGCGTGATTCTTGAAGAAGGGTTGGAAGCAAAGAGCTATATCGCTGAGCGTACTGAAGGCTTTGATGCTCTGAAGGAATCGGTTGAACCGTTCACCCCGGAAGCCGTGGAAAAACTTACCGGCATTCCTGGAAAAATCCTTGTGGAGTCCGCACGCCTGTATGCGGGAGCTGAGAAAGCAACCATCCTGTACTGTATGGGCATAACCCAGCACACCAAAGGCACCGACAATGTGAAAGCGTTGGCAAACCTGTCCATGGTCTGCGGCAACATTGGCATTGAGGGTGGCGGGCTTAATCCCCTGCGTGGTCAGAACAACGTCCAAGGCTCTTGCGATATGGGAGGTCTGCCGGACGTCTTTCCGGGGTACCGGAAAGTGCAAGAAGAGGCGCATGTCAGAACCATGGAAGAGGCATGGGGCACCACAGGGCTTCCGAGCGCCCCCGGCCTTACTGCTACGGAAATGGTGAATGAATCCTTTAAAGGATCATTGAAAGCTCTTTACGTCATCGGTGAGAACCCATTGGTGTCTGAGGCTGACCTCAACCACGTGGAGGAGGGATTCAATAATCTGGAATTCCTTGTTGTTCAGGATATATTCATGACTGAAACTGCCAAGGCCGCCGATGTGGTCCTTCCGGCCCTGTGCTTTGCTGAAAAGGAAGGCACCTTCAGCAACACGGAACGCCGGGTTCAACGAGTACGAAAAGCAGTGCTTGGCCCCGAGGGCGTACTTGCGGACTGGGAGATTCTCTGTGAGATAGCAAAGCGCATGGGGGTGGAGATGGATTACTCTTCGCCCGAAGTTGTCTTCGAAGAGATCAGCTCTGTAATCCCCGCCTACGGGGGCTTAAGTTACGAGCGCCTTGATGAAGAGGGTATCCAGTGGCCTTGCCCGACGAAAGATCATCCCGGCACGCCGCGCCTCCATGTGGGAAGTTTCAGCAAAGGGAAGGGGGCCTTTTTCCCGGTTTCCTATACTCCGCCCGCTGAGATTCCGGATGCAGGGTATCCGTTTACTCTGACCACAGGTCGGGTTCTTTACCATTATCACACTGGGAGCATGACGAGAAAAAGCAATGGTCTCAATCAAATGGCCGATGAATGCTTCGTGGAGATGGCCAAAGAGGACGCTGATGCAAAAGATCTTGCCAGCGGTGATATGGTTACTGTCTTTTCGCGCCGGGGAAAGATCAGGACAAGGGTGAAAATTACTGGTCGAATGAGCAGGGGAACGGTCTTTATCCCATTCCATTTCGCAGAGGCCGCAGCCAATCGCCTTACGAACTCTCAACTTGATCCGGTCTCCAATGTCCCTGAGTTCAAAGTTTGTGCAGTGACAGTGGAGAAATCTTAATCCAATAAGAAGTCCCCCAGCAATGCTGGGGGACTAGTAAATTTATTCACGATTTCAGGGGGGCTGCTGCTCTTCGTTGGTTCAGAATAAAACAGTACGATTTTTATATTGAGGAATTCATGAAAAGATTATTGCTATGGATTTCTGGTGCTTGCGCCATCGCAATATTGCTTATTTCTTTAGCTGGAATGTATAAATTCAATTATCTGGCAAATAAGCCAGGGTATGATTGCGATGGAAACAGAATCGAGGAAACAGAATAAAAAATTACCCCTTACGTGACTCTTTGATCATTTCAGCCGGACTCTGGCCAAAATAGCGTTTAAACTCCCGGCTGAATTGTGAAGGGCTCTCATAGCCGACTTCATCCGCCGCAATATAGGCTTTCATTTGGTGATTTATAATAAAGTCTCGCGCCCTGGTCAGCCGTATCTTTTTTAAATACTGCACCGGAGATTCTGATGTTACCTTTTTAAATGCCCTGTGGTAGCTGGATACGCTTAATCCAGCGATTTCAGCCAATTGTTCTACGTCAAGTTTAGAGGCATAGTCACTATGTATAGACTGTAGTGATCGGGAAACTCCGGCAAAATGACTGTTATGTTCCGCTAAGGCCAATAATGATGATGCTTGGGTGCCACGCAAAACCCGGTACAGTATTTCCTTGATCAGACAAGGACCCAGTATCTCTGATTCGGTTTTGGATTGCAGGCATTTTAGCAGCCGGACCACCGCATCATGCATACTGTCGTCCATCTTTGCCGGGCCAACCCCCTTGGGAATTTGGTTCTTTTTTGTATCTATCCTGTTGTGCGCGCCTAATTGGCCGATCATTTCATGCAGAACTGGCATGTTGATATCTATGTAGAGCCCCAGGAATGGGGCTTCTTCGGTTGCAAAAGTTTCACACTCGAAAGGGATCGGCAAAGATGTCACAAGATAGTTGTTGGCGTCATACTGAAAGATAAGATCCGAAAGAAAGCCTTTCTTTCTTCCCTGGGCAACAATGAAAATGCCGGGATCGTAAATCAGTGGGGTACGCGGGGTATGATGGTGAGACTTAAAAAAGCGCACTCCTTCCAAGTTTGACTCAGAAAATAACTCCGGCAAATCAAATCGTTCAAATAGATCGGTCATCTGAGACATGTTTTAAATCCTTTTCGAAGATGTTGTCGCTCTATCCTGAATCTGACATGTATTGGCGTGAAAGAATAGCTTTTTCGCGTCAAAAAAATATTATTCAGCATGAATAGGCAACGTCGCCGGTGTGTCCATATTGGTAAGAAGGACTGGAATATATACGAGTCACTGCGAGAGGGTGGCTCTCTCCAATCCAATATAAACCGCGTATATTGTCCTGTCGGGCTATTGATGTGGATTCGTTGACAAGAAAGATTAAGATACTTTTATGATTACGAGCGTCTCGTCGTCTGCCCTGTTTTCATCTCCTCGAAACGCCTGCAATTCATCTTTGCATAGCTGGAGAATTTCTTGAGCAGACTTCGTTCCGTTTTTTTGAATAATATCCTGCAATCGATTTCGACCGAAAAGACGCCCTTGATGATCTTGGACCTCCGTTATCCCATCTGTGCTGAGGATGATGATTTCTCCCGGCTTCATGGCAGGTGTCGTGTGATCTTCGTAAGTAGAATCTTCCAGAACCCCTAGCGTCAGCCCCTCTCCTCGAAATTCGGTAAAACGATTGTCTTCAGGGGAGTAATGCAATGCAGGTTCATGTCCGGCACGAGCCCATGTGACCTGTCTGGTGTCCGGGTCGAGGTGCAGGTATTGCATTGTGACAAATCGTCCGGTTTCGAGGACATCCTTTGCGATCATTTGGTTGATATCGGTTAGGTATTGGGCAGGCGTGCCGCCCATGGAGACTCGCATGCGGAGGAACGCACGTGTTGACGCCATGAGCAGGGCGGAAGCTACGCCATGACCAGAGACGTCTCCAATGACCACACCCAAACCGTTGCCATCGGGCAGGTAGTCAATGTAATCCCCACCGGTTTCATCACAATAGATGCTGAATCCCGCGATATCGTAGCCTTCAATCTCTGGCTGCTCTTTGGGGAGCAATCTTCGCTGCACACCTTGGGCTAACGTGATGGATTCTTTGAGAATCTGATGCTGGTCATGGATTTTCTTGTTAGCAGATTCCAAGTCCGCGTTGGTTTGGCGCATGACATTGGTGAAGAATTCCTTTTGCTGCTCCAGGCGAGCTCTTCCTTCTTCGGATCGTTTGAATTTTCTCCTCAAGAGGGCCTTGCTGTCATCGATCTGCTCGCCTGGATGATGAGTTACTGGCAGGGGGGAAGCTGTATTGTCTTGTTCCCCAAGGAGTAGCACAACGAGTGTGCAATTATGAAGCTGGGGTTCTGGAGCCGTAGCGAGTTCGCCAAAGGTGTAGAATCCGATTAACGGAAGACCTTGAGGCAATAGTCTGGTGGCAGTTTCGATTTCCTCTTTCGTGCGTTGGCCTAGTATCCAGAGCCTGGACGTACAGGACAGCAGGATCGCGGCTTGCGGGCTCCAGGTGGAGGGCTGTGAGTCGGTGAGCGCCTGTACGTTGTCTGAAATGTCTTTTACGATGGCTCGGGGTGTTGCTTCGGTCAGCTGGACGCGGCTGCTTTCTGAAATAGGGGTGGTGAACATGATGCTTCCATCGTCCTCGTCGTGGTCATGTGGAACACGGATGGTGAAGCTGCCATCTTCGCCGTAAACCATCAGAGGCATCTCCGGGAGCGGCACAGAGTATGGGCCAAAAGCCTTGCGATAGAAATCGAGTGCGGTGGAGCAGCCGATTCGTTTTACTTTGTTCTGGTTTGATTCCGTGACATTGAATTGGGAACCGACCGGGGTCCAACTGTTGCAAACCGTTGATGCGATGGCGACGGGGCCGGAGAGTAGCAAGATACTCACGGCGTCGGTGTGAACCTCATCTTTGAAGAACTGGTACGTCGTCGATGGGCCGAAAGACGAATAGGCAGCCAAGCCGCCGAACACCGGGCAGTCTGGGCCAAGAATTTCTTTGGCAGCGGGAATAAGCCTCTCAATTCCTCTTTGTGCTGGAGCGGGAAAGAGGAGGGCCAATGCCGGAGGCCCTTCAAGTCTAGGCAGAGCTGCTTCGACTGCCTCCGCCATGGCCTTTTCCGGGTTGGCAGAAACGTCGTGTCCCATGCCTGTAGAGAACTGGATGGTATCAGAGGTGAATAGCATCAGGCACATGGATTCCATGCTGAAGCCGAGCGCAGAGGACATCTCGCCGCCTGTAGAACATCCAACAAGCTCAATGCCGGGGAAAGTCCGCATGACTTCAGTCAGTGCTGTTTTTTGATCAAAATGGCCTGCGGAAAAAAGGATGCCAGCCTGCGGTTGCCTGTGTCCCAGTTGCTTGACACATTGTTCGATGACATTGAGCGCGGCAACTTTGGCATCAACTCCTTCGTACTGTCCGGTTGCTGCGTAAAACATGACTTGCCTTCTATTTAATGGATACGTGGTTGGAGCCAAGAAAAGTCCCGTCAATGCGGGGGGAGCTTTGGGGTACCACAGCGATATTCTTTTTATGCCCAGATCTTCCGCATAGGTGTAGGCAGAGTCTGTTGAGCGCGTGTTTAAAAATATCTATGTTGTCCTCTCAAGTAAAGGCCTACTCTCTAGTGGGGGCTCCTTTTTAGGTTTATCCGGCTTAAGCGTACTTTTGACAAAATGAAAGGACATGGCGTCCAACCGTTGGAAGCATCACCAACCAGCGGAGGGAGTAATCACCATGTTCACGAGTTTCATTTGTCACGCATTCGGCCTGTGAGGCTACGACTACATGTGGCCGACTTGCTCAAACCTTGCGAGTCCGCGAAATGATCTCGTCCCGACCAAACAAAAAGGGTTTACGGAAGCATTCCGCAAACCCTTTCCTTTTTTATGGATTTATCTTCTCACAGATGGATTAAAACCGTTCAAATCCCTCTTCCATGGCTTTTGCTTCACCCAAAGCGGGCTTGCGCGGCGTACTTACCACTTGAACGCGGTAATTGCCATGCGCTTCATTCCCCAGTTTGAAGAAAGAGATGGCGGTTTGCAGCTGAGAGGACTGCCCGGCCAATTCACTGGATGTGGCGGACATTTCCTCGGCTGCGGAAGCAATTTGCTGAATGACGTGATCCAGCTGGATGACTGCGTTGTTCACCTGCGAGGCACCCTGCTTTTGCTCGCTGGAAGCAGCAGAAATGTCCTGAATCAGTTCAGCGGTCCTCTGAATGTCAGGCAACATTTCGGTGAGCATCTCACCGGCCGACTCCGCCACAGCGACACTGGAAACAGAGAGTTCGCTGATCTCTGCGGCAGCCATGCCGGAACGCTCCGCCAGCTTGCGAACCTCGGCGGCAACCACGGCAAATCCCTTACCGTGCTCACCTGCCCGGGCGGCCTCAATGGCGGCATTCAGAGCCAGCAGGTTGGTCTGGCGGGCAATATCTTCAATGATGCTGATCTTGTCCGCAATGTCACGCATGGCTTCAACGGTCCGGGTGACCGCCTCGCCGCCCTGCTTGGCATTATCTGCCGACCGCAGGGCAATACGCTCGGTCTCTGCGGCGTTGTCCGCATTCTGCCCAATATTGGCAGCCATCTGCTCCATGCTGGCCGATACCTCTTCCACGTTGGCAGCCTGCTCGGTCGCCCCCTGCGAAAGAGTCTCTGCGGTAGAGGAAAGTTCATGGCTTCCCGAAGTCACTCTCTCAACCGACTGGTGAACATCGCCCACCACCGAGCGCAGCTTGTGCCCCATACCGGTCAAATCCGCCGCCAACTGGCCGATCTCATCATTCTGATTCACTTCCAGCACGGCATCCAGGTGGCCGGAGGCAATCTGGCGACTGAAATCAACGCCCTTCCGAATGGGAGTGACAATGGTCCGCGCCAGACCGAAGATAATGAAAAGAATGACCAGAATTGAAACAACGCTCATGATCCCGGACAGAACAACAACCTCATTCGAGGCGGCCATAACCTTGCTCATGGGTAGCGACACGGCCAATACCCAATTGGTTCCAGTTTCGCCGACACTGAAAGGCGCAACGATCATTTCATACGTCTCACCGTCCTTGTCATAGGACGATTTGCCAATCTTTCCGGTCTTGATACAGTTCTTGATCAAGCGAATGCTTTCGGGATAAAACACATCATCCATGTTTTTGCCCACAAGATCAGCATTGGGATGCGCCACGATCATTCCGGTGCTGCTTATGAGAAAACCATACCCCGTGCCGTAAGGCTTAATGCCTCCCACGATGCGGCCAACGTTTTCCATGTCCATGTCCACACCGGCAACACCGATGGATCCTCCGGTCGGACCGGGGATGGGGACGCCGACGGAAACAAGACTGACCTTGGTCCCGCTAAAATTATACTCGGTGGGATCAGTCAGGTTTTCATGCCCGGACTTCAAGGGCTTCTGATACCAATCCAGATGAAGGCCGGTGGCGTAGGATATCGCCTTGCCGGAACGATACCACGGAACATAGCGGCCTTCCTTGTTGGCCCCGACAGTCCCGATGGACTCATTGTCGCGTCCATCAAAGGCATTGGCCTCAAAAGCTACCCAACTGGAAGCGATCAGGCTGTTCTTGTCCGCATATTGCTTGACTATTTCGCTTGCCACTTCACGATTTTCACCGTGAGCGCGTTTCATGCCCATGAAAGTCTGGGACATGCCGCGGGCAAGCACAAGAGCCTCTTCCAGCTTTGCGCCGACTTCCCGCCCATAACGAATGGCGATCTCTTCCCCCTTAAGCACCGCTTCTTCCTGAGAAACCGACTGAAACCGGGAAACAAGGAAGCTGAGGGTGAGACCCATGACGAGCAACACCACCAACCCTACGGGAATCATGATTTTGTTTCTCAAACTCAAATTTTTGTACAGTTTCACAGTGACCTCCATATATTGGTACAAACACTCTCAAAATGAACAATCCTTCACATGAGTAAAAGATCAGCTCAGCCAAAAGCAAAAATTGTACCTTTCACAATACAGAGGTTCTATATGCCCAAAACAATCTATAAATTCAGTTAATTGAAAAGCGCACCGTCACTTCGGGAAATTTTCAACCTTTCAACTATGAATTGAAAACGACTCGGTCTGAAAGTAAATCCACACAATATATCAGCCGCTTACTGTAATTGAATCAAATTAGACTCATCGAGTCGACGTTGACTCAAGGAAAACGCCAAGCGGTATCTCGACACCGCTCTCTTTCATGATCTCTTGTGGAAACCCTGTATAGTTATGAGGTGCTGAATCCCTTTTTATCGTGTTGGTTGCTTGAGACTGGGGAGTTGATTGAATTGGTCTGCAGTGAGGATATCTTTGGGAAGTCTGAAAAACTCTTAATTGTACGAAATCGCTAGTTTGGGCTAAAGTCTGGTGAACTTGATGAAAGAACTATGTAGGGATTATGTTTTCATATGAGAGTGAGGATTGAGGACAACGGATTTAAAGAGGAAGCAGCGATGATCACAAGTTTTAATATTCAGTATCAGAGTATTCAGGACTTACTTGCCGCAAAAGAAAAAACAACGGACTATCTTCCTGAAAATATTCTCATTCAGGTTTTTTCTGGTGTCATAAAAGAGAGTGTGATTCAGCAACTGCTTTCAGACATCCGGAATGTATTTCCCGGGGTGCCTGTTATCGGAACCAGCACTGCTGGGGAAATCATGGATGGGGAATATCTGGAGCAATCCATTTTGGTCAACATTACCTCATTCAGTCATACAACGGTTCGGTCAGCCTTAACATCACAGAATGATGATCTTGAATTGGCGGGGCAGGAGATCGGGGCGGCAATAGATCAAAAAAGTATCAAGGCTGCCATTGTTTTTGGATCAGGTACCAAGGATGGGAAATTCATTAATGTCAGAGAATTTCTGGATTCACTTCGGTCAAAAATACCCAATGGGATCATTGCCGGTGCTCAGGCAAGTGAACGTTTTGAGCGGAATGCTACATTCGTCTTCACGGAAAAAGGGATAACCCAAAATGGGTTTGCTGCGGCATCACTTTCCGGGGAGAAGCTGCGGGTGAACAATGCATATAATCGAAACTTGGTCCCAATCGGGAAAAAAATGGTCGTAACAAAGGTCAAACCTAACCTGAGCGATTCTCCAGCCTGACACAACATCAAACCTGGCATATCGCCTTGTTTTTGTTTACAATCACATCCAGTCACTACGTCATGAACGTTTCACCCATTTGGTGGAGGGCTGG
>Ga0182238_1000191_pt1 | contig 20868 bp, 17 predicted proteins | sample hydfrates6_PW_90_FD_132439 | JGI IMG/M metagenome (GOLD analysis project Ga0182238, IMG submission 132439) | Subsurface microbial communities from deep shales in Texas, USA - hydraulic fracturing test 6_PW_90 | ecosystem: Environmental > Aquatic > Deep subsurface > Shale gas/oil reservoir >... | reverse complement strand
GGCGGGCCAAGGCCTGCAACGCGGCCCGGGTGCGCTGCTCGTCGAAATTGACAAGAATGTCGTCGACGATAAACGGCATGGGCTCGCTGCTGTGCAGCCGGTGCTCCAAGGACGCCAGACGCAGGGCGAGATACAGCTGGTCGCGGGTTCCGGAACTCATGCCCGCGACCGGGACGCGCTCTTCGCCGCGCAGACCGACAATGACCTGGTTGCCCTTGTCGTCGAGATCGGTGCGCAGACCATCGAAGGAGCCGAGGGTTACCTCCTGGAAATACCCGCTGGCCAAGGTCAGGACAGGATCCTGGTTTTCAGCGCGGTAGCGCTCGATGGCCTCGTCCAGGACCGTGGACGCCAAACGGAGTTGTGCATAGCGCTCGGCCAGACGACGGATCGTGGCCAGAGTCGCCTGGGCTTCTTCGGCCTTCCGCGCCGCTTCATCCCGGCCGTCCATTTCCCGGAATTCGCGACGCAATTCGCCGGCCTGGGCGCTCTGGTGCTCAATTTCCCCGTCCAAACGGTCCAATTCCTCATCGCAGGATTGGATCCGGGCCGGCAACTCGTCCGGGTCTTCAGCCGCAACCTCAGCGATCAGCTCCTCCACATCCGTTGCAGCGGCAATCTCGCCAAGTTCGTCCAGGGCCGCTCCCTTGTTCTGCTCCAGGGTCCGGTGTTCTTGCCACCGTTTTTCGATTCCGGGCAGTTCTTCGGCCTCGGTGCAGCCAGCCAGTTCGCAAAGCGCGGCCAATTCCCGGCTGGCCGCGTCGCGCGCGATGCGGGCCGATTCGATTTCTTCCTGGGTAGAGGCGATCCGTTCCTGGTAATGGGCCACCGTTGTAGCCAGGTCGCGTTCGCGCTGCAGTTGTCCGTTTAACCGCTCCACCGCTTGATCCACTGGGATAGCAGCAAGATCCGGTGCAGTTCGCTCCACGAGACTGGCCACATCCCGCTCCAATTCCTGGCTGTCGCGCCGGATACCCTCGATGCGCTTGCGCAGCCCGTCGGCCGCATTCGCCCGACTGAGATAGGTCTCGAGATCGCTAAAAAAATTGTGGACTGTCTCCGGCGCCGCATCCTCAGGGAGCCCAAGTTCCTGCATGGCCTGCCCCCAATTCGCCTGCCAGGCACTCCTGGCTTCCTCGGCTGCGGTCAACCGATGCTGGGCTGTGGCCCTCTCCCGTTCCAGCCGGCCCTGTTCATTCTGGAGCTGCTGCTGCTTGCGGGCCAACTCCTCCCGCGCCTTGAGAACGGCGTCGGCCCGCTCGCGCACCGGCGTGAGCTCCTCCCCGTGCGGCACCGCTTCCTCCAGAGCCTGGAGCTCGCGAACCAGGTTCACTCGCGCCGCCTCTCGCTTGCCTTCGAGTTCCTGGAGCGCAAAGCGGTCCTCGTAAAGGCGACGGGCCTGGTCGACGCCTTTTTGAAAACGGTGCAGCCAGCTGAGCATGGGGCGCGGGTCGTCTGGCTCAATGCCGGTACCGTCCCAGGTGGTGCGCCACCGCTGCTGCAGATCCTGCCAAGCGGTCTCCAGTCGCTCTTGCGCCTCCTGTAATGCCGCCCATTGCTGCCTGGCCCTGTCGTACTGGGCCACGAGCCGGGCATGGGTATGGACCCGTTCGCTTTCACGCCGCAAACGGTCGGCAAGTGAGTCCGCCTCGTGGAGTGTACGCTCAAAATGCTGGATCAGGTTGCCCTCGGGGACGATCTCAGTAACCGTATTGGAGATGTCTTCGCCGTCCACCCACTGCCGGCACAGCAAAGACCAGGCCGCATCCCGCTCCCGCCGCCTGGCATCCAGATCTTCTTCCGATGGCACTGCCCCGGCCTCCTTCTGGGCCTGCAGTTGTTCATCCAGATCGGCAAGGGTCTCTGAAAGTTCTTGACGCTGCGTCTCTAGCTCTGTGGAGCGCCGTTCAGTGTCCTCCCATTCCTGTTTCAGGAGCTGGACCTTCTCCTCCTGCGGCAACGGCAGCGTCAGGGCCTCTTCAGGCGTGCCATGCCACTTGCCGAGTTGAGCGAACATCGTGGCGCATTCCTGGTGGAGGCGATCGCACCCGCTGCGCTTTGTCGCGATCTCGGTATCGATATCGCCGAGGCGTCCAGCATGGACCGCAGCCTGGTGCAGCAGCGTCGTATCTTGAACATGGGGAAGAGTTTTCGAAGCGTCCCGGACCTGGGCCAGTTCCTCCTGTTTGCTCTCCCAGAGAGTGCGGCTGTCGGAAAGTTCCTTGTCCACCAGGGGCTTGCGCTCGCTCAGAGCCTGAACGCGGGACCGGTGCTGCAAGAGCTGCTGCACCGTATCACTGTCAGCTGGGTCGAGATCCGGGCGCTGTGCCCGCAATACATCCCGGGCCGCGGCGCGATGTTCGAGTTCATCGTCCTCTAGGGAGCGCAGGTCGGCCTGGCCTTTGCGGTAGGCGCCGAGACGCTGGTGCAGATCAGCGATGGTCGCGGCCTGATCCAACAGCTCGTTATTCAGGGAGATACCGTCGAGTTTGTACTGATCATTGGCCAGCCGTTTTTGGGCATTGTCCAGGGACTGCTGGGCTTCACGCAACTGGTCCTGGCTCTCTTGTCGCCGTTTGGGGAAATCGTCGGGCAAATCGGGGACCGGACCGACTTCGCTCAGCCCGGCTTCTGCTTTGCGCAGGCGGGCCAGAGGAGCCATCGCCTGCTGGATCCGTTCCAGGCGGCGCCGTTCAGTCTGCTGAACGGCGCGCTCTGCCTTGAGCGCATCGAGACCTTTTTGCGCCTCGCGCAAAGCGCGTTCCTTGTGTTTCCAGGCCGTGCTGGCCAGGCCAAGCTGGTTGGATTCTTTCTTCAATTCACTATAGCGGTGCAGGGCGGCATTGAGGTCCGGCTTGCTCCCACTGGGTTTGAACACGGCCTCGTATTCCTCCTGCAACCCTTTTTGGACATGGCGCAGGGAAGCGATCCCACTGCCGGCGGCGAACAGGGTCGTGCCCGTACTGCCCTGCTCCTGCAAAATCGTGGTCCCTCCCTGGACCAGGCCGGGATGATCCAAACCGAACAGGGCCTGGAAGGTCTCCTGGTCCAATCCCTGTAACCAGGCCGCTACCACCTGAGGATCAACGGCATTGCCCCCGGCGTCGAGGACACTGCCTTTGCGTTTTTTGCGCCGGGAAAAAGTCAATGTGTCGCCGCGCCCGTTCTCCAGGGTGCCGGAAACACACAGCCGGGGATTGGCGTGCAGAAAATTGTCGGTGGTCCGTTCGGGAAAGCCGTAGAGCCAAGCGGTCAGGGCGCGCAGGGTGCTGCTCTTGCCCGCCTCGTTCGGACCGTAGATCAAGTGCAGGGGCTGGGGGTCGAAAACCAGACTGGTGTCGGTAAACGGACCAAAGGCATCGAGCGTGAAACGGGCGATCCTCATTGCGGACCTCCCTGGCGCAGCAAACGCCCAAGCAGGAGTTCACGGACGTCGTCCTGCATCCGCTGCCACTGCTGTGGTTCCTTGAGATTAAAGCCCTCCTCGCCCTCGGTGATCTCTTTGGGCAGTTGTTTCATCAAATCTTCCAACTCCTTGGTGCAACTTTCCGGCAATTCCTGGGCTGCAATACACTGCATCAATTCCCCCAGCGGTGATTCCGGATCCACCTCCTGGGATTGATCTTCTGGTGGACGGGTGTGCACCCGAATCTGTTCGATCCACAGATCGCCCATTTCAGCGGCCAGTGTCCGCCATTCCTCCTGGAAATGGCGTTGCCTGTCGTGGAGCTGGGCGTGCATCCGGGTCGCGCCGGTGCATTCCAGGCGGACCGCGACCGGGCGACCCTCACCGGCGTCCCGGGCGGCCTGCAGTTCTGCGCGGACTGCGTGGCGGACATCGTCATCGCAGGTACAAGGACCGCAATCGACGTTGCCGCGAAACCAGCGCAGGACATCAATGTCCTGATGCACGACATCCCTGATGCGACCGTCCTCGACCTCGACCAGACTGCACCCTTTGGGGCCAGTTTCCCGGATGTGCCGGCCCTGGATGGTGCCGGGAAAGACGATCCAGGGATCGCGGGTGACAACCTCCCGTTCGTGGACATGGCCCAGGGCCCAGTAGTCGTAGCCCTTATTCCCCAGGATATCCGGATGGGTCGGGGCGTAGGGTTCGTGACCGGGACGTCCGGTCAAACTGGTGTGCAGCAGGCCGATATTCAAAGCCCCGGCGACGGCTGGCGGATACTCGGCGGCCAAGTCCTCGCTGGTCTCGCGGCTGGAATAGCTCTGGCCGTGGATGACTGTGTTGCAGTGCTCCAGGGTCACCGACCCTGGTTTGGTGGCGGAAAAAAAGTGGACATTGTCCGGCGGGCGCAAGGTCTTGCCGATGGGGTTGGCCGCGTCGTGGTTGCCGCTGACCCCATAGACCGAGATCCCGGCCTCACGCAGCCGGCCCATGCACTGGGCGAAAAACAGGGCGGTGTGGAAGTCGCGCCAGGAATGATCGAAGATATCCCCGGACAAAAGGACAAAGGCGACCTCCTGCTCCTGGGCCAGTGTGACCAGATTGTCCAGGGCCCGGCGGGTGGCGTTGCGAATCTGCTCCACCGGAGCATCGGGATAAGTTTCCAGGCCCCGCAAAGGGCTATCGAGATGGAGATCGGCGGCGTGAAGGAAACGGAAGGTCATACGTGAACACTCGGGGTTGAGGGTCAACAGGACTCGGAAGTATTGGCATCGTGGTGTTTTTGCACCATTTGATGGGCGAAGCTGTATTTTACTCCGAATCACCGCTGCGGTCGACCCGTCCCCGAAGGGATTTGATGCGACGACGGTGCTTTTTCTGCTGCAGGCGCCGTTCTCGTGCCGACCGTTTTGGTCTGGTCGGATGGCGGGTTTTAGGCGGTGTGGCCGCCTCGTCTACGATCTGCTGCAAACGGTTGAAGGCTTCCTGACGATTGGCGTCCTGTGTGCGAGCGGTCTGGGCCTTCAGAATCAGGACGCCTTCTTTGTTCACACGTCTGTCCTTGCGGCGGAGCAAACGCTCCTTGACCGGTTCTGGGAGGGAGGAGGACGGGATATCGAAGCGGAGTTGGACCGCTGTGGCAACGGTGTTCACGTTTTGTCCACCGGGACCTTGCGAACGGACCGTGGTCAATTCGATTTCCGAGAGAGGAATGGAGATATCACGGGTGATTGGAAGCATGGCTATGTGGAGTTTGGAGTGCTGATTACAACGAAACGGGAGGAGACATCCCTGGTTTCAAGTCTCCAACCGGGATCGGAACGCTTCCCGATCCCGGTTGGAGCATCACGTTGGGTGTCCTGCGCCAGGGCAGAACGCAAGGGGAATCAGCTGGAGGTCAGGATGGAACGCTGTGTCACCCCGCATTCCATCCGCTATTGGGCCTCGGCCTCGGGGTTAATCAGGGTGACAGGAACCGGAGAGCGCTTGGCGACCTCTCTGGCCACTTTGCCAAATTCGCTGCCAGCTCGGCCAACCTGATCGAAACTGTGCCCGCGGCTGGTCATAACAATCATATCCACATCCTCGTTCTCCGCGGCCTTCAAGATCTGTTGTACCGGATCCCCACGCAGGATGCGCACCGAGACGTTCGGGCAACTGCCGAGTTTGTCGGCGCAGATCTGGCGCAAGTCCTTCTTGGCCCGTTCCAGTTCCCAGCCTTGAAATTTTTCGATCAGTTCCGGACTGGGATAGTTGCCGTACGCCGGAAACAGCGAACACAGGTCCGGTGCGACGTAGAGCGCCAGGACCTGAGAGTCGTATTTCTCCGCCAAGGAATTGATATGTGGGATCGCTTTAAGGGAGCTGGCGGACAGTTCCGTGGGCCAGAGAATAGTGTGTGGCATGAGGCGCCTCCTTTGCTGGCGAATTGGTGCCGGACCTCTTCCGGATGGGACGAAGAAATTCCCATTGCATACATCTATGCCACACCCCTGGAGCAAAAGACAATCCCCGGGGCAAACCATCTCGCCTTTGCCTGCTGTTGCGCTACTGGTTTGGTTCTCGGGCAGGCAACAACCAATCAAGTGCATACAAATTGCAACCAATTGCGCTCAGACACGCAAAAAGCCCTCAGAGGGGTTCCTCTAAGGGCTTGATATCTCTGGAGCCAGCGATCCGACTTGAACGGACGACCTGCTGATTACGAATCAGCTGCTCTACCAACTGAGCTACGCTGGCCAACTGGCGTACGCGGAGATAGCAGGGGTTACGGGGGGCGTCAAGTTTTTTTCACAATCCGCAAACGGCTTCAGACCCTGCCCACGGGGTATTGTCTCGCTCCCTGGCTCCGGACTGGTGGCGCTGCCTTTAGCAAGCCCGAACATTTTTCATAAAATGATGGTTGGCTCGCCTACCCAACGATTCGCGTTAAATGGCGCATGAATGACCGTGACCTTAGAGGTCGTTGGTCATACAAAAGAAGGAGCCCTCACAGGGTGAAACCTGCTTACGCTCACCGATACCCCGCATAAGATGCGTGTGGCACAACACAGGCAGTCTTGCTGGATTGCCCGGTATCAGAGTCACATACCGTACGCAACGCAAGGGGCCGGGCAATGACGGTGACTCGCTTCGCGTAGGGGGGATCATGAGGCCGCGCCCCGTGAGATTCCCAAAAAAAGAGATGGCATGCTTCAAGGCCCTGTATTCTTCCGTTGCTCCGTCACGAATAACAGATAGCTGATCACGAGGATTTGAAAACCGATTTCGATCCCGATCTCGATTTGGGTTTCTTGTTCTGAGCTTTTCCTTGGCCCTTGCGCCTTTGCCCTTTCTTCAATTCCTCAATCAAAAATTCCTCAATATCCCAACATCTCAATCTATTAAGCTCCCTCACGCTCCCCCCTGGTCACGCGGAAATGGTGGATAATAGAAAGACTCATATAATAGGCCGGAAAGACCAGCGACATTCCGGCAGCGGTGTCAGCCGAGGGCGTGTTGGGGAAAAGACAGACATAAGCCACCAGGAGGCCGTAGCCGATAGAAAGCAGCGTCGTGGTCCGCTTCATGAACCGGGTTTTGGTCGGATAAATGTAGTGCAGGGGAACGAAAATAAGCAATGAGAAGAACAACAGCACTCCGATGGCCATTGTATTCGGGAATTCAAGGACATACAGATACAGAAAGACAAGATTCCAATACGAGGGGAAGCCGACGAAAGATTCTTCGGTCTTGGCGTTATCCTGGCAAAACCCGTAGAGACTGGCCAGCATGGGCACGGCCGCGACCCAGTTCCAGCCCGGTTCAAGGATCCCGAATTGGATGAGCCCCATACACGGCAAAAAGACAAAGGTCAGGTAATCAATGAGATCGTCGAGTTTCGCCCCATCGAAATTGGGATAAATCTCTTTGATCCCCAGCCGGCGGGCCATTGTGCCGTCCGTGGCATCGACCACTACAGCCAGAAACAGGGCCAGGAGAAAGGCACCGATGTCCTTTTCGATCAGGGCAATCGTGGCCCAGAGGGAAAACAGAACCCCGCTCATGGTGTACAGATGCGTGCCCGCAGCCCACAATTTTTTACTGGTCAACATATATGTGTGTCCCCAATGGATTGCGTCAAAGAAGAGAAAACCGATTTGCTACACAAAGGGAGCCGGAACCCTTACATCGGCAATGCAAATCACGAGGCCGACGAGCACCTCGAAAAGGTACGCGCCGGCCTTTTGCGTTGCGTTGCCTCTGGCTTTTGGAAAAGACGCAGGACCACGCCCTTCCGGCCTCGTCCTTGCTCTTCGGGCCGGGAAACCAACGGGCGCTGGTCTACAGTTTTTCGATATACGCCTCAAGACGATCCATGCCTTTTTCGATATTCTCCAGGGAATTGGCGTAGGAAAAGCGTAGGTATCCTTCCCCGCCGGGACCAAAATCGATCCCCGGCGTCACGCCGACGTGGGCCTTGTGCAGGATATCGAAGGCCAGCGTATAGCTGTCGCCGCCGAGATGGCTGGCATTGACAAAGACATAGAAAGCTCCCTTGGGTTCTACAGCCAGGGTAAAACCCATCTTCTGCAGCCGCTGCAGCAAGACCTGGCGGCGGGTATCATACGTTTGGCGCATGCGTTCTACATCCGGTCCGGCGTGGCGCAGGGCGGCGATGGCCGCGTGCTGGGCAACGGAGCCGGCGCAGATGAAAAGATTCTGGGCCAGTTTCTGGATAGCGCGCATGAACCGCTGCGGGGCGATGAGATAGCCGAGGCGCCAGCCGGTCATGGCGTAGAGCTTGGAAAATCCGTTCAGGACAAAGGCGTCCTCGGTGTGTTCGAGGACCGACGAGGCGGCTTCGCCGTAGACCAGGCCGTGATAAATCTCGTCTGCAACCAGCGCGGGCTGAAGCCCGGCCAATTCCTGAATCCATTCCCCGGGCAGGACAGTCCCGGCCGGATTGGACGGCGAATTGACCATCATGGCTCGGGTACCAGGGGTGATGGCCTCGCGGACCAGGTCCGGGTGGAGTTGGAACCCGTCGGCCTCGCGCAAACGGACTCGTTTGGGCTCGCCGTGCACGAAATGGACAAAATTGGGATAGCAGGCGTACCCTGGATCAGGGAGGAGGACTTCCTCGCCAGGTTCAAGCAGGGCGCCGAAGGCCAGGAGCATGGCCGGGGAGGTGCCTGAGGTGACCACGATCTGCTCCGGGCAGAGCGAGACTCCGTAGCGAGCGTGGTAGTCCTCGCAAATGGCCTCGCGCAAGGCCATGACACCCAGACTGTGGGTATAATGGGTCTGGCCGTCAGAGATGGCTTTATTGGCGGCTTCCTTGACACAGTCCGGGGTATCGAAGTCCGGTTCGCCAATCTCCAGGTGAACGATGTCGTGGCCCTCGGCCTCCAGGGCGTGAGCGGCTTCAAGCACATCCATGACCAGAAAAGGTCTGATTTTGTCAGTGCAGCTTGCGGGATGAATCACGGCGGCTTCCTTGTTGTCGTCGGCAGATTGGAATCATTCGTGATTGGAAATCGGCAGGGAAGCTGCTAGGTCTCGCGCATGCGCCAACAAACCAAAGCTTACGTCTTTGCCCTGACCACGGTCTTCATCTGGTCCACAGTGGCCTCGGCCTTCAAGATTTCCCTGCGCCATATCAGTCCGGTGGGACTATTACTGTATTCTTCATGGATCTCGGCCGGAATTCTGGGGCTGATCCTCGTCGTCCAGGGCAAGCTTGGACTCCTCAAGCAGTTGAGTAAACGGGACTACCGCGATTCCTTCGGCTTCGGTCTGCTCAACCCCTTTGCCTATTACCTCGTCCTGTTTAAGGCGTATGACCTGCTCCCGGCCCAGGAAGCCCAGCCGCTGAATTACACCTGGGCCGTCACCCTCTCACTGCTGGCCGTGCCTCTGCTCGGGCAAAGGCTGCGCACGCTCGATCTGGCCGGCTTGCTGGTCAGCTATAGCGGCGCCTATGTCATCGCCACTCGGGGCCGAATCCTGGCCCTGGATTTCTCCGATCCGCTCGGCGTCGGTCTGGCCCTGGGCAGCACGCTCCTATGGGCCCTGTATTGGATCGCCAACACCCGCGATACCCTGGATCCGACCTGCCGACTGTTTCTCAATTTCGGATTCGGCGCTGTGCTGGTAACCCTCTACGCCGGGCTGACAGGGGAACTCGCCTGGCCCAATGGTTCGGCTCTGCTGGGCACAGCCTACATCGGCATTTTCGAGATGGGAGTGACTTTTGTCCTCTGGGCCACCGCGTTGAGGCTGAGCACCTCGGCGGCCAAAGTCAGCATCCTCATCTACCTCTCGCCGTTTTTGTCGCTGATCTTCATCCGCTTTTTCGTGGGCGAAGCCATCATGGGCTCGACCATCACCGGCCTGGTGCTGATCATGGCCGGAATCGGACTGCAACAGATCCCGAGTCAATAATTCGCGGGCGGGCTCATTAAGCAGGCGCCGTCGCTACTGAGACTTTGCCGCAGAGGATCAAGAGTGCCCTCCCGTGCCTTTCCTGAGTCGCTTCACTGACCGCGCTTAGTATATGGCTGGCCTCAAGGCAAATCGCTCAATTGCGCAACGATTTGTTGCCATTGGACACTGGGTGACGGGGGCTCAGACGTAATCCGGATCCACAGCCGCGTGACCATTGGCGAGCATGGTCTTGACAAACCGGACCGTACGCTCGTCCACCGGGGCCACGGGAAATTGCCGACCGCAGGCGTCGCATTGGGCCATGGCCGGCTGGGTCGGTGCCAGCAATGGGGTTTTGCGTCCGCAATGCGGACAGCCGTAATAGACGATCATCTCCAGCCCCAGGGGCTTGGAAGGGGTAAGCGGCGAGGAGGTACTCATACGGATTCCTTTGGCGCGGAAGCCTCGCCGTCGCGGGAAAGCAAAGAGCGGCCGGTCATGGCCGCCGGCGGTTCCACGCCCCAGAGGTCAAGAATGGTCGGGGCGATATCCCCCAGGATCCCGTCGCTACGCAACGGGTGCGTTACCGGATCGATAAGGACAAAGGGGACGGGATTGTGGCTGTGGGCCGTGTACGGCGTGCCGTTGTCGCCCTGCATGACGTCGGCATTGCCGTGGTCTGCAGTCAACAGGATTCGGCCGCCGGTGGCGAGAACCGTGTCCGCGACACGGCCGACGCAGGCGTCGACCGCTTCAACCGCCTGAACTGCGGCCTCGAAATTGCCGGTGTGTCCGACCATGTCCAGGTTGGCGAAATTCGCGACCACCAAGGCGTAGTCGCCACTTTGCCATTTGGCGATGAGCCTGTCGGTGACCTCAAAAACGCTCATCTCCGGTTTGAGGTCATAGGTGGCCACTTCTTTAGGCGAGGCGATGAGTTCACGGTCCTCCCTGGCAAAGGGGGTTTCTTCACCGCCATTAAAGAAATAGGTCACATGGGCATACTTTTCCGTCTCGGCGATCCGGAGCTGGCGCAAACCCATTCGGGAAACCACGGCGCCGAGGATATCCTCGAGGTGCTGCGGAGCAAAGACTGCCGGCAGATGAAAGGTCGCATCGTATTCAGTCATGGTCGCCAAGCCAGTCAACTGCGGCGGACGTCCGCGATCAAAAAACGAAAAGTCCTTGTCGTTCAGGGCTTGAACCAACTGCCGGGCCCGATCGGCCCGGAAATTGAAAAAAAAGACGGTGTCGTTGTCAGCAATCGGGCCCAACGGCTGACCGGCCGCGTCGACCAGGACTTGGGGCACAACGAACTCATCGGTGACCCCCTGGTCATAACTCGCCTGGACGCAGTCCATCGGATCAGTGCAGACCGGCCCCTCTCCGTGGACAAGGGCTTGGTAGGCCAAAGCCGTTCGGTCCCAGCGCTTGTCGCGGTCCATAGTGTAATACCGGCCGGAAACGGTGGCGATGGAGCAGCCGGGGCGCTGACGGACAAAATTGTCCAACCGCTGCATATACTCGATGCCGCTTTGTGGCGGCGTGTCCCGGCCATCAAGGATGGCGTGGACACAGATGTGCTCGACTCCAGCGGCCAAAGCGGTGTCGATGAGCGCCTCGAGATGGTCCTGATGGGAGTGGACCCCGCCGTCAGAGACCAGGCCGATCAGATGGAGCCGGCTGCCGTTTTGGCGGGTGACGGCAAAGAGATCGCTCAGCACCGGGTTTATGGCCAGGGTGCCGTCAGCAATGGCCTGGCTGATGCGCACAATATCCTGGTTCACGACGCGGCCGGCGCCAATATTGAGGTGGCCGACCTCGGAATTGCCCATCTGGCCCTCGGGCAATCCCACAGCGCGACCGGTACAGCGCAGGGTAGTCCGGGGAAAGGAGGCGCAGAGACGATCCAGATGCGGGGTTTCGGCGATATGGATGGCGTTGTCGGGACTCGGCTTTCCAGCGCCCCATCCGTCGAGCAAGAGCAAAAGGGTTGGTGCGGGCTCAGGCATCCTTGGGCTCCGGCTCGGTGAGAATGGTCTCGCCCTCAGTCCATAACCCTTCGACATTGTAAAAGCCGCGGTATTCCTCCTGGAAAATATGGACCAGGACGTCGTTGATGTCGATCAGGATCCAGGTTCCAGTCCGGTACCCCTCCATGCCCATGAGTTCGATACCGTGCTCCGCGAGCTTGGCCAGCAAGCCGTCGGCCAGGGCCTGGGCGTGCCGGCTACTGCCAGCCGAGACCACGACCAGGGCCTCGGTCACGTTGCAGACCTTGCTCACATCCAGAGCCACCATGTCCTTGGCCTGTTTTTCTTCGAGCCATTGCAAGATATCCCGCGTCTTGCGCAGGTAGTCGCCTTTGTAGGAATCCGTCTGTTTTTTGTGCACCATATCGTCCGTCGAGGGTTGTTACAAGTCCGCGTCTATTGTGATCGTCTGTATCCGCAGCGAGGCCACCTCACCAGGTGCCTCTACAAACATATTATTGTAGCCCACTTTTTTTTCAGGTGCAAACTCGTTCCTGCCAGGGCCGAATTGCCCGGCGCGCTGCTGCGCACGGGAGGCCGCAACTGATAGTGCGGGTCTGCGACGCCTGAACCGGACCTTGACGATCCGCTGTATTTCGGGCATGGACAAGCGGTATGACCGCCGTTCTCACCACCACCTCCTTTTTCGCCATCTATTGGTATTTTTGGTACGGGTTCCGATCAGAGTCCGTGGTGGTTTGAGGCGCGACCGCAGCGATCTGCCAGGCCACGGACTCCTCTCCGTGGCCTTTTTGTTTCCAGGACCGGCACACAACCGCCGGGTTCCAGCAGTGTGCTTCACCCCGAATCAACTCCGCAGCCAAAGGGGGCCCTATGCTGTATGATGTGGAAAAGGAAACCTTGCCCCGCGAAGAACTCGAAGAATTGCAATTGCGCAAGTTGCAGTCCCTCGTGGAACGCGTCTACTACAACGTGCCCTTCTATCGCGAAAAACTGGATGAAGCCGGAGTCAGACCCGAAGACATCCGCAGCCTTCGGGATGTCCAATACCTTCCGTTTACTGAAAAACAGGACCTGCGCAACAATTACCCCTTTGGTCTTTTTGCCGTCCCCCGCGAAAACGTCGTCCGCATCCACGCCTCGTCCGGAACAACAGGCAAGGCCACTGTCGTCGGCTATACCCAGCGCGATGTCCGCAATTGGGCCACGCTCATGGCCCGGTCGCTGATGGCCGCCGGAGCGACGCGGCGAGACACTGTGCACAACGCTTACGGCTACGGCCTGTTTACCGGCGGTCTCGGCGTTCATTATGGCGCGGAACAGCTCGGGGCCTCCATCGTGCCTATTTCCGGCGGCGGCACCAAACGCCAAGCCACGCTGCTCAAGGACTTCGGCCCCACTGTCATCTGCTGCACCCCTTCTTATGCCCTGCATCTCTATGAAACAGCCAAGGCTGGCGGCCTGGACGTTGAAAATCTTCCCTTGCACACCGGAATCTTCGGCGCCGAACCCTGGACCGACGAAATGCGGGCCGACCTCGAATCCAAGCTGGGCATCAAGGCCCTGGACATCTACGGTCTGTCCGAGATCATGGGCCCCGGCGTGGCCATGGAATGCCGTCCCGCCCAGGACGGGCTCCATATCTGGGAAGACCACTTTTTGGTCGAGACCATCGATCCCGAAACCGGGGAACAGCTTGCTCCCGGAGAGACCGGAGAATTGGTGATTACGACGTTGTCCAAGGAGGCGCAACCACTCCTGCGCTACCGCACCCGGGACCTGACCCGCTTGAATACCGTGCCTTGCCGCTGCGGGCGGACTCATACCCGCATGGCCCGAGTCATGGGACGCAGCGACGATATGCTCATTATCCGCGGCGTGAACGTCTTTCCGTCGCAAATCGAGAGCATCCTGCTCGAAACCGAGGGTATTGCGCCGCACTACCAACTCATCCTGCGCCGTCACGGCTCGCTGGACACGCTTGAAATCCACGTCGAAATCGACGATTCCACTTTCTCCGACGAGATCAAACATTTACAACGTCTTGAGCGCAAGATACAGAAAAACATCAAAGAGTTCCTGGGTGTGACCGCAGACATCAAGCTCGCCGAACCGATGAGTATCGCCCGCTCCCAGGGCAAAGCCCAGCGGATTATTGATCGCCGCCACGAAGCCGAATAACAGTCCACAAAGTGGTCAACACCACCGTATCTGGCAGGCCGTTCAACCATCCCAAAGGACGGCGTATTCAACGTTCAAGGTCACAAATTGCCCAGTGACCCCTCTCGTTCATCGGGCATTCGTTTCAGTCCGGATGAGTATGGACGTTTTGCCACTTTGCTGCCATTGGGAGTTTTTCAACGAGTTGCTAAAGGGGGCCTCTCATGAAAGTCGAACAGATCTCCATTTTCCTTGAAAACCGGGCCGGCCGTCTGGCCGACGTCACCCGTGTCCTGTCTGAATCCGGAGTCAATATCCGAGCCCTGTCCCTGGCCGACACATCGGATTTCGGGATCCTGCGCCTGATTGTCACCGATCACGAAAAGGCCAAGGCCGCATTGAAGGAGAAGGGATTCACAGTGGGCCGAACCAATGTCGTGGCTGTTGAAGTCGATGATCAGCCCGGCGGGCTGCACAAAATCCTGGACCTGTTGACTTCAAATTCCATCAATGTCGAATACATGTACGCCTTTGTTCAGCAAAGCGGCAAAAACGCGGTCCTCATTTTCCGTTTTGATCGTACCGACCAGGCCATTGAGGTCCTGCAAGAGCACGGCGTGCGGATTATTCCCGGCAGCGAGCTCTATTCCCTGTAGCTGAAATCGGCCCGTTTTCCCGCGGGCCGTTTTGCGAGCCGCCCCCTCTCTTGCAAGCAACCCGATCAGACCGGAAAGGAGCATCTATGCCCCAATTGCCCAATTTTTCTCGCTGCGTCCTGTGTCTTTGCGCCCTTCTTCTCGCGATGGCCCTGACGGCCTGTCAGGATTCCACAACCTCCAAGGAACAAGCCCAGAACCAGGCGGACCAGACCCAGGCCCTGAAGATAGGAGCCGTTTTACGTCTCTCCAAAGGCGCCTCCGATGGCTTGCCAGCCCGCCACGGCATTGAAATCGCCGTGCAGGAAATCAACTCCCAGGGCGGCATCGACGGCCGGCCCCTGGAAGTCGTCTACTACGACAGCAAGGACGATGCGACGACGGCTGTGAACGCGGTCCAGAAACTCATTTCCGTGGACAAGGTCGAGGCCATTATCGGGCCAATGATGAGTGGCAACGTCCTGGCCGCTGCCCCTCTGTGTCAGCGCAACAATGTGGTCCTGCTCACTCCCACCGGCACCTCGCCGCGCATTTCCGAGGCCGGATCGTACACCTTTCGCCTCTGTTCCCGCATCGACGACCAGGCCCGGGCCCTGGTCCAGGAAGCCCTGAGCCGAGTCGGAACGGACCCGACCGTGGCCATCCTCTACAGCAACGAACCCTATGGCAAAGGATCCAAAGAACTCTTTACGCGCTATCTTGCCGAGCAGGACATCACACCGGCCACCGTGGAATCGTTCCAGCGCGGCGACAAGGACTTCCAGGCCCAGTTGACCAAGATCAAGCAACTCAATCCGGACATCCTCTTTGTCCCAGGGTATCTCCAGGAAACCGCTCCGCTGATCAGCCAGGCCCGGCAGATGGGAATCGATGCCCTCAGCGTCGGCGTTTTCGGCGACATGGCCCCGAAATATATTGAATTGGCCGGCAAGGCCGCTGAAGGCCACCTCATCGCCGGTGAATACAATAAGCACAAAGACACCGAGCGGAACCAGGATTTTGTCAACGCCTATGAGGCACTTCTGGAGGATCAGCCCAAGGCCCCGGAAAACATTATGTTTGCGGCTTTGACCTACGACGCCGTCCATCTTTTGCGGCAGTCCTTCAGCACCGGGGCGACCACGGGCAGCGCCATCCAGTCCTTCCTGGACGAGTTGGAGGCCTTTGACGGCATCACTGGGACGCTTTCCTTCGATGCCAACGGGGACGTCCAAAAAGGCGGGGTCTACCTCTTTGAGGTCCAGAACGGGACCTACCGTAAACTGTAATTGCCGGAGGGCGGGAGTCATCCTGCCCTTTTTTTGACCACGGCTTTTTCAAGCGAGCTGATATGATCTGGCAGCAAATCGTGAACGGAATAGTGGCCGGGTCGGCCTACGCCCTGGTCGCCCTAGGCTATTCCCTGATCTATGGGGTTTTGGGGCTGATCAACCTGGCTCAGGGCGAAATCTATATGGCCGGGGCCTTCGGCCTCTGGATAGCGGCCGCGGTCCTCGGTCTGCCTCTGCCCCTGGCCGTACTCTTCGGTCTGCTGTTCTCGGCAGTGGTCGGATTGAGTATGGAACGGGTGGTCTTCCGGCCGCTGACAGGACGCCATCCGTTGATCCCTCTTTTGGCGGCCATCGGTTTGTCCATTTTTCTTCAGTCCGTTGCCTTACTGGCCTTTGGTCCGGAAACCCGCCCCTTTCCCCTGGAATTTGAGCCGCAGCTTTGGAATCTGGGACCAGTCACTCTGTCCACGCTGCAATTGCTTCTGGTCACTACAGCCCTCGCGCTGATGGGCGGACTATTTTGGTATGTCCATGCCAGTCGCCACGGTCAGGCCCTGCAGGCCGTGGCCATGGACCGCGAAGCCGCCCGCCTCGTGGGCATCAAACCCCATCAATGCGTGGCCCAGGCATTCGGCATCGGCGGCATGCTCAGCGGGGCCGCAGGAATGATGATGGCGGCCTATTACAACGCCACCTACCCCTACATGGGAGTGCTGCCGGGCTTGAAGGGGTTTTGCGCCGCCGTGCTCGGCGGAGCGGGATCGATCCCCGGGGCCATTCTCGGCGGACTTATCCTGGGCCTTTCTGAAAACCTCGGCGCCGCCTACATCCACTCCGGATTCAAGGACGGCTACGCGTTCGCCATTTTGATCGCCATCCTGCTTTTGCGCCCCCAGGGGCTCTTGGGCAAATCCAAATAACGGCCTTGTGCCGCTGCCGGACTTCCATCTATGGCTGCATACATCCTTCACCTCGCCATTCTAGGCGGCATGTACGTCCTGCTGGCCGCCAGCCTGAACATCCCTGTCGGGCTTTCCGGGCAGGTCTCTCTGGGCCACGGCGCGTTTTTCGGCATCGGGGCCTACATTTCCGGACTCTTGGCCATACATTATGCTGTATTGCCATTCCCGCTCCTGCTGGTCCTGGCCGGTCTCGGCAGTGCGGCTGTGGCGGTTCTGCTCAGTCCGCCGGCCCTGAAACTCAAAGACGAATATCTGGCCGTTGTCACCCTGGGCTTCGGCCTCATCTTTGAACTCGGCCTCAAAAACCTCGCCTTCACCGGGGGCACGGACGGGCTTTACGGCCTGCCAAATTTCGGCATGCAAGGCGCGGATTTTCTCTGGTGGGTCTGGGGCGCGGTCGCCCTCTGCCTTTTTGTCACCTCACGGCTACGCAAAGGACAATTCGGCCGGAATCTGACCGCGATCAAGGAATCCGAGCGGACCGCCAGGACACTGGGTATCGCACCGCTGCCGCTCAAGGTCGGGTGTTTCGCCCTCTCGGCCTTGTTTGCCGGTATTGCCGGCAGCCTCTACGCCCACTACATCACCTTCATCAATCCCGGTGTTTTCGGCCTGCACACTTCGATTTTACTGCTGTGCATGGTCGTTCTCGGCGGCATGGGCACCGTGCTTGGCCCCTTGGCCGGCGGCATTCTGCTCTTTTTGCTCCCGGAATTGCTCCAGGAATTCGCCGATTACCAGGATCTCGTTTACGGCGGCCTGTTGATCGTCATCCTCATCTTCCGCCCACAAGGACTCCTCGGACGCGCTCCCGGCCAGGGACGCCGCCGTTTCCCGCTGCGGCGCCGGACCCAACCGGCACCCGCATCAACCTCCAATGCCTGACCGCGGTCGGAAACGTTTCGCCACAACGATTGAAACAGTGACAGCTCATGCTCAAAGTTCGCAGTATCCATACCTATTACGGCGCTGTGCACGTCCTCAAGGCCGCCTCCATCCATGTCGGCCCCGGTGAGGTCGTTGCGGTCATCGGCGCCAATGGCGCCGGAAAGACCACTTTGCTCAAATCCATTGCCGGCACCTTGTTTCCCGCCTCTGGGCGCATCGACTTCGAAGGCACTGAAGTGGCCGGTTTGTTTCCAGAGCACCGTCTCGGCCTCGGTCTGGCTTTGTGCCCCGAGGGCCGACGGCTTTTCGGGGGACTCAGTGTTGAAAAAAACCTCTTGCTCGGTGCCTTCCACCGCAAAGACAAGGATGGGGTGCGCCAGGACCTGGAGACGCTGCGCCAGCGGTTTCCCATCCTGGATTCCTTTTGGAACCGCCCGGCACGCAATCTTTCCGGTGGCGAACAGCAAATGGTTGCCCTGGCCAGGGCGTTGATGTCCCGGCCGCGGCTGCTACTGCTCGATGAGCCCTCATTGGGGCTATCCCCGCTCTTGGCCAAAGACATCCTCAAAACCATCCGCGATCTCAACCGCGAAGACAATCTAAGCGTGCTGCTGGTCGAGCAAAACGCCCGGGCCGCGCTGCGCATCGCCCACCGGGGCTATGTCCTGGAAACGGGACGGATCATTCTGGAGGGGAGCGGCTCGGAATTGCTGGCCCATGAAGAAGTCCAGCGCGCCTATCTGGGCAAGGCCTACAAGGAGATCTGGGAACGGTGAACACGCCACTGCTTGAAATCCATGCCCTCAATAAACGGTTTGGTGGCGTCCACGCCGTGCGCGATGTCGCGCTCACGGCGCCCGAAGCGACCATTCTCGGGCTGATCGGACCCAACGGGGCTGGAAAAACGACGCTTTTGAACATGATTTCCGGAACCCTGCTGCCAAGCGGCGGCGAGATCCGCTTCAATCAGCACCGAGTGACCACGGCCAGTCCTGAAAAACGTTGCCGCATGGGCATCATGCGCACCTTCCAAAATCTGAGCCTGCTCAACGACCTGTCCAATCTGGACAATGTCGCCCTGGGCGCCAACGCCTGGCACCGCAACGGTCTCCGGGATCTCTGCGGTTTCGGCCGCGGACGGGAACAGCGGTTACGCGACGAAGCCCGGGCCAACCTTGAGGCAGTCGGATTGGGCGGACGCGAAGCGGCCCTGCCTGGCGAACTGTCCTACGGCAACCAGCGCAAACTGGAAATCGCCCGGGCGCTTATGGGTCGGCCGAGTTTGCTCTTGCTTGATGAACCGGCAGCCGGTCTGAATAACCAGGAATCCCAGGAACTGGCCGAGCTCATCCTGGCCTTGCGTGACGAGAGGCAGCTGACCGTGGTGCTTATCGAGCACGACATGGATGTCCTGATGGCCGTATCCGATATGGTGACCGTTCTCGTCGAGGGCGCTGTGTTGACCAGCGGGGCTCCCCGGAAGGTCCAGGGCGACGCGCGGGTCATCGAGGCCTATCTTGGACAGGACGATATTTTTGACGACCTGGCGGACGCATAAGGAGTGTACCCATGGCAGTTCTCGCCGCAACCGCATTGCCCGCATCGCGTGATGACCTTGAACAGCTTCAGCTTGAACGGCTCCAGGCCACCTTGCACCGGGTGCAGCGCCATGTCGCCTTTTACCGGAGCATGTTTGCTGACACCGGCTTCGATCCGGATCAATGCGCCAGTCTCAGCGATCTCCAGCGATTGCCCCTGACGAATGAAACCGATCTGTGCCAGGCGTATCCGTATGACATGTTCGCCACCCCGCTTAAGGAAGTCGTCCAGATCCACACCACCACCGGCCGGCATCCAGAACCAGTGGTGCACGGCTATACCGAACGCGACCTGACCAACGCAGCGGTCCTCATGGCCCGGATCATGACTGGCCTTGGCCTTGATGCAGACGACGTCTTTCAGATCACGCTCAATTACGGTCTGGGGACCGGGGCCTTCACTTTCCACGAAGGGGCCCGCAAGCTCGGGGCCTCAGTCATTCCCACAGCCACAGGACGCACGCCGAAGCAAGTCCAGATCATGCGGGATTTCGGGACCTCCTGTCTGGTGGCTACACCGAGTTACGCCCTGCGATTGCTGCAGGCCCTCAAGGATCAGGATGTTCCGCCGGCTGCGCTGCGGCTCAAATGCCTGCTGGTAACCGGGGAACCGTTCTCGACCGAAACCCGGGCTGTCCTTGAGGAAGGCTTCCAGGCCCAGATCTATGACCTTTACGGTCTGAGCGCGGCCTACGGGCCGGTCGTGGCTGCGCAATGCCGCAACCAATCCGTGCTCCATGTCCAGGAAGATCTCTTTTACGCCGAGGTCCTTGATCCGCAGACACACCAGCCTGTACCGGACGGCGAATGGGGCGAGCTGGTGCTGACCACGCTGGTCAAGGAAGCCGTGCCCCTATTGCGGTACCGCACCGGCGACAAGGTCCGGCGGGTGCCCGATACTTGCGGCTGTGGCTCGGTGTTCACCGCCCTGGATCGCATTGCCGGGCGCGTCGACGACGTCTTGACCGTCAAAGGGGTCAATATCGCCCCGGCACGCATTGGGCAGCTGCTGAGCGCTTATCTGGATTTCGATATCCACTGGAACGCTACTATCGCTGGCTCCGGCCCCGATCAGGAACTGATTCTGCGTCTGGGAATCCGTGAAGATCTCTTTTTCGATCAGATGAAGCGCCAGCGCAAACTCGTCGACGACCTCCGCCGCTATCTCGCCCAATGGCTGGGAGTCACGCCCCGGGTATTGCTCGTGGAGCCAGATAGCTTGAACTAGCAGCTCCCGGCCCCTCTCCGCCTGCCAGTGCCACGGTACGACTTTTTTGCGTGACCTGGATCCTCCCAGGTCACGCTTTTTGGGGCCGAGAGGTGATGGATTGCCCTGCTCAGAGATTGAGGAGCACACAACGGCGCGAGGGCAAAAGACCAAGAAAAGCCAAAGAACACGAAATCCTGTCCCGAATCGGTCTCAAAACCGACCGTCAGATTTCAGCTCGCCATGCTCGGTGCTGAGGTCCAGCGCCCACCCCTCTGTGTCCAACTTGCAATATGCTGTCTGACCAAGTATATT
>Ga0182238_1000189_pt1 | contig 20999 bp, 24 predicted proteins | sample hydfrates6_PW_90_FD_132439 | JGI IMG/M metagenome (GOLD analysis project Ga0182238, IMG submission 132439) | Subsurface microbial communities from deep shales in Texas, USA - hydraulic fracturing test 6_PW_90 | ecosystem: Environmental > Aquatic > Deep subsurface > Shale gas/oil reservoir >... | reverse complement strand
TTATTAAAAAATTTTTTTTAAGGAAAGGAGGCTAAGAATTTTGGGTAGAGCTATACTTGTACCAAAAATATTGCCAAATAATTTAAGAATTATTAGGGATATGAGAGGTCTTACAGTTAAAAAAGTTGCAGAAGACTTAAAAATAGATAGAAATTTTTTGTCAGCAGTTGAACAAGAATATAAGAACTTCTCTGGCAAAACAACTATTAGAGCTATGAAATATTATGATATTACTTTTTATCAAATGTATGATGTAAAAGATACTAGAAAATTAGAATGTGTATATTTAGAAGATGAACCAACAGAATTTGATTTTTCCATTGAAATTGATATTAGCGAAGAATTAGAACAATATAGTTCAGAAAAAGAATTACTAGAAGAAATCAAAATAGACGATTCAGAAATCGAAAAAGAAATATTAAGACAGTTAAAAGATAGAGATTTAAAAGGAGAAGTTGACAATTATTTAGTAAAAGAAAAATATATTCAAGACAATAAATTGTACTTAAATGTAACTGCTGATATTTTGAAACAAGTAGAGGGTATAAAAGAATTTGATATTAATTTTTCAAAAAATGAAAATAAAGAATTAACACAAATGTTAAGGTTTACAGGCTTTGCACTAAATTCAGATAAGAAAACAATAAAAATTAATGGGCTTGATGCGAAATTAGAAAATGATTATATTGTATTTAATAATCCATTGAAAATTTTAGAAACACCGAAAACAGATCCTAAAAAGTATGAAGAATTAGATAAAATTAACATTAATGATAAAAGAATTAAATTAAATAAGAAAAATGACAAAATTATATCTGTAACATTAAATGTTGCAGAACCACAAATTAATAATCTAAAAGAAGTTAGAACTTTAATGCATTATTCTATAGAGGATATGCACCAAGCTCTCGGTTTAAGTTATAATGGATATATAAACCTAGAACTTGGAAATCAAAAGATTTCAACTAAAATCATGTGGAGATTAGTTCAATTTCTAAAAGTACCATTAGAATTAATCATAAATGTTGATGAATACTATAAAAAATATTGTCAGCATGATAAAAAAATAAAAAAGCCTCGTGATTAAACATATAAATTAAAAGCACTAAAACTGCTGCATATAGTTTAGTGCTTTTAATTTATTAACTGGCTAATTAAATATATTGCACATAAAAAATAGATATGTTATAATTAAATAGTAATATCAAAATACCCAAAAGGGTAGAAACAAAATCATAAGCTACTCTAATGATTTAGGGTAGTTGATGTTAAAAATCATTAGTTAGACATATTTTTTCTAAACATCAAAGGAATTAAAAATATCATACATGGAATTTTAAAAACCTTACGGGATTTATGCAAAAATTGCATATCTGTAAGGTTTTTTTATTTTCCATGACATAATTTAAAAAAATAAAAAGGAGGAGATAAAAATGTTATTTATTCAAATCAACACAAATTCAAAAAAATTGCTAAAGAGAGGGGAAGAAAATATGAAAAACTATGCAACTGGATTAATTAATACAATTTCAGCTTAATTCATTTTGACGAACCCTTAGGAGGGGTGGGCAGAGATTTCCTCTGCCCACGTCACAGGCGGGCCTGTTAGGGACAGACCCTTTAGGCAGCGTATAATCCATGTTGCAACAATATTAATTCTTCAACTCAATTCATTAATTGAGGAATTCTAAAAATAATAGAAGGGAATTAAAAAAATTAAAGGAGATGATTATATGTCAACAGTAACTAATTTGGAAGAAAAGAGAGGCAAAAACATGGAAGATAGAGGTGGAGTAATACCAGAGAGGTTCATAGTAAATCTTCAAGGTAAAGATTTTATCAAATATGAAGGTTTATTAGAATTAGGTCATCAAAAAGGTATTAAATCCCTAAAAGTAGACTTAATCCAGATACCATCTAAAGAGAATGGGTATTTGGCACTAGCCAAAGCAACCCTTGTGGGTAAAGACGATACTGTCTATGAAGATTATGGTGATGCAACACCAAATAACTGCAACAAAAAAGTTATACCTCACATTATTCGTATGGCTAGTACAAGGGCTAAAGCCAGAACATTAAGGGATTATACCAATGTTGGTATGACTTCTATCGAGGAACTCGGTAGTGAAGATGAGGTGTTAACAAACATACAGGAGGAAGTAGACCCTATAACTTCCAAACAAAAAGCTTGCTTACAAGATAATTTTGATAAGATAGCACATTTATTCTCTAGTATAGAGGATATAAATGGGTTATCCAAAACTAAAGCAAGTGAGCTTATTGGGAAGTATATAATGAATACAAATAATAAGTCTTCTGATAATAAGTCTACTAACAGTAGTGGAAAAAAGGAGTATCCATCAAATGAAAGTGATAAGAAGGACGTAAATACTAGCAGTAAGACAGATAAAGCTAGTGAACAAAAAAATGTTAAAAATACTACCGAGAAACAAAAAGAAAGCATCTCTAATAACCAAACTAACAAGTCAACTGTTGAGGATAAAGAAGTTAAAAAGGATAAGGATGAAAAAAAGGTTAATAATATTGAAAAAAATGATAGCAATAGTGATGAACCAATAACAAGTGGACAAGCAGGATATATACATGTATTGATTAAACAAGCTGCTAGAAAATTAAATAAAGACAAATCTGAAATCGAAAAGCAGTTGTTAAATAAATATGGAGCTGATAAGATAGAAAACTTACCTAAAAAACATGGTAAGGCTATCATAGAAGGCTTGAAAAAGAACACTGTTGCTTAAACAAGAAAATAGGGAGTGTTCTTCATTATATTATAGTTGAACACCCCTTATTTTTCTTAATGGAATTCTAAAAATTATTAGGAGGGAACTAAAAAATGGATAAATTAAATGCTTATATAGTTGTAATTGACGAAGAATTTACTAGAGATATACAAATAGCAAGAATCCCAGAGGCACAAAAAAGTGATACTGAAAATTGGGATTGTTATGAAGGAGATGTTGTAGTAGGAATTTACCTGGATGAAAATGGTATAGGTAAAGATGGTATTATCGGTCAAGCTGCAATAGACCTTGGTATATCTGGTGAACAGCTAAAGGCATATAAACTAGCTGATTATAAAATAAATTAATTTATAAAGGGAATAGAGTAACTATTCCCTTTATAAAAAATAAAGAATTAAAAAAATAGGAGGGAATTTTAAAAATGTTAAAAGAAATTAAAAAAATTAAAGTTAAGGGATTTAAAGGATTTGAAGAAGAAAAGGAAATTGATTTATATAATCATACTATCGCAATGGGAGAGAACGGTATAGGTAAAACAAGTATAGGAGAGCTAATTACTTGGGCTTTTCTAGGATGTACCTTATCGGGAAACGATAAAGCAGATAGTATATTAAAGAATAATAAATCAAAAGTAATGCAGGTTAAAATTAATTTTCTTGATGATGAAGATAAGGAGCATGAGCTGATAAGAAATAGAAGTAGAAGTACCACTTTATCTTTAGATGGTGTGCCTGTTAAACAAACAGACATATTCCATAAGTTTATTGGAGATAAAGAATTATTCTTATCAGTATTCAACTCTGAATACTTTATTAATCAAGATCCAAAACCTGCTAGAGAATTATTAAGTAGATTTTTACCTCGCATATCGAATGATGAGGTAAAAGCAAGAATGGATGAAGGGTTTAGAAAACTAATAGAAAATGATGACTTTATAGACCCTAATTCTTATATGAAAGAACTAAGAAGTGAGATAAAAGAATGGGAAGATGATAAAAGCTATACAGAAGGCTCTTTAGACACAACCAAAGAGGCTATAAGAGAAATTGAAAGAAAAAAAGGTATTGAGGCAGAAATCAAAGAATTAGAAGACGAATTAAAAGCCTTAGAGTCCAAAGCATATCCAGAGGCAAACGAGATTAAGGAAGAAATAGAAATGTTAAAGAGTGCTAAAGAGGCTTTAGAAGAAATGATTACTGAAAATAAAAAAGCAGTAGAAAATCCTAAAGATTATTTAGACTTAGAAGATACTACTGAACTTGAAAAAGAAGTAATCAAAGCAGAAAGCAAACTTGAAATAGCCAAAGAGCAACTTGATAACATTGAGAAATTAGACAATATGTGTCCTATTTGCAAACAAGAAATAGAAGAAGGACATAAGAATAAGTTAAAATCTTCTTTGAAGGAAGAAATTAATTCATTAAATGAATTAATAGATTCTTTGAAATTAGATATAAAAGAAACACAAAAAAGTAATGAGGAAAAAATAAATTTCTTTATAACTGAAAAGAAAAAAGAAATTGCAGAATATCAAGAAGAATTAAAAGGTTTAGAGGATACCCTTGAAGAAACTAGAAACTTACTTAAAGAGATAGAAGAAACACAACTTATAAGAAAAACTGAAATTAAAGCTAAAGTTTTAGAGTTAAAATCTAAAGCAGAGCAAAAAGATAAGCTACAAAATAAAGTTGTCAATTTTGAAAAACATATTAAAAAGATAGATAAAGAGATAAGTAATCTAAACATGAAAATAGAGGCATTAAAACATTTTAATGCTAAGGTTATCGAAATACAAAAATCCTATATGAAAGAACACCTTGATAAAGTTGATATAAAACTTGAAAAAATAAACAAGACAACAGGTGAAATTAAGCCATGCTTTGAAATTACTTACGAAGGAAAAGATTTTAAATCATTATCATATTCTGAAAGAATAAGAGCAGGGCTTGAAATTATAGGATTGATTAAGCATTATTCTGGTGCGACTTTCCCTGTATTTATAGACAACGGGGAGTCGATAACACATTATAGAAAACCAGAAGGACAAGTAATAGAGGCTAGAGTTTATAAAGGTTTAATGAGATTACAAGTAGTTGACAATGAAGTTTTAAAAGATGTGCCTCTTAAAGAGTTAATGGAGCTTATCGAGGAAAATCCTAAAGAGTTGACATTACAAAGCATATTACTATCAAAAACTGCTTAAAGGGTATAACCTTTAAACTCAAATTAGTAGTAGATAAATGATAAAATTTATCATTTATCTACTACTTTTTATTTTATATAATGCACTAACTAATTATATATATTGCAATAAAAAAATAATTTTGATATAATTGTGATATAAATATAAATATAAATACAATATATACTCTGCTTAATTGTTATTATGTAGAGGATTTTTTAAAATTAAAATTTTTTCTAAAAATTAAAAAGGGAATTTTAAAACTTTAGGGAGTAGACTATCTGCTTATACCTAAAGTTTTTTTATTTCCCTGGAATTTTAAAAATAATTGGAATTAAAAAATGAGGAGGAATTAGGAAAATGAAAGGATTAAAGGCAGAAGATTTACAAAAATTAGCTCCATATTTAAATGATGTAGTAGCAATTGATGTGAAAATACTTAAAAGAGGTGGAAAGCAGTTAAAGGAAATTGTAATTGAAAAAAGTGATGGAAGGAGATTTGTTGCCGATATAAACCAACCAAATTTTAGGTTTATAGAAGATAACAAACTCCGTTCTATCGAAAGAAGTGTGGCAAGAGGGCCTTTTGGCAAGTGGAACTATCCTGGTAATTGTGGATATGCCTTGCCTAAAAAATTTATAAATTACGTTAAAAATAAATTAGGTAAGGATGAAATATTACTGGTAGATCCAATGGAAGGTTCTGGAACAGTGAAAGAACTTTCTCAAACTATGGAAGGTGTAAACTATTGGGGAAGTGATTTAAGGTATGGTTTTGATTATACAAATATAGAACTACCTGTTCAACCCGATAGCATTTGGATACACCCACCATACTATGTAGGTAAAAATAAATATGGAAAATTATCTCGTATGCCTAGATACAGTGGTGTAGTTTGGGGAAACAAGCCACATGAAAGTGATGGAAGTCATTTGCATAATTACAAAGACTATATCAAATGGCTTAATAAGATACAAGCAATTTCTATAAAAAATCTCCGTAAAGGTGGTTATTTAGGTATTCTAGTCGGTTCTAGTAGAGTCGATGGAACACTATATGATCCTTATAAAGATATGGACATATACGGAGAATTAGAGGCTATAGTTTGCAAAGAACAATTTAACTGCATGTCCGACTCAATTAAGTATCCAACTCAAAAGTTCGTGCCAATAATTCACGAGTGGTTACTTATTATTAGGAAAAAAGATAACTTCATTATTCCTGTTAAAGTTACTAGGGAATTTGAAGTAGATTTGATGAAAAGTACAAAATCCACTTGGAAAGAGTTAGTAGTTAATGCTGTTGAATATTTAGGTGGTCTTGCAACATTGGACCAATTATATGATTTTTTCAAAGATCATCCTAAGACTCAAAACAATAATAACTGGAAGGCTAAAATTAGACAAATATGTGGTGTGTTTACATCTATATTTGAAAGAGTAGATAAAGGGGTTTATGCATTAAGAGAAAGTTATGAAGTGGATACAAATAATGTTACAATTGCTACTGCATAGATAGGAGGGAAAGAATATGCAAAATAATAAGGAACTAAAAAAATTTATTGAAGAATTAATAAAAAAAGGATATACCGAAATTGAAATTATAAATGCTGCTAGAAGTATTGTAGCTAAACATACTTTGAAGAAAATTGAAACTAAAGGTATATTTAAATAAAAAAAGGTAGGGAGAGGGAATAGTCGGTTATATTCCCCTCTATATCTATATTTTAAAAATAAAATTAGGATAAAAGGTTATCCTGGGATTTCTAAAAAGTTTGTAGGAGGGATTTTTAAAAATGGAAAAGAGAAAAATTTCAAATGAGGAATTACAAAAAAGAATGAAAGAACTAGAGGACGGTATGATGAAAGTTATTTCCTCTGGTAAATGGAAGGATATTTTAGACTTCCAGAGTAAGGTTTACAGATACTCTTGGAATAATTCCTTAAATGCCATGTTACAAGCACAAATAATGGGAATTAATATCAAAGGAATATTTAGGGGAGCAAAGCAATGGGAAGAAGAATTCAACAGAACAGTAAAAGAGAGTGAAAAAGATAGACCATTGTTAATGTTAGCTCCTAATATAAAGAAATATAGTAAAAAACCTAGATTTAAACCTAGTGAATTACAGAAAGATGATTATTTAATATTAAAGGGAAGAATAATAAAAAAGATATATCAAAATGAAGAAGATAATTATGGTATTTTCGCTATGCAAGTCGAAGAAATTAATGGCGAAGATAAGTCTGGCTATATTACTATAAAAGGTAATATAACAGATGAAGTTAAATTATTCTCCTTTTATGAAATTGAAGGGAAAATAACTTTATTTAAAAATGGCATGTATTGGGAAAGACAAGTTGAAGTAGAAGCAGTAAATGAGATACAATATACTACTTCTTATGTTTATAATACTGGACCTAGAGGTTTCTTTTTGGTAAAAGTTTATGATGTAAACCAGACCAAAGGAGATCCTCTACCAATAGATGAATATTGTAAAGAACTCCAAGAGGACTCTGAACAGGCTAAAAAAATCTATAATGCTTTAAAAAATATTATAGATATTCCTGTAGAGGAAAAACCTATATCATATAACGGTGTTTTTTATCCAGAAGAATTAAGGATAGAAATTAAGAAAAGTCTTAAAGCCAATCACAAGTGCAAAACATTAATCCACGAAAACGCACATTATATTGTGCATAAGAAAAAAGAAAATGGATTAGATTTAAGCAGTTATGGAGAAGGTGGGAAAGGCTTTGAAGATTTATATGCAGTAGAAGAAGTTGTTGTTGAAAGTGTAGCCTACATAGTATCAAAACATTTTGGTTTTGATACTTCAGAATACTCATTCGAGTATGTTACAGGATGGGCTAAAGGTAATCCGTCCTGCATTAAAAAGATAGGTTCACTAATACAAGAAATTTCACGAGAGATAATTGATGGAGTATTGCAAGAATTAGAAAATACAAAAGAAAAAGTTGCTTAAAAAAGTGGCTTACCTCTAGGTAAGCCACTTTTTTAATTAGTTAACTAATTATATATATTGCATTATGTATTTGCCTTTGGTATAATAATAATATACATTAAAATCATATATACTCTATTTAATTGTTATTATGTAGAGGAACTCAAACATTTAAAATTTTTTAAAAATTAATAGCAGGAATTCTAAAAATCTGTAGGAGAATTGTAGCTTCCTATAGATTTTTGTTTTTTTGCAAGGATTTCTAAAACTTTAGAGGATTTCTGTATCTTCCTAAAGTTTTTTATGTTTTTGTCCTAATGGAACTAAAAAAATCAAAAGGAATTTCAAAAAATAATTTAAGGAGGTTGTTTTATGTCAAATGATTTGTTAAAAAGGTTTCCTAAAAATTTAACCTTTGAGGAGTTTTCTAGGGTTATTGAGTATCTTAAAAAACATAAAATTGAAAAGCAAAAAGAGTATAACTCTTTAACTGATACTCAACAAAGGTGTTCACTAGAAAAAGAAATGAATATGATTGAAGGAGAAGTACTTGGACTAAAATCAGCTCTAGTTCACTTAAAAAGGTTAAATGAGCTTGAGCAAAACTTTTTCTTCAAGAAAGACGATACCTTTGAACAAGTAAATATTTATCAGAAAGGTGTTAATATGTTCAAAGGTAAAGAACAACCTATAGGATTTATAAAAGAAGGATATTCATCACTTATAGTTGTTGTAGATGAAGTAGACCTTACAAAAAATGAGTGGTTTTCCCTATTAAATGCTCTTGAAAAGAAGTATAAAACAGATACTTTTGATATTAGAGCTACAAGGGACTAATATTTCAAAAATAAAAGGAATTCAAAAATGGAGGGGTAACAATGAAAAAAGGGACTAAAATCAAATTAATCAAAGAAAATATTTGTAATGAAGTTTTTTTAGAATTACTAGAAAACAATCCAAAACTTTTAGAAGAAGAATTAACGGTTGATTATTTTGAAAAAGTAGATGAAGAAAATGGAATAGAATACTTTGATGTATGGACAAAAGAAATCCCAAACTTCCACATCTACTGTACTGAATATAAAATTATATAAGAGGTTTTATTTTAAAAAAGAGGACTCTAGTTTGAGTCCTCTACTTATTTTCAATAATTAATATACTAATTATATATATTGCATAGTGTAAAGATAAATGTTATAATTAATATATAATTTAATAAACATAACATATACTTACTTTTTGTTTAGAGTAAGTGGAATTTAAAACATTGAAGTTTTTCAAAAAATAATAAAAAGGATTTCTAAAAACTTTAGAGGATTTATATATCTTTCTAAAGTTTTTTTGTTTTTTGTATTAGAATTCAAAAATCAAGGAGGGAATTTAAAAAAATGGGTGATTATTTGCAAAATACCAACTATGAAAAATTGACTTACTTTGGTTTAAGTCATAACTGTAAAGCTAATAAGTATGGAGAATTCAAATACTTTATAGCAATACAGTTAAAGACAAAGAATGATGAAATAAAAACAACTGACATCATTCTAAACAAAGATAAGTCGGTAAAAGCTATCTATTCAGAGCTTGAAAAAGAAGAAGTATTAGAGCTTATGAATTGGATAGTAGAGTGGTTTTATTGTCCAAGAAAAGAGCAAAAAGAATTAATTGAACTTGGTAATATTAGATTACTAGGCGAAAATAATAGAGTATCAAATATATACTCTGATAATTTAAGCAAAGAAGAAATTTATAGTTTATTCAATCGCTTAGTATCCACTAAATATAAAAAATATTAGAGATAGTTGGTTATATCTCGGAATTTTAAAAATTTAAAAAAAGGAATTCTAAAAATTTTGCAGGAGGGATTTTTAAAAATGATGAAAGTAAAAATTAGTGCTGAAAAATTAAAGGAATTATTAAAAAATGCAGGTGTAGGTATTGGCAATAGAACTTCATTACCTATTTTATCTGGTGTCCTATTAGAAGCTAAAGGTGGGGAATTAATAGTATCAAGTACTGATCTGGAGCTTTCTATTAAAACATATGCTGAATGCGAGGTTATTGAAGAAGGTACTTGCGTAGTAGAATATAAAAGGTTTAAAGATATCATCAACAAGCAAAAAGATGATATTACTTTAGCACAAAATGAAGAAGAAATAGTTATTAAAAGCGGCAAGGCCAAATTCAACCTAAGAACACGATCAGCAAAAGAGTATCCAAAATTACCTATAGTAGAAGGAGAGTCTTTTGCAATTCCTTCTGATATATTTAAGGATATGGTAAGGAAAACATCATTTGCAGTTAGCACAGATGAAGTAAGACCTGTATTAACAGGTGTGAAAATAGAACTTACTGAAAATAAATGTAAAATGATAGCTCTAGATGGATACAGATTAGCTTATGTAGAAGTTGAAAATGAAGAAATATTCATTGATGAAGAAAAGGAACTAATCATTCCAGGAAAGTCAATAAAGAATATAGCAAATATGTTAGATGAAGATATTGTTGTAATTTCAACTGATGATAATTTTGCAATGTTTACATTTGGTAATACTACAATTAGTGCTAGATTACTAGATGGTCAATTCATCAATTATAAGGATATACTTTTCAAACAGAAAACTGATAAGGTAGTAAAGGTCAATACTGATACTTTTAAAGATAATCTCGACCAAGCAGCTCTAATGGGTTCATTAATTAAGTTAAACATTGAAAAAGATGAAATAAAGATATCTTCTAATGATGAAATAGGAGCGGCTAACTTATTTCTAAATTGTGAGTTAGAAGGAGAAGGGCTTGAAATAGCATTTAATCCTAAATTTTTAAAAGAAGGAATAAATGTTATTGATACTGAAGAAATAAAACTAAATCTAAGCAATCCACAAGCTCCTTGCATCATAGAAGGTGTTGGTTCAGAGCAAGAATTTAAGTATCTTGTTCTTCCTGTTAGACTTATACAATAGAACATAGAACGGATTTTATATTAAAGAGGTGAGTTAAACTGGCATGACTTACCTCTTTAATTATTTCAAAGGTCCTTTTTTATAATTAACTAACTAATTATATATATTGCACTATGTATTTGCATTTGGTATAATACTAATATACATTAAAATCATATATACTCTACTTAATTGTTATTATGTAGAGGAACTCAAACATTTAAAATTTTTTAAAAATTAATAGCAGGAATTCTAAAAATCTGTAGGAGAATTGTAACTTCCTATAGATTTTTGTTTTTTTGCAAGGATTTCTAAAAATGAAAGGAGTGTTAAATATGAAAGAAATTACTTTTAAGGAAATGGCAGAATTGGTAAAGGGAAATGGACTACAGATAATAGAGGACATTTTCATTATTATTACCAATGGGGAAAAACAATGTATAGTTGATAGCATAGGTTGTATGTCAAAACCACCTTTTTCAACTCTTTATAACAAGAAAGAGGTATTAATGGCTATTGAAAAACTTACAAAATACTTTGGAATTTAAAAAATCAAAATGAATTCTAAAAATTTTATTATAGGAGGGATTTTTAAAAATGGCATTATCAAGACAGGAAAAAGCAAGATTAAGGAAATGGAGAAAGAGGGCATTAGTAACCTCAATATTACTAGTAGGACTTGTGATAGTAAATCTTAATAGTCCTACAAATATGTTGGATTGTTTAACAGCAACCCAAAAGGATTATGAAGAACTAGCTGATAAAATGGAGTCTTATATAATTGCCGAATATCAAAGGCAAGTAGAACTTTATGGAGAAGAAAATGTAAACCTAGCTAGTATTATTAAAGATGTTAAAAGGTTAAATACTCTAGGTTTAGACATTAACTATAAAGACTCTGAATACTTAAAATCAGTTAGTATATGCAAGTCTATAGATGCTAAGGTTATATATCTTAAAACTATAGACTTAAAGTAGCCATGGAATTTAAAAAATAAAGGAGAATAGAGTTTCCTATTCTCCTTTGGAACTTTAAAAATTAAGAAAGGAGAGTTAGGCATGGCAATAATTGAAGGTGCAGAGTACTATGGAGAAAAAAATGTTGAGGAAGTAATTAAAAAGCTAGAAAAAGAATTTGGCTATATCACTATAACTGGATGTGATAAGAAAAGAAAAATTATTACCTTTAAACATTTTACTAAAAAGAACACCGTAGAACTTGGGATAGCTTAACTATAAAAAGGAATTCAAAAAATAGGAGGGAATTTTAAAATGGAAAACATGGGAACTGTAAAAATGAGCCATTGGCAACACAAAAACAATTATGGGAAAAACGGATACTTCCCAACTGATAAGGAAGTAGTAGACCTTGAAATGAGCAAGATTAATTTCGAGGGCATTAGTGTAGATACAGATATACCAATTTGTGATCTTACAGGTGGTCAAGGAGACCAATTGTATTGGATGTATCAAAAGGTAAAAAAAGAGGGGTTAAACCCTTTGGCATACTACAATGAAATTGATGTAAAAAGATTTGAGTATGCTAAAAAACATTATGGAGATTTACCGAATTGGCACTTGTGTAATACTGATCTTTTTAAGCTAAAAATCAGAAACACAGAGGGGAGAAAATACTCTGAAAATCTTTTTGTTATTTGCCGAAACAATCCTCCTTATTTATGGATTGAAGACTCAAATGGTAAAAGCAAAAGGTTTGAAGAAGAAAGCATTATAAAAAACTCTAGGTATATAGTACCTGGTGGAATAATGATATTCGAAGTGCTTATAGATCAGCTTATACAACACAAGTCTATGCTAAAAAGATTTGCTTATCGTTTTGAGGAAATACATATATTTAGATTTCCAAAGAGTACACACTCTAAAGATAAGCAATATAGAGCTAGACAGGTTGTAGTATTCGGTAAAAAGAAAAAGCGAGACTCTTATGATGGAGATGTGGCAAATATGCTACATGAAAGACTAAAGGCAGGCCAAGTACCTTATTTAGATGAACATGAAGGCTATCTATATACCTTAAATCAAAGAGATGTAGCTAGAGCCAAAAAGGTTACTGTCTTTAGAGATGGTAGGGTTAATGATGTAACTCTATCCAAGGGTTTCTTCTCTGTTATTGACAAATTGGTAAACAAAGAAGAAAAAAATAAAATCAAAAAAACTGTATCCACTAATTCAAAGCCTATAATAAAACAACTTCCTGGACACCTAGCTGTTCGCTTTGCTGCAGGAGATTTTAATGGCATAATGAACGGACAAGTATTAGTAAATGGTACTTCTGTTAAAGAGAAAATTGTCGAAGTTATAGAAGAAGGTGATAAAACAATAGAAGAAGTAACAGAAGTTTATAAGCCGCAGGTTGAAGTTGTTAGTGCCAATGGAGATTACATTATAAAAAAACATTAAGGAACTCAAAAATTAAGAGGGGAATAGTCGGTTGGTTAATATTCCTCTCGGATTTTTAAAAATTTATGGGAATTAAAAAAATGGAGGGAATTAAAAATGAATATTAAAGTAGATACTGATGTAAAAAGATTTTATAATAAGTTAGATAGTGTAGATAGAGAACTAAATTTTTTATTAACAGTAGAGGATAATTATGATGTGTATTGGATTTCTAAAAAAGATACACTTAATAGATTAGGAAATGACATTAAGGAGCATGACCCTATATTATCAGAAAAACTATTAGAGATTTCAGAACTAGACTTTGACGACAATTATAATGTTGAAGCTAGTAAAATCAAACCTTATATCCAAGAGCTTTATAACCAAGTAGCAGATATGAAAAAAGAATTAAAACCATATCAATATGTTGATGTAGTAGTAGATTATAACTATTATAAAGCCAAAACTGTTATATATGACGAGTATTTTCGTTATATGTTAATGAGTTTTCATAGCCGACAAGAGTTAAATGTATTTCTTACTAATCTGCAAAAAGGGTTAAAAAGAAATAGAGTCGGTGATAGTTGGGACGATATAGGGGCTATAAAGAACGGATATGAGGCAGATTATCTCTATGTTGCTGATGAAAATATAGGGGATGGTGTTCATGCGAAAATATACGCAACGGATGTTAATACTCTTATAGTTAAGAATGGAGAAAACCCTGTAGTAGAATTATATAATTGGCTTAAAGAACATACAAAAGTAGCTTTGTTAGATATACCAACTAATACAGCAAAATATAATTCAATACTTAAATCTCTTAATATGTCTAAAGAAGAATACGAAGATTATGTTGATTTGTGGAGAACATATTTCTTTAATAAATTAAGAGATAAAGGGTTAATAAATGAATGTGAAGTTATAGATTATACAGGAATTGCTCCAAGTGTATATGTTATTTCCGAAGAAGTAACACCCGAACTTATAAGGCAGATTAGAACGGAAGGGATTAAGAATAAAGAAATTGCTATACCTGTTGTAGAGGAAGTAGAATTAAAAGAAGATATGACTTTCCTTGAAATTATAGAAAATTTTGTCTTGAAAGATATTCAAGATGAAAAAGCACATTACAATATAGGAGAGCCAATTTCTCCTATAATATCAAGTCCGATATATACTGAAAAAGGAAAGTCAAAATTATATCCTCGTCAACAGATTATAGCCCAGGGCGTTCTAAATGCAATAAAAGAAGGTAAAAACTCTATCATAATCAATGGGGGTACTGGCGTAGGTAAAACATATATTAGTGGAAAATTAAGTTATGCAGTACTACAAGAGGTTATGAAGGTCAATAATGGTAGAGTAGTTTGTTTTGCACAAGGACACCTTATTAAAAAGTGGCAAAGACAAATTAATGAGTGCTTAAATCCACTAGGAATTAAGCCTAAATTCTATTTAATAGAAAGCTATAAAGATGTAAAAGACCTTCCTAAAAAGCCAAATGGATTAGAAATTCTTTTAATGCCTAAAGATAGAGCTAAGAGAAACTATCTTTACAGATATTCTGGTAAGGATAGAATAAATAGAAAAAGTCTAGCAAAAGTAGCCAAATTCGTTGATAGCATAGAAGTTGACGAAAAAGAGGCAGTAATAATTAGAGAGGTTGGTAATTTACCAATTCACTTAATGAAATTAGCTGCTAGACGATTAGCAAAAAAAACAGAAAAACATACAATCCTGCTAAAAGAAAAGTTATCAAAAACAGGAGAAGTTGAAGGTTATAAAGTTGTTACTACTTCTAAAGCTATTAAAGAAGCTTTTGGTAAATCAGCTAAGGCTTATGATTTTGAAATAAAGAATAAAGAAGATTTTATACAAGCATTAAAAGAAGATTTAGAAAAGATAACAACAGAACATATAAGTACATGGAGTGCTTATATTCAAAATGGTATTACTTGTCCAGAATGCGGGAGTTTAGTATATGATAGACCTTCTGATATGTTTGATGAGGAAAAATATATAAATAACAGAAGAACAAAGCCTACATCTAGAAGTACACGAAATAATAAATGTGGTAGTTTTATAAAAGCAGATGGAACTAAATTAACAGATAGAGAAATAGAAAATATAAGAGAAGGATTAGTTAAAACTATATATACAGAGCAAAAAGTAGAAGTGCCTTATGTGGATGAAGAAAGAAATCCACTTGACGCAGAAGAAATAAGACAAATTAAAGCAGGAACTTATACAGGAAAGTATCAAATTATGATAACTTCATGCAAAGCAAGTCTTTGGGAGGCACATGAGGGAACAGGATACCGTACTGTAAATGCAGCAGAATTTATGAAAAGAAGGTTTGGCAAGAAATGTTTTGACCTTCTTATAGCTGACGAGGTGCATTTGTATGCGAAAGAAAGTAATCAAGGATTTACTTTTGATGTATTATGTCAGTTGAGTAAGATTAAAATAGGATTAACAGGAACTTTAACGGGTGGTAAAGCAAGTGATATTTACTATATGCTATGGAGAATGATGCCAGAAGAAATGGTTAGACAAGGGTATAGATATGAGGACCTAAATCTATTCATAGATCACTTTGGTAGAAGAAAGAAAACTACCAAGGAATACCACGATAAAACTTATAATAAATCTGGTAAAGGAAAGAAAACAAGTAGTGGCTGGCAAGAGATCCCTGGTATATCACCTTTGCTTTATTCAACATTTCTTGCAGGAAGAATGGTATCTCGCAAACTAGAAGATATGGGTATCCCAATGCCTCCGATTAGGTATTTCAAACATGAAATTAAACTAGATGATGAACTAAGAGATGGATATGACAAATTAAAAAATGATATGGTAGAGTTTATGAAGGAAAATGAAGGTTTGAATATTGGAGGAAGTTATCTTCATGCTCTGTTAAGTTATCCAGATTTACCTCAACAAGAGGCAATATATTGGAAGGGTACAGATCTACTAATAGCAAATCCTACTTATATCGACCTTTCTAATGATAAATTGCTTAATAAAGAGAAAAAACTTTTGGCAACTATAAAAAGAGAAGTTAAAGAAGGTAGGAGAGTTTTAGTATATAACTCTTACTCTGGCAAAAAAGGTGTAAGTAAAAGACTAATGAAAGTTATTAGTGAAGCAGGTTTTACTGTAGCTGAACTTACATCAAATATAAAATTAGAGGATAGAGAAGAATGGATAGAAGAACAAGCTCGTAAAGGAGTTCAAGTACTTCTTACCAATCCTCAGAACGTACAAACTGGATTGGATATAATTCCATATCCTACTATTTATTTTTACAACCTAGATTATGATGTGAAAGTGGTTAGACAAGCTGAAAAAAGAGCTTGGAGACCAAATCAAGATAAAGAGTGTCGTATTTATTACTCCTTTTACGAAGATACACTTCAAGAGGATGCTATTAAACTAATAGGAAGTAAGAAGAAAGAGTCCTTAGCTCTTGAAGGTGTATTTAGTGAAGATATGTTATCTTCTATGGGTAGTGATTTAGCTGAAAGTGGTTCTAAAATACTTTTCAATGTATTAAAAGGCAAGGTTAAACTTGAAGAAGAAAACCTTGACGCTTTCGGTTTTGAGAGTGAAGAAGAACTTGAATATAGTTCATCCTTAGATGAGGAATACACACAAGAGAGTGCAATTGACTTATCGGCCGAAAGGGAAAAAGCTAAACAAATTGATATTTTCACTATTACTGAAGATGACATTCAAATATTGAAGAAAAAAGTAAAAGGAAGAAATAAAAAGAAAATAGATAAACAAGTAATACCAGGACAAATGAGTTTTGTTATTTAGGGTGTTGCTTTTGGAGAGATAAACTTAAAGTTTATCTCTCTTTATTTTTTAATTAAAGCGTATTATTGCCAAAACACAAATAAAGTTGTAGTTTTAAAATATAGTTATTATATTTAACATTCCAAATAAATATGATATAATAATGATGACAATGTAATTAGTTATATACAATTTGCCTTTGGTTAGGTGAATTGGATTTTCAAAATTAAAGGTTTTTCTAAAAATTAATAAAAGGGAATTTTAAAAATCTTTAGGGAAAGTGTATTCTTTCGCCTAGAGATTTTTTTATTTTCAAAAATTATACTAGAATTTTAAAAATTTTAAGGAGGGATTTTAAAAATGGGTATGATAAGTTTTCAAAATTCAACTATTAGCAGTTCAGCGAAGGAAGGATATGAAAGGCTTTGTAATGAGGCAAGGGACTACTATGGACATCAAGAAGGCTACTCTGGTGCTATTAACTCTACAGATGGGTTAGGTAGATGTTATTTCAAAGAAAAATTTAATAAAACAAATGAAAAGAAGGCACAAGAAATTATTGATAAAGAACTACCTAAAATGTATAAAAGACAATGTGGTTACATTGTGCTAGAAGGCGTAAAATGGGAAATTACAACAATAAAAAAGAAAAACAAAAAAAATAACCCTAAATACCAATTCAAGTACAATGTATACAGTGATAGATTAGGTTTTCTTGATAGTAGTCCGATTGCTAGTGTAGATACTAAATCGGAGGCTTGGGAGAAAGCTATAAAGCATTCTCTTAAAACAGGAGAAGAATGTTTTATAAGAAAAGAACAGACTCTTGTAAAGGGCAGTTCATTAGTAGGAGAAGTAGTCATTGAAAGAAAGACTTATAAAACTAAGCCAAAAAGAAAGCTAAAGACTAATCAAAAGCTAATAAAATACAATAAATATATCTACTTTGGTTGGGCTGCTGATTAAGAAATTAAAAATAGTGAGGATTTCTAAAAATAAGGAGGAATTTTAAAATGTGTAAAGAGGTAAATTTATTTAAAAAAATGGAAAGCATTGTTGAGTCTACCATGGATTCGTATAAGACCGATTTTTATGAACATGATAAGAAAAGATTGTTACGCTGTAAACAGGAAAATGATAATACCTATTTCTGGTATGTAAGGGAAAGTGGTACACACTTATTTGACCTACATACTGTATTTGTTAAAGATAGTTATTGCAATATAATGGCAAATTATTGGCTAGGATATGAACCAAAAATCTATAAAGTAAAAGTTATAAAAATCGGCAAAAAGTATGTGTATGGCACTATGGATGAAATTTCTATAGAAGAAATGAAATCTTTACTAGACAATTCATTAGCGTTTAATTACAAAGACCCTTATAGTTCAAAAATTAACGATATAAGAGTAGAATATCGTTGGTATTACACAGGGGAAGACGGATTAGTAAATGATTTTATTGGCACACTTCCAGAAATGCAAAAACATTATTACAAACTTAAAACTACAGGGAAGAAGTGTGAAGAAATTGTTTTACATAGTGTCTATAATGATTCAATGGTAGGTTGAAAATATTAGGGGGAAGAGTAGATTATTCCCCCTAGAATTCTAAAAATACCTTCATAATTAAGAAAGGGGAATTTAAAAAATGGATTTATTAAATATTGTTGCAACTAAAGATGAGAACTTTACTAAAAATACAAAAAAAATAGAAGAATTAAATAATAAAAAAAGATATATATTAAGATATAATGAAGAAATAGAAATTCTAGAACAATCTGATACAATGGTGGTATACAGAGATAATGAAGGATATAAAACTACTACTACTTTAAATGAATTAGAGAAAAAAATCAATCAAGTGAAAGTCACAGATGAAGCTAAAGAAAAGGTACAGAAAAAAGCTAAAGAAATATTTGACAAAATTACAGAAGAAATAAAAGAAAGATACGAACGTCATGAGTACATTAAGAAAAATGGTTGTTCAGATCCTAATTGGTCTGATGGGGATAATATGAATTTAGTAAGAAATCATATTATCAGTTATAAGCAAAGGATGAAGAATTTGTCCGAAATGTATGGCTTTGAATTACCTAAAATATATGATAAACCTCTACCAGAAGAAGTATCTGCTGAATATATGGCCAAAAAAGAGTACCTAGAAGATTTTAGTTATAGAATGTTAGAATTAATTGCCGAAAATATAGAATTAATAGAAACTGGAGAACAATATGTTTCTATGTTTAAAGATAAAGAAAACAAAGAGTTAGGTAGAATTGATAAATTAATCAAAGAAATTCAAAGGAAAGAATATTGGTTAAATGGTACTTTGGTTAATATAAGAATGATAAATAATGCAGGAGAAGATTGTATACCAAATCTATTAAAGGAACTAAAAGAAAGTATAGAGGTATTTAGGGAAAAATATTCAAAAAATAATATTATTGTAGATGAAGATAATGAAACAATAATTGAATATTACCAACATGAAAACGGACAAATGAGCTTTATATAAAAATAGAGGTTGGCATGTAGTTAATAGCCAACCTCTATTTTCTTAGCAATTTACACGACATAGTAATTAGATAGATATAATTTACACAATGAATATATTGTGGTATAATATAAATATAAAATGATAAGGAAGGGGATATTATGTATAAGATAGGAGATATTGTTAAAATTAAAGAGTTTGAAATAGATAACCAAGTAGGAGGAACTGAAATACTACGTAGTACAGTTTATGCTAAAATAAAAAAATCTTTTAATGATAATGAAACAGGTCAACGATTTATAGGAGAATTATTCAGAGAAAAAGATATTAAAGTTTTTATGGAGGCAGGAAAAACAGAATGTACTCCAGAACATTTTAAAAAATATGGAGAAAAATTATATCGAGAAACATTAAAGGCTTATAAAGAGTATGACCCTAAGAAAGTGTATTTCTCACAGCATGATATTATTTCTACAGTAGAGTAAGTTGATTTCAAAAATATAAATTAGTTTAATGACATAAAATTAGAGTATATTTATAATGAAATAATATGTATATAATAACGATTTTATTTAAAAGGAGTATACTTAATGAAAATATATAAATTTCAATTAGTCATGGACGAACAAGACAATTTTAAATTACAAGACAAAAGTATTCATAATCTTCCTTTAGAAAGTTTTGTAGAAGGATACAGCTTTCATAATGCTTGTGTAAGTTTTTTAAAAGAAAATAATTTAACTGAAATAGTTGATTACAATGAAGAAACAATAGAGGTAATTTATATTAATGGAGTAAATGGTATGGCTTGTAAGTATAAAGCAAGTATAATAAATTAAATAAAGACATTATCCAAGAAGGAGGTAAAATATTATGGCTACACTATTATATGTTTTGATAGGTATAGTAAAAACAATATTTTCTTATATAAGTAATAGTTTATCTAATATTGACTTTGCCTCTATAAACCCATCACTTGTTATAGGTGTTCTATTGGCAGCAGTTACTATTGGTTGGGTATTGAAGAAATTAGTACAAATAGCAGCATATATCTTAATAGGATTTTTAGCAATAGGATTAATGATTAAAGGTGTATCTTTATTGACAGCATTATAGAAGAAATTTAGTATTAAAATTAGAATAATTAATATTAATAACTAAATAAAATTTATTGAGAGGAAGGAATGTAATGAAAAACTTTAAAGATTATTTAAATATTATTATTAAGTTACTAATAGCTTTCATGTATGGAGCTAGTATTATTGGAATTATTGTAGAATTTACCTCTGATACCGAAAAAGGATTCTTGGTTTACTTTTTATTGTTTATACTAGCAATTATATCGACCATGCTATATAAAGAAAATATAAGAAAAAGCAAATAACTACACAAATGTATTAGACGGAGAATTTTAAGATTAAAACTCGTAAAACAAATTGCAAAC
>Ga0182238_1000188_pt1 | contig 21024 bp, 26 predicted proteins | sample hydfrates6_PW_90_FD_132439 | JGI IMG/M metagenome (GOLD analysis project Ga0182238, IMG submission 132439) | Subsurface microbial communities from deep shales in Texas, USA - hydraulic fracturing test 6_PW_90 | ecosystem: Environmental > Aquatic > Deep subsurface > Shale gas/oil reservoir >... | reverse complement strand
TTGGTCTTGGCAAAAGAGGTGCCATTGGAGATTTGCGAGCGGTGTTGCACCTGGAACAGCAAACGGCACTACTGCAACCGGCTTGCAACACCGGAGGGGCCGTATTGCTCGAAGTCACGGCAAGGTTTGATGGAGGAAGCTGAATGGCTCAAGCGCGAAGGAATACTCCCGGCCCGTCGGAACACGACGAGCAAAAAGCGGTCTTTGAAATAGCGGCCCTGCACGAAACAAAGTGGCCGGAACTGCAACTGCTCCATGCCGTACCGAACGGCGGGCACAGGCACAAGGCCACCGCTGTCCGGCTCAAGGCTGAAGGCGTCCGGGCCGGTGTCCCGGATATAGACCTTCCGGTCAAGCGTGGAAAATACACCGGGTTGCATATCGAAATGAAGGTTTGGCCGAACAAGGCCACCCCGGAGCAGAAAGCATGGCTCAAGGCCCTACGGGGCCAGGGGCGATACTGCACGGTCTGTTACGGGGCAAACGAGGCATGGGCGATAATCATGCGCTATCTGACGGGGGATTTATGAGTAAAGGGATGCCGGTCTGGCAACAGCGGCAAATGGTAGTCCTGTGCGCGATTATTCCGCTCGGGCAAATGTTGGAGCGAAGCGACGTACCGCGTGAGGCGCGGGAGGCGTGGAGGCGCATACACAAGACGTTGCGGACTCTATCGAACAAAATCCGGGCCGCTATCCGGCCCATAGAGCGTGAGGACGTGCCGCTTCCGGCCATGACCGAACTGTGCCTGTATCTGATTGGCCCATTACGCGCAAATAGCGCGGGATAAAATGCAGGGGGTTTAGGGGTGATTTTAGGAGACTCAGAAATCAAAGCCCGCGCAAAATGCACCGCGCTTGTCGAGCCGTATTCACCGCAGTCCTTGCAACCCGCCAGCTACGACGTGGCCTTGGCGGGTCCTTTTCTTTTCCCGTGTCCGGGACAGGTTGTCTGTCCAGGGACAACAACCCCGGAATACAGCACCGTGGACGGGGACGAGCTTGTCTTGCGCCCTGGGCAATTCGCCCTGGCGTCTACGTTTGAGCGCGTGAACCTGCCCCGGTCCCTGGCCGCGCAAGTGGACGGGCGTTCGACAATGGGGCGGCTTGGCCTTGCGGTCCATGTCACCGCCGGCTGGCTCGACCCTGGCTTTACCGGCCACGTCACGCTTGAAATCTGCAACCACGGCCCACAGACGCTTTCAATCCCTGTTGGAACCCGTGTCGCGCAACTGGTGTTCTTTGAGGTCGGTGGGTGCCAGCAAGGCTACTGTGGCCGGTATCAGCGGCAAAAACAAACGGAAGGAGCGAAGGCATGGAAGGCGTAGATGCTTGGGTTGTCGGGAAATACATTGAAGAAACAAACAGCGGGGCCGTGTGGGAACTCCAAGGGGTTTTCACAAGAGAAAGCAAGGCCACTGGCCGGGGGCATATTATCCGTTAATGCAACAAAGCTGACCGTTGTCCGGCCACCAAGAGAGACAAGAAACAGACAGAAGGAAAAGGCGAATGCGCTACTTTAAGGACGAGAACGTCTTGGAGGCGGCAAAGGAACGAATCCGCTTTGTCTTTGGGGAGTTCGGGAACGTCTTTGTTGCCCATTCTGGCGGCAAAGACAGCACGGTCACGTTTCACCTTGCGCTAGAGGTTGCAAAAGAGATGGGCCGGACCCCGTTGCCTGTTCTTTTCATAGACCAGGAAGCGGAGTTCACGCAGACAATAGACGTAATCAAAAGCGTTATGTACCGGGACGACGTTGAACCACACTGGTTGCAATGTCCTATCTTCATTTTCAACGCCACTTCACACGAAAAAGATTGGATTGGGTGTTGGGAGGAAGGGGCTGAATGGCTTCGAGACAAAGACCCCGTTTCAATCAAAGAAAACAACTTCGGGACAACACGGATAAAAGAAATGTTTTCTTATTATCCGGCCCACCTGTTCCCCAAAGAGCCTTTTGCAATGCTTGGCGGCGTCCGGTGTGAGGAATCCCCAACGCGACGAGCAGGACTGACAGGGGCGCGAACGTACAAGTGGGTGACATGGGGCAAAAAGCTCAAGGCCAAGAACCATTATACTTTTTACCCGCTTTATGACTGGTCGTATTCTGACATTTGGAAGGCCATACATGAACACGGGTGGCAATACAACGAAGTGTACGACCAGCAGTACAGGCACGGCGTTCCAGAACATGGAAATCCGGCGGACTTTCCGTTCCGTGGCGTTCCAGGCTTCTTCATGGGTTGACCTGGGGTGCGGGACAGGGCTTGGGGCTTCTTTTTGTCCTTCGTGCCGGGGCTATGTCGGCGTAGACATTGACAAAGACATGGTGGCCCGTTGCCGCGCAAAGTTCCCCGGCAGAAAGTTCGTTTGCGGCGATGCTTCGTACCTTGTGGACCCGGCGCACGGGGTTCTTTCCCTGTTCGCAATTAACTACCTGCCCTGGCGAGCAATCTTGGACATTGCTTTGCACCCTGGGCCGGTTTTTGTTGTCGGGTACAACCGCCCTTTTCTGTCAGGGTCCGCTTCCGCGTATGCCGTCCACGGCAAGGCCGCGTACCGGGAGAACGTCGGCGTTGCAAAACCCCGATTGATCAGGGCCCTTTTCCGCGTGTCGGGGTTCCTGCTTTGGCCTTTGTGCGGGGAGCCTTACTACTACGTTGCGACTAAGGAGGCGACGGAACCATGCCTAGCAAAAAATCCAGCTTAGTGCCCGAGGACGTGAATGTTCGGTCCTTCTCCCCTGGAGAACGGCTTCCTGGCGAAACGTCAAAAGCATACAACGCTTTCAGGACTTACCTGGAGCTTGGCCCCGAGCGGTCCCTTGAGAACGCACGGAGCCGACTTGGCTACAAGACAATCTACCAACTCAGCATTTGGTCTGTGCGGTGGCGGTGGCTTGAGCGGATTTCGTTTTGGGACCAGGAGGCAAACAAAAAGCAATCGGGGGCTTTCCTCGACGAGATGGAGAAGATGGGGCGGCGTCACGCTCGAATTGCTTCGCAGTCGATGGTTGCCTTGCTTCAACCGATTGAAGACCTGAAACAGCGAGTGGAAGAAGCCAAAGCAGAGGGGACCCGGCTTCGGTTTGGGTCAAACACCGACCTGATGAAGCTCATTTTGGACATGCCTCGGGCTTTGAGGGCTTTGACCGACATAGAGCGGCTTGCTTACGGGCAACACACCGACTCCCATGAAGTCAAAGAAAAAGACGACGAAACAAAATCCATAGCACAACGAATTACCAACGACCCGGAGGCGTCGCGCCTTGCCAATGAACTGCTCGAATCCATTGCTCCTGGCTCAAGCTACCCCGGCGTGGTGGGCACACCTGACGAGTAATGGGGCCTGGGTCTTCCCGCGACACCTGGCGGCGTTGAACGATAAATTGCTGGAAGTCGCACGGGGGCAGTGCCAGCGTCTTATTATTTCGATGCCTCCACAACACGGGAAGCTTGTAGCTGACAGCACGCCTGTCTTGGCCCCTTCTGGGTGGACAACGCATGGCGAGCTTCACCCTGGGGATTTCGTGTATGGCCCGGACGGAAAAGCGGCAATGGTTGTTGGGGAATCCCCGGCGGACCTTGCGACGCTTGAAGTCGAGTTCACGGACGGTGCGACTGTAAAGGTGCATCCGCGCCATGAATGGGTTGTTTACGACCGTTCAAGGGGCGCATGGCGCACGATGGAAACGCACGAAATGGCAAAGAGGACCTTGTTTTCAGGGGGCAAGAAAAAAAGGGCTGTCTTGCAAGTCCCCGAAACGCCACGGATTGAAGGAAAAGAGGCTCTTTTGCCTTTGGACCCGTACATTCTTGGGGCTTGGCTTGGGGATGGGTCTTCGAGCAAGCCGTGCATCACGCATTCGCCCAAAGATAAACAGGTCATTGATAGCTTGGTGAAGCACGGGCAAAGGATATCCGCTGTCTGCGAACACAAAAACACCGGCGTATTGACGACGTATTTTACTCAAACAATGAAACACGGGCTTGAAAGTCTTGGTCTGTGGAACAACAAGCATATTCCAAGCGCGTACCTCGTTTCCTCCGTAAAGCAAAGGCTTGAGCTTTTAGCTGGCCTTATAGACACTGACGGATACGTTCACAAAAAGACAAAAAGGTATTGCTTTTCAAACGTCAACCATAGGTTGGTACAAGATACAGCGAAGCTCGTAAGGTCTCTTGGGTGGAGGGCAACAATCGCGTCTTATGCTCCAACTGTGTCAAGCTCTGGTATTAACGGCAAAAAAACAGTTTACCAGCTTACGTTTTCAGCGGACCTTACAATCCCAACACGACTTGAAAGAAAACGACTTAGCACGTCAAACAGCTTACGGTGGCGACGGGGTGTTAAGGCAATACGGGAGGCACGCCCGGAGGCCGGTAAGTGCATACAGGTTGCTCGAGAGGATGGGCTTTACCTTGTCGGGGAACACCTTGTTCCAACTCACAACAGCGAGTTCACGTCAAGATATTTCCCATCGTGGTTCTTGGGCAATTTTCCCAAAAAAAAGGTTATTCTGGGAAGTTACGAGTCGTCTTACGCGCAGACCTGGGGCAAACAAGCCCGCGACACGCTGAAAGAATGGGGGCCGACTGTCTTTGGTGTCGATGTGGACCCCAACACGCGCTCCGGCCAGTTCTGGCGCACGGACCAGGGCGGCTATATGTGGTCCGTGGGCGTCGGCGGCGGTGTCACGGGTAAAGGGGCCGACGTATTCCTTATCGACGACCCGGTGAAGAACGACCAGGAAGCTATGTCCCCGACGTACCGGGAAAAGACATGGAACTGGTACCGGGCCACGGCCAAGACCCGGCTTCAACCCGGCGGGGCTATAATAATTATTATGACGCGCTGGCACGAGGACGATCTTGCCGGGCGGCTTTTGGACCTGTCCCGGCGCGGAGAGATTGAACCGTTTGAGGAAGTCAACTTCCCGGCCATTGCGGAAGACGATGACCTTTTGGGCCGGGAGCGCGGCGAAGCCCTGTGGCCGGAACGCTACAACCTGAAATGGCTCACGGACACCAAGTCGGACCTGGGCACCTTTTGGTGGAACAGCCTGTACCAACAACGGCCTGTGTCTGAGGAAGGCGGAATCTTTCATTGGAATTGGTGGCAGTTTTATCGGGAGCTACCACGGAAGCGTAAACTCCGAATCCAGTCATGGGACACGGCCTACGAAGACAACGACTCTGCAGACTGGACCGTGGGCGGGACCTGGGACGAGTATGGGGTGGGTTACTTTTTGCGCGATGTATGCCGTAAACGCCTGGAATATCCGGACTTGAAGCGGGCGGTTATCCGGGAGTACAAAAAATGGCAACCCGATGCTATCCTTGTGGAATACATGGCTTCCGGGAAGTCTCTGGTCCAGGATTTGAAGCGGGACCGGGAAATCAAGGCCCCAATTATTGCTCAACAGGTGAACAAGGCCAGCAAAGAGGTCCGGGCGCGGGCCGTGTCGCCACAAGTCGAAGCCGGAAATGTCTACCTGCCCGAAGATGCGCCCTGGGTGGACGACTATTTAGAAGAACTCTGCCGCTTTCCTGCGGCGAAAAACGACGATCAAGTCGATATGACAACACAAGCCCTGGAGTATCTTGCCAAGCGACAAGGCAAGGTTGTCTCCGGGGCCAAAGTTTTGAGGGGGTAGACATGGAGTGTCCGCATTGCGGCCGGAAGAAGTCAACAATCGTAGACAAGGAAATCGTGCGGTGGCGACTTTTGCGAATCCGCAAATGCCACTGGTGCAAACAACCGTATCAGACCGAGGAACTTGTGTTTTGCCCCAACTGCAATTCAATGCACACGACCATCGACGGGAAAGTGCAAGACATGGGAACCGTCGTGTCCAGGTATCGCCGTTGCAACACCTGTCTGACACGGTTTCAAACGCACGAAGGAAGGCCGGCATGTCCAATCCCTCGCTCGTAACACTGGCCCTGGCAAAAGAGGCGGAAACGATACTCAAGGCCCGCGACTTGGACGAAATCGTGCGGTCCATGCGCCAAGTCCTGCGCGACTCTTTTCAGCGGCAACTACGTCAAGCCACAATCGACGGCATCCGCTACCTGCAACGCACAAAGGCGTCGGTCCCGGAGATTGAAGACTGGCTTCGGGACCACTACCGGACCCGCCTGGGCCACCGCTTTGCCGAAGTCGTGGGCGCGGACGTGGAGGACCACGCCGAGGCCGCGTACCGGAACGGCGGCGAAGCCGGGGCGAAGGCCGTCCCCGGTGTCGCGTGGCAGTTCCAGGACCCGGACGTGAAAAGCCTGAAAGTCTTGACCGGTGAAACCAAGTTCTGGATTGGGGAGCATTTCAACGACCACCTGGAAGAAAAGCTTGAAGAAGGCCTGCGCGAACACTTCCGGGGGGTCGAGGGGACCAGGGAAGACTTGTCCTGGGCGTTGGAAGAAACCACGGCGGGGATTGCGCGGCGGTCCCGTGCGTACTGGGACTTCTTCGCGGACCACACGGCGACCAAAATCCGCGAAATTGGCCGCGTGTCCGGGTACGAACAGGCCGGGGTGAAGACAATCCGGGTCAAGGCACAACTGGACGACCGGACCACGGCAATCTGCCGAAACTTGCACGGCACGGTTATTTCCGTTGAACACCAACGGAAATTCGTGGATAACTACATGAAGGCGGCAGAAAGCCGGGACAAGGAGGCGATAAAAGAGGCGTGGCCCTGGTGGTCTGACCAGCAAGCGGGACGCCTGGAAACGGCACAGGGGCGGCGAGAGGCCGTTACACAAGGGAAGGTCGGCCCACCGCCGTACCATGCCCGGTGCCGGACAATCACGGTTGCCGAGTTCTCGCAAGAACCGATTGACGGCAAATAAAAAGCAAAAACCCCGGCGTTGGGGGCCGGGGCTTTTGCCACAGGAGTCAGTGAGGTCACAAGAGCATGCAGAACGGGACTGGCCGTCAGAGCAAGTCAATCTTTATCGTATCAACTATATGTCGCGCAATCTTTTTATTCAGGTTATCCCGCAGTAATGGATAGAGAAATTCAAATCCCTCTCTCTGCACTTCTCGCAACCCTTCTGTAAGAAACGGCTGACCTTTCCGAGCCGGTTGCCGCACTTCCTTTGCATACACGACACGGTTCCCGATTTTGAACTTGAGTCGCGCTCGTTCGGGGTGTTGCTGATACCACGCCTTGCTGTGGTATTTTTTGCGCTCCCCGCGTGGCGGGTTCTTGTCGATATTGGGCCGGATTGTGACCGGGCCGCGTCCGTCGTGGACCGCACGGGCATAGGACAGGTTTGACCCGACTGTGGCGACGCCTTGACGGACAAGGCTGGCCTGGATGGACTTCCTCAGGTCCCCGGTCTTGAACGGTATGCGCCCCTGTTTGGTGGCCGCGTCTCTGATTTTTTCCGCCACCTGAAGCGCAATTTGGCTTTCCAGGCTCATGCGCCACCCTCCCCGGTGTTTGCCTTACGGAACGCCTCAAGCGACCGAATGAGGCCCTTTTCTGTCCGTTCCTCGGGGTCTTCTTCCCTCCGGGCGTAGCCAAGTTCTTCCCGCGCTTCTTCCGCGTCGAGTATCCCGGCCTGAACATATTTGGGCAGGGCTTCGGACGGCTTCTCCGTCACGTTCGGGTCCAGAGAGCGGAGCCGGAAGTCCTTGACGCCGAAGTCGGCCAACACGGGGCGCAATTTGGCCTCCCAAAGCCGCTGATACGGGGCGACGGTCGTTTCCTGGAACATTTGCAACTGCCCGTACACTTCGCCGGACCCGCCCAACTGCCCGGACTGTACGACACCTGCAACGCGGGGGTGGATTCGGTGAGAAGATAGAATGTTATCCCGGCACTGCATCCGCAGCTTTTCAAAGCTCATATCCTGGTCTTTCAACTGCGACGCCAATTTCTCGAACTTGACGGTCACGTCTTCGCCGGGGATTGGCAGGTATAAGACCCGGTGCGCGTTGTCCACGCCCTTGAAATTGCTCCGCAAGAACTCCTGCACGGCCTTTTCGCCTTCCTCTCCAAGTTCCCCGCCTTCGACCACGATAGCCAAATCCGGGACCCCGGAGTTCAGGAAGAACCGTTGATTGTAGCGCACGGCGTAGTAGTCCAGTTCAATGTCCGGGATTGCACCGAGCCAGTCCGGGATACCGTACAGGCGCGATTTGTTGGTCAACAGAGGAACGTACAGGATGCTGTTTTCGTCGCGTTCCCCGGCCTTGAACCGCGCCCACGGCGTCAAAATACCTTCTTCCATGTAGTAGAAAGGGGTTCTTGAGCCACGGGGCCGGAAATGCACGTCCTGGGACCGCATGTAATACAACTCAGCGGCGCGGCCTCGACGGTCCCGCACCACTTCCAAAGCCCCGGCCCCGCCAGCAAAGAAGTCTTCCCCGGCCTGGGCCGCAACGTCAAAAAAGCTCTGCCCGTATTCGTTGACTTCCGAAAGCCTGTCCATGACGGCCTCTTCTGAGCCGTCCGTCTCCAACAGGTCAATCCCGAGCCCTACCGTGCAAGCCTTTTTGGTTTGAACAGCAAGGTCATGGTACGAGTTCACCCCTTGCAGTCCAAGACAATACTCGCGCACGTCGCCGTATTCGTCGTTCTGCGGCGGAGAAATAATGTCTCCAACGTCGTCTTGTTCGATTTGCACAGACTCTTTCCGCAATGGACTTACTTTCGCAACAAAAACGGTTTTCGCCCCGCCAAACGCTTCACTTGCCATATTTTCTACCTCCGGTTTGCTTTTCACCGGACACTAGCAACTTTGAGTACGCCTTACAGACAAAAAGGTACAGTTTTGGGTGTGTCCGTACAACTCAAGGTGGACAAATGCTTTGTCTTTGTATCCCATTTGGGCAACAAATCAAGGGGGAACACCGATGCCGCAACTGACCGATTTGAAAATCAACTTCCTTTCCCTGGTCCCCAAGGGAGCAAACAAGCGAACCGTTGTCTGGAAAAGCGCAGACGCCCCGGCCAAGTCGGACAAAGAGGATTTTTTGCGCCTCATTAAGACCGACGAAGACAAACGCCTTCTGTACGGCGTGGTTTACGCGCCGGACGACGAAGACGCGCACGGGGATTGGGCCTCGGCTGAGGACATTGAGAAAGCCGCGCACGACTTTCTGGCAAACGCTTTCGTGCGGAACGTGGATAAAGACCACGACTTTCGCCCGCAAGAAGGGGCGCACGTTGCCGAGAGCTTTATCTTGCGCGGGCAAGACCCCATGTTCCCCGACGAGAAAGCCGGGACGTGGGTGGTCGCAATCAAAATCGACAACGATGAAACCTGGGGAGCGGTCAAGAAGGGCGAAATTCAGGGCTTGAGCATGGCCGGAAGCGCGACCTTTATTCAAACGGACGGAGCGGACGGAGCGCGAAAAGCCTTTGACTTTGACACCGCAAACGCTTCGGAAAATGCCGACGGCCTTTTTTGGGCTCTGCGGCGGGCCATTGAATCAATCTTGTCCGACGAGGACGTAACCGACAAGCAAACCGCAATTTCCGACACACTGGACCAATTTAAAGCCGCAATGCTGGCGAGCTTTTCCAAGCAACAAAAATCGGAAAAGGGTTTTTTCGCCAAGTTTTTCAATCGCTTAAAAGGTAAGGAGAATGAAGAGATGACCTACGAAGACGTGAAGAAAGCTGTTGCCGAAGCCACCAAGCCCCTGACTGACCGGCTGGACGTGCTTGAAAAGGCCAATACAGGCGACACCGACCAAAGCCAAAGCCCGGAACCACTGACCGCTGAAGCCGTCACCAAAGCGGTACAAGACGCCACCAAGCCGCTCACGGAACGCATCGAAGCCCTGGAAAAGCAGACTCCCGGGACGAAGCAGGGCGAGCAAGAGGGCTACTGCGACGACCTGATTAAAGCCATGACCGGGCAAGAATAAGCCCCTTCCCTGCCCGTCTGAACAACTTTTGAACGACAAGGAGCGCAATCATGACTCAAAACTTTGGAATCAATAGTAACTCGGTGACCCCGAATACGGTGTTGGGCGACCATCCGCCCGTGACCAAGGCAATTACCATTGCCACCACCGGCGCGGAAGCCATCTACACACGCGGCACGGTCCTGGGGAAAATCACCGCCTCCGGCTTGTATGCGGGCCTGAACCCGCTCGCCGCCGACGGCTCCGAGACTGCCGCCGTGGTCCTGCTCGACGACGTAACCGTGGACGACACCAACGACGAGCCCGCTGTCGCCCTGGTCCACGGTGTGGTCATTGCTGACGAATTGGTCTGGACGCACGACGGCATTACCGAAGCCGAACAGACTGCGGCCCTGGACCAACTCGAAGCCGCTGGAATCTACAACAAATAAAGGGAGATAGACGATGCCTATTCCTTTTGACGAATTCAAATGGCGCAACATGACCCGCGCCATTAACGCGGTCAAGCCCGCCCCGCAGATGCTTTTGTCCACCATCTTTTCCGAATCGAACTCCAACGAGACGGACACAATCGACGTGGACATTACCCTGGGCGGCAAGGAAGTCGTGCCGTTTGTGTCTCCCGTTGAAGGCGGCACGGTTGTCGGCAAGCTGGGCCAGGAAATGCGGAGCGTCAAAACGCCTCGCGTTCGCCCCAAAAAGCAGTTCACCGCGCAAGAGCTTTTGACCACCCGGCCCGCCGGACAAACCTTCTACGCCACCGGAGCTGGGGACATTAACCGTGCCCGCCAGCGTAAAGTGGGCCAGGAACTGACCGACCTGCGCCGCCGTGTGGATATCACCAAGGAATGGATGTGCGGCCAAGCCCTGTCCGGCACCATCACTGTGGCGCAAGACAACCTCGCCTTTGAAATCGACTACCTGATGCCCTCCGCGCACAAGCCGACGGCCTCCCCGCTTTGGGACGACACGGACCCGACTGTTGAGGCCGACTTGCAGACCTGGGCGGACCTTATCGCGGAAGGGTCCGGTTCCGGCCCGACCATGTGCGTCATGGGCGCAAACGCGGCCAAGGCGTTTTTGGCCCATGCCAAAGATAGCAAGTGGTTCGACGCCCGCCGGGTCAACGCCGGTAATCTGTCCTGGGACGTAAACAACGACTACCTGGGCAACGGCTACGGCATTGAGTTTTACCGCTACGCCAAAAAGCTGACCGACGGTAGCGGCACGACCGCCCCGGTCATACCCTCCAATGTCGCCATTTTCATTAACCCCAACGCCCGCATCACCCTGGAACACGGGGTCATTCTGGACCTGGATGCCAACGCCCGCGTGGTTGGTGAGTATTTCTCCAAGTCCTGGCTGGAAAAGGACCCGTCCGGCCTGTGGATGTTGGCTGAATCCCGCCCTCTGCCCGTACTGTGGGAACCGGAAGCCATTGTCTACGCTACCGTAACCTCCTAACCCCTGCTCCCTCTCAAGGGGAACCGGGTCCCGTCCTCCTGCCCGGTTCCCCACACTATAACCACAAGGCGGAGCCATGACGAACTGGAGCAAAGTCAAACATTTCCTGCCGAAAGAATGGGGCGACGACCCGCGCAAAGCAAGCCCCTTGTTGGTCCATGCCGTGGACGAGCTACGGGGCTTCATTTCTGCCGTATCCGGCAAAGACGTGCCAATCCATATCCATGTCTGTTGGTCGCAAGGCGGCCACAGTCCGCAATCGTATCATTACACCGGGCAAGCGGTGGACCTGCATTTTGAGCCGGTGGTGTCTTACGCGGTGCAAATGGCCTGTATTTTGTCCATGACGCAATTTGGCGGCATTGGCTTTTACCCGGATTGGAACTCTCCGGGCTGGCACCTGGACATGCGGAATGAATCGCCGCGTATCGTTTGGACCCGGCGCAACTCAGAGTATCTTTACAGTCCGCTCCGGCTCACCGAAGCGGTCCACGCGGCTGACAAAGCCAAAGGATGGTGAAAATGGACGTGAACCTTGCACCGCTGATGAATTACGGAGTGGAAATCCTGGGCATGGTCCTCATGGCCCTGGGGTCCTGGGCCGCGTCGTGGCTGGCCCACAAGTTCAAACTCGACTCCCTGGAACCGGAATTGGACCGGATTATCACCGAGGGGGTCCGGTTTGCACGGCGGCAGGTCAAGGGCCTGGTGGGCAATCAAGTGGGTGTCCATGTGGACAACGAGATTGCCGGGAAAGCCTTGCAATACGTTGCTGACAACGGCCCCAAGACCGCCAAAAAATTAGGTTACACGCCTGAACAACTCCGGGCGCGGATTGAAGCATACCTTGATGTAGCAAACGAGGCCGACAATGCCGGTGGCGGGACTGATTAAAGCAATAGGGGCGGTCCTGGGGCAAATCCTGTCCGCCCTGCCGTACCTGCTGACCTACAAGGCCGGGAAAGACTCTGTGACCAAGGAGAACGCCGAAAATGCGGCCCGGATACAACGCAAGCAACTGGAAATCGCTGCTCGCCGCCGTGCTTCTCGCGCTGATATTTTGCGCCGGATGCGCGACGGCGAACTATAACGATTGCCCGCCCTGGCCGGAGGCCGGTCCCAAAGTCGCTGATGAACTCCGACGACTCCCTGAATCAGAATACCCCGCACTCTGGAACTGGATTTATCGCCTCGACGTTTTGAAACAACAGTTAGACGCCGGAGACGAAGCCGAATGACCGAAGACGATGCTATCAGAAACATTAACCGGCAACTGCAAGAACAGGGACGACACCTGGAACGCCAGGGTGAAAAGCTGGACAGCATACAATCGACGCTTCAGCAAATCGCTGTCCAGGACGAACAAATCCGGCAACTGCAAGACCAGCAGTCGGCAATGTGGGGCAAAATCGACTCTCTTTGCGCGTCTGACGGCCCGTTGGCTCAGGTCAGACAATGGCAAGCCGGTTGCCCGCGAAATCAAATCAAATACCTGTGGGTGGTCGTCATTCCAATGGGCCTGACAATGCTCGGAACGGCCCTCGCGCTTATCAAACTCACGACCCAACTGTGAGGCAGACATGGCCTACGCCACGATAGATGACCTGTACGAAGCTTTGCCCGAAGCCAAGATTGTTCCGTTGGTGGATGACGAGGGTGACGGGTTGCAAGTGGGGGCACGGATTGACGCGGCCCTGGACCGGGCCACGGACGAAATCGACGCCCGCCTAGAGGGCATTTACGACCTCCCCCTTGACCCTGTGCCTGACCGGGCGCGGGATTTGTGCGTGGACATGGCGATTTTCCACCTGTTTTCCCGTGTTCAAGAGGAAATCAGCCCGACCCGGAAGCTGAAATACGAGAACGCCCTGGCGTTTTTGGAAGACGTGCGGGACGGCAAGACGGCCCTGGTCAAAGCGGACGGCCAGGAAGCCGAACCAAGTCCGTCTGCGGGGCTGAGGCTTTATGCCATATAGTGTTTTGGACGTTGAACAGCTTTTGCTTGCCAAACTCCAAGAAGCGGAGGGCATTGGGGTCCGCACTATCCGCGAGTATCAAGGCGAACTCGAACAGGACTTGAATAGCATTGTGGCGCAATGGCCCGCACTTTTCCCGGCGTATGTCGAATCGTCGTTTGACGAAACCCAACGCCGGACCTTTGAGAATCAAACCTGGGATTTGTTTGTCGGGGACCTTTCTTACAAGCCGCGTGAATCACGGCGCGGTGGCGCAAACAACCCCGGAACTTACGCTATGCTTTCATGGCTTCATGCGAACTTGCGGAAGGTAGTCTTGGCTTCCGGTTTAATGCCGGTGAGAATTACAGGCCAGGAAGCCCTTGCTTACAGCGATATGCACGGCATTTCCCTTTATGTCGTGCGCCTTGCAATCGGACAACACTACAACGACTAGGAGGCCGCAAATGCCTGTCAGCCCGAACACTGAAAACTATATGTACGGAAAGGGCGAATTGTTTTTCAAGCCCGACGGTGCAACCGGCTACATGCACCTGGGCAACTGTCCCGCTTTTTCTATCTCTGTCGAACTTGAGAAGGCCGAACACTACTCTAGCATGGCCGGAACCCGCGAAAAGGACTTGTCCAAAGTCACGCAGAAGACTGCAAGCTCCAGCATCACCTTGGAGGAGTTCTCCGTTCAGAACATGAACCTTGTGCTTATGGGCGGAACCCCAAGCACGTCTTCACAATCATCTTCGGCCCTGGACGGTGTAGAAGTGACCACCGTTGCCGACCAGTATGTGCCCATCCAAGAGGGGACCATGCGGCTGTCCAATGTGGTTGTCGAGGACGACCCCTTAAGCCCCACCACGCAATACGAGGAAGGCGTGGATTACCTTGTGAACCGGGAATCCGGGATGATTATGGCCCTGTCTACCGGGTCGATTTCTGGAACCTGCTACGTCTCCGCAGACGCGGCGGCCCTGGACATTTCCACCGTCAATGCCCTGGCCGAAAGCTCCACGTCCGGGGAACTGTACTTTGTCGGCAACCCTGACATTGGCCCGAACTGGCAGGTGCGCGGCTGGAAGGTCGAACTCTCTTTGTCCGGCGAACTCCCGTTCATTTCCGAGGACATTGCCCAACTGTCGGTGGATGCAGAGTTCCAGGCCGACCGGAACAACCACCCTGCCGCCCCGTTCTTTGAGGCCGTCAATCTGTCTGCCGGTGCTTAGGGGGGAATAAATGAGGAAGCGCGACGTAGTACGCATTGATGACCGGGAAATCACCGTCAAAGAACTTACAGTTCAGGACGTTCTTGAAATGTTTGACTTCCAGGAAGGGGACAACTTTTGGACCCTGGCCCAACGGCACTTGCCGAAGGCAACGGACCTGAGCGTTGAAGACATGCAGAAAATGGCCCCGTCCGAACTGGAAACGGTCTTTGAGAAGTGGAAAGAGGTGAACGCTTCTTTTTTCAGGATAGCCAGGGCGTTAGGTCTGAACAGCGTCCTGGCGCAGATGAAGGATGCCGTCGTAGCCGACTTCTACAACTCGTTTTTCGGCTCATTGAAGACGGGCACACACACGCCTGGAGCTACGGATGGTCCGCCTTCTGCCTAGCCTGTGAGGAAAATACGAAGCTCAGGCAGGAGCGAATGAAAGACACCGCTCTTGCCTGTCGCTTCGCTTATTACATGAAAGACAAGCACTGGAAGGAATGGATAAATGGCCCGTGACAACACCATTGAACTGCTAATTAAAGCGCGTGACCGGGCCACGAGACAAGTAAAAGGCGTTGCTCGTAGCGTAGAGGTCTTGAAAACCAGGGCTGACGCGGCGAGGAACGCCTTTTTTTCGTTGCAAACCGCCATTGCGGGAATCGGCGCGGGGCTTGCCGCACGGTCTATCTACAAAGCTGGCGAGGGCTTTGAACAGACCATGACCGAGGTGCTTGGCATAGCCCGCGCCACCCGTGACGAGTTTGAAGCGTTGGAAGCCCAGGCCCGAAAAATGGGCGAAACCACGGAATGGTCAGCATCACAGTCCGGGCAAGCCCTGAAATTCATGTCTATGGCGGGCATGACAGCCGAGCAGTCCGTCAAGGCCCTCCCGGGTGTTTTGGACCTTGCCACGGCTGGACAAATCGACCTTGCGCGGGCGTCGGACATTGCCACCAACGCCCTGTCTGCCATGCGGCTCCCGGTGGAAGAACTGTCTCGTGTCAACGACACCTTTGTTCAGACCACCACGTCAAGCAACACCAACATCGAAATGATGGCCGAATCTTTTAAATACGCCGCCCCTGTTGCGGCTGGATTTGGCTACGACGTTGCCGAGCTTTCGGCTTTAATCGGCATCTTGGGCAATAACGGTATCCAGGCGTCACAAGCGGGTACACAACTCAAAGGGGCGTTCCAGGACGCCAGCAAGGTCTTTGACTATTACGAAGTGTCCGCAAAAAAGGCGAATGGCGAAACTAAAGACCTTGTTGACGCTTTGGAGCTTTTGGAGGAGCGCGGAGCCGAAGCCAACGAGATAATGAGCCTCTTTGGGGAACGGGCCGGGGTTGCAATCAACGCCTTGTTTGGCACGGGTTCTCAGGCCGTCCGCCAGTACATTGAATACATTCGTCAAGCAGAAGGGGCCAGCACGGACCTTGCGGCCACGTTCCGGTCTACAGCGCGAAATGCAAAAAAAGAGCTTTTCAGCGTAATTGAAAGCACAGCAATAGACGTTTTCGACAAATACAAGGTTCGGCTCAAAGCGGCGATACAGGCGACCACGGCCACCATCCGAGAAAATAAAGAGCAGGTTGTCTCTTTTATTACCGGCTTAATTGACGGCCTGGGCGCGGCAATCCAGACCTTGGCGGGCCAGACGGCAACCGTCGTGGACACCCTGCAGAAGCCCTTGTCCGATATTTGGGACGCCCTGAACGAAATGTGGGACGGCTTTCGTAGTCTTCCAACGTGGGTCCAGGAAATCGGCATTGTGGCCGCGTTCTTGGGCGGGAAGAAAGGCAAAATCCTGGTTGGCGGCGCGGCGTTTCTCGCCGGGGAAATCAAAGATGCTTACCAGGGCATCCAGTATTGGACAGAGGGTCGTATTTCCTGGCGTGAGGCTAGCGATGAAGACACTTTCGAGAAGGCCCTGGAACGGGAGCGGGCCAAGGACCGGGAAGAACTCAAGGCGATGGACAAAGGAGACGGTGAAGAAGCCGGGGAAGAAAATGCCGAGGGCTTTTTTGCCGGGTGGCAACGCCGGTTCCGAGAACAGCAAGACAAACTCAAGAAGCAACTCGCCAAGATATTTGAAACCAACGAGAACGCGCCGGACAAGGGTTCTGGTGGGCCGAAACCGGACGACACGGGTACGACCTCGGAAGAAGTGACTGCCAAGCTCACAGAGGCCGTCAAGCTTCAAAGTGCGCTTTCCCGTGCGCTGGCGAAGTCTCAAACGTCGCTGGCCGCTTTGGACGCTCAATACGAACGTCACGCAATCAACGTAGAAGACTACTTCGAGCGCAAGCGGGAACTGGAACTGGAAGCGATTGACACCGAAATCAAATCGTTGCGCGAAACGGCAGAAGCCGAGGCGCGGCGGTTGCGTGAGCAAGCCGCCGTCACGTCGGACGCCAAAGAGCGTGAGCAACTACTTATCCAGGCCAAAAAGACCATGCTCAAGGCTGAGGACGAGATTGTCCAAAAGCTGGAAGAACGAAAACAGAAGGTCATTGAACTTGGGCTGGCCGAGGAAGAAGCCCGTGAAAAGCGCGAACAAGACCGTCGGAACCGGGAAAGCTTGTTGACGGACATTTCAGCGCGGGGCGCGGGGGAAAACGACCTGCAAGCCCAACAAGACGCTGAACTGGAACGGCTACGGAACAAACACGCCCAAGAGCTTCAACAACTCAAGGACTACGGGGCCAGCAAGCAGGAGATTTTGGAAGCCCAGGCCGCGCAAGAAATGGCTTTGGAGCGGCGCAAGGGCGAGATGCAACGGGAAATGTTCGACAAGCGCTTGTCCTGGGCGTCGAAGTTCACTGGCGACCTGGCGAACACAATGAAAGGGCTCTACGAATCCGGCGTGTTGCGGAATAAGCAGGCGTTGCAAGCTTACAAAGCCCTGGCGATCACGCAGACCATAATCGACACCTACCGGGCCGCTCAAGAGGCTTACGCTTCTATGGCCTCTATCCCCTACGTTGGCCCTGCCCTTGGCGCGGCGGCGGCGGGTTCGGCTATTGCGGCGGGCATGGCCCGTGTCGCGGCAATCAAGAGCCAAAGCCTGGAAGGGTACGCTTACGGCGGCGAAATCCAGGGTCCGCGTCAAGGGGACCGTTCCGACAATGTGACTATCCGGGCGACTCCCGGCGAGTACATGATGGACCGGCCCACGGTGCGGCACTACGGCCTGGATGTAATGGAAGCCCTGCGCCAGCGGGCTATCCCGCGAGAAATGTTCTCTGGTTTGGCCCTGCCGTCTTCCCGCCCTGCGTATGCCAAGGCCGGTTTTGCCTACGGCGGGCAGGTTGGCGCGGGGGCCGGAACGACTGCCGGACGTGACGCGGGAGACGTGACAATCGTGAATGTCATGGACCGTTCCGAGCTTGACCGCTACATGGCGTCAAGTTCGGGGCAGAACGCCGTCCTGAATGTCATGTCGTCGCAAAAGCGGCGCGTACAAAGGATTTTGCAGGGATGATTGCCGCAGACGTTTTCTTCCTCCGGCCCGATTGGGCGGAAAAAATGCAGGTAGAATACCGCTACGACACACTGACAAAGCGGGGGCTGACCGGCAAAGAGAAGCGGGTCAGCCTTCGCTCGTTGCCGGTCAAGTCGCTCCGATTTACGGGCAAAGCCCGGAACCCTGCCGAGGCAATCCGGGCGCGTCTCGCGCTCTACAAGAATCAGGACAAAATCTTTGGGGTCCCTTTTTGGCCGGATGTGGTGGCGTTGACCGCCGACGTGGAGGCCGGGGCCCTGTCCTTGCCCGTGACCACCACGGCGTACCGGCATTTTGACGGAGCCGTCGTTTTGACCAACGGGCAAGGGGCCTACGAAGTCGTGACCGGGACCGTGGCGGGTGGCACAACCCTGACCCTGGACACCGGGGCTGTCTACCCGTGGCCGGTCGGGACGCTCGTGTTGCCGTTCTTCCAGGCTTGGCTTGAGCCGAGCTTGACCGCCAAATCCGGCACTGCTGACGACTTGGCCGTGACCGTGCGCTTTGAAGAAGCCCACGCGGAGCAAATCGCCCTCCCCGCGCCGGACATTTCGGCGTTGCAGACATACCAAGGCTTGCCGCTGTTGCCTTCCCTGGTGGACTTCTCCGGGTCGTTGCACATGGCCGTAGGCCGCGACGTTGACGACTTCCAGGCATGGGGACCGCGCAATCGGTTTTCCCCGCAAGACTACCCCACACTGACCTACGATTGGGATTGGCAAGCTTTTGACCGGGGCATTTTGAAAAAGACCCTCGATTTATTCCGGCACTGCCGGGGACGCCTGGGCACGTTTTGGGGGCCGAGCCACGTCAGTGATTTAAAGCTCTCAGGGCCGTTCTCAGCGTCGGCAACCGACCTGCCCGTGGTTGACTCCGGTTTCGGGGAGTTCTTTCAAACCTGTGGCGACTTGGGCCGGTTCCTGGCCCTTGTCTATGCTGACGGCACGGTGGTTTGTCGGGAGATTACCGCCTACAACGCCGGACCCGGCACGATAACCCTGGACTCTGCACCTGGAAAGGACTGTCCAGGCCCGGACTATTGCAAGCTGTCTTTTATTACTCCGGCCCGGTTCGACAATGATGCTTTTGAAATGGACTGGACCACGACAGACTCCGTGGCCGGGGCCGTAAAAATCAAATCGCTGTTAGGGGACGCAAATGCGTAGCGTGTCAGACGACTATAAAGCCAACGAGCAAGCCAAAGAGGTCCGCCCCGCCGAGCTTTTCCACTTATGGGAAGACTCGGAAACCGGGCGGCATTGGTACTACACTTCCGGGGACGAGCCTGTCACGTTCAACGGCAAAGAATACGTTCCGGCAGGAATTACCCGCGAAAATCTGAGCTACGACACCGAGCTTCAAGCAACAAAGCTGTCCGTGACTGCCGGACACATTGACGAAGCCTTTCGGGATTATCTCGCGCAACAACCGACGGAACAGCTTTGGGTGTCACTGATGCGGGTACACCGGGACGACCCGAGCGAGGTCATGGTCCTCTTTATGGGCCAATGCTTGTCCGTGTCGTTCAAGGGGGCCACCGCAAAAGGGGAGTTCGCCGGGTTCCAAAAGTTTCTGCAAATGGAAATCCCGCGCTACCGCTATCAACCGCATTGCAACAACACACTTTTTGACGGGTTCTGCAAAATCCCGGTCCAGGACCATTCCTTTTTGGCTTTGGCGACGCCGGACACAACCGGGAAAGTGCTTTCTTTCGACGACTCTCAGGAAGACGTGGAGACGCACACGGCGCACCTGGGCGAAGCGTTCACCGTCGGCTACCCTTCGCCCACCTATGTCACCGTAACCGGCTACGACGAGGGCATAGACTACACCCTGGCCGGAAACGAGGTCACGGTGTTGTCGGACGGAAACATTACCGAAGGCGAAACCCTGGAGGTCAAGTTCGGATACTCGTTTTCGTCCTTCGGAGACGGGTATTTCAGCCTGGGGTGGGTAGAGTTCCAGGGGCAAAAGCGGATGATTATATCTCACGTCGGGCTGAATATCACCGTTCAGTATCCGTTCAACGAGATGGCCGAAGGGGCCGGGGTCAAGCTCTACGCGGGGTGCGACCAGCGGATTGAAACCTGCCGGGATAAGTTCGACAACGTAAACAACTTTTTTGGGACCCCGTACATACCGCAAGCGAACCCGTCGGAGCGCATGTCGTGAGCTATTTTTTCGGAACAGATGAAGCAAAAGCCAATCTTAAAGCTGAGATGGATTCTTGGCTTGGGACCCCTTACCGTCACAGGGCGTCCGTCAAAGGTCGAGGCGCGGACTGCATCGGCTTTGTCGTGGGCGTCTTGCGAAATGTCGGCTACCGTGAGCGGTTTAAGGTCCCGGACTACCCCAAAGACTGGCATTTGCACAACATGGAATCCATCTTGTTGCGCGAGATACGGCGGCAGATGCGCGTCGAAGAACGACACGTTGACGACCTGGAAAACGGGGACCTGCTCTTATTTTACTTTGGGCGCACGGTCAGCCACGCCGGATTTGTGTGGGAAAGGTGGGTCTATCATTCCGTGATTGGCATTGGCGTGGAACGGTTCGAGCTTACCGATGAAACATGGTTCCACCGCCGTAAATACAACATGAGGCTTTTGACATGGGCATAGGCGCAATCTCGTTTGCCATTGGTGCAATCGTCGTTGGTGCGTTGGTCGCCACGGCGTTTATGGCTCCACAAGACCCCAAGGCCGGACACCAAGACCCGCAAGCTTTGAAGTTTGCCACGAACAAGTTTGGCATTGCAATTCCGGAGGTCCTGGGGTGCGTCAAGCTGACCGGCAACTATCTTTTCCAATGCTGTGACCGCTCCGAGGAAATCACGCAGGACATGGAAGGCGGCAAAGGTGGCGGCGGAGGCGGCGGGGAAGTGGTCGTCGGACACAAATACTATGCGACGTTCGCCCTGGGCATTTGCCTCGGGCCTATTGATAAGATTTCCGCTATTTACAAAGACCAGGATTTGGTTTGGTCCGGGG
>Ga0182238_1000187_pt1 | contig 21047 bp, 19 predicted proteins | sample hydfrates6_PW_90_FD_132439 | JGI IMG/M metagenome (GOLD analysis project Ga0182238, IMG submission 132439) | Subsurface microbial communities from deep shales in Texas, USA - hydraulic fracturing test 6_PW_90 | ecosystem: Environmental > Aquatic > Deep subsurface > Shale gas/oil reservoir >... | reverse complement strand
TACGTTGATACATGCCTCAGATGGGTTTTTCAAAACAGGAAAGTCCTTGCTGCACCGGATCCAAAGGAATTGGATAAGGATCAGGATTTCAATGACGTTGGCCAGTTGGTCGCCCCCAGTGAAATAGTCCCGGAAGCAAGTGATCGGGAACTGTTTATTCCTCTCGCGACGTCGGAGAGAATCGAAGGGGTCCTGCACGTAGGAAAGAAAAAGGAACAGAAGCAGTTCTCAAGGTATGACTTGCGGTTGCTTACATCGGTGGCAAGCATGGCGGCAGGCTACCTTGAAAGACAGCGTCTGCAAGGAGCGGCTTCACTTGCGGAAACGCTCAGGGAAGCCGATAAAATGAAATCGGCCCTGGTTTCCTCCGTATCGCACGAACTGAAAACGCCGCTGGCTGCCATAACGGCAACAATTACTGGATTACTTGAGGAAGACATTGACTTGACTCACGACGAGATAAAGACAGAGCTTGATTCTGTGAGAATGAACCTGCACAGATTATCGGGGGCTATCGAATCCCTGTTGGATCTTTCCAGACTCGAAGCTGACGCCTGGCAACCAAAGCGGGAATGGAACGATTTGCGGGAAATCGTGGGCACCGTGCTTTCAAAATTCCCGAGAAATCAGATCGGCAGGTTCCGATTGGATTTTAGCGAACCAACGCCGTTTGTTTTTGTAGATTATCAGCAATGGTGCCGACTCATGTACCACTTGGTGGAAAACGCCCTGTCCTATGGTCCGGAGGGGTCGGAAATAGTCATTGGCGCCGCTGTGTCGAGATCAAACCTGCATATCTGGGTAGAAGATTCAGGACCGGGCATACAGAAAGACGAGGAAAACAGAATTTTCCAAAAATTTTACAGGGGCAGGGCGTCAGAATCAGTACCTGGTGGAACGGGGCTTGGGCTTGCAGTTGTGCAGGAGATCGTCAATGCTCATGGGGGGGATATTTCCCTTGAGCGACCGGAAAGCGGAGGAGCCCGCTTTGTGATTGAGCTACCTGTTCAATTTTTCCGGGAGGTAGTCGAATAATGTCCTCACCTGAGAGAAAACAAAAAGTGCTTGTGATCGACGATGAGGTGGAAATACGGAGAGCGTTGACTTCAATTCTGAAAGCACGCAATTATCATGTCGAGACTGCTTCAACGGGCGCGGACGGTATGCGGGTTGCAATCGACCTGAACCCGGATCTGGTGATCCTCGATTTGGCGCTCCCGGATATTGACGGGATAGATGTCTGCAGAGAATTGAGGGAATGGATGGTGTCTCCGATACTTGTTCTTTCCGTTAGGGACAAAGAAACTGACAAAATTGCCGCCCTTGACACGGGAGCGGACGATTTTCTCACGAAGCCATTTTCAACGGGCGAACTTCTCGCACGCATGAGAGCTTTGAGAAGAAGAACTTCCGTTCAAGAGTCGCCTCCCGCTGTCATAGAAACGGGTGAATTGTGCATAAATATCGCAAAAAGAGAAGTGAGTATAGCGGACAATGAGATTCAGTTGACCAAAACGGAATTCGATATACTTGTTGTTCTTGCCAAAAACGCCAACTGCGTTGTTACCTCGAAAATGCTTCTGGAACAGGTTTGGGGTGAAGAAGCCATGGAAGACGCGCAAAGGCTGCGTGTTCACATGAGCAATTTGCGAAAAAAGATCGAACCCCATAGTACTGTACCAAGATACATTCACACCGAACCTGGAGTTGGGTATCGGTTCGCAGCCATATAGATTTTGCATTTCTGCCTTTACAAAATCTTTATAACTTAAGCCTTGTTCTTTACTCATCCTTTATCGGTCATTTGGTATTCTCCCTGATGGACAATCTCCGGATATTGTCAGGGAGTGATGCCGGGTGCAGGGGACACTTTCACTTGAAGACACGATTTCCCTGTTAGCTGATTCCTTCAAGGAAACAGCGGAAAAGGATACTGTTGATGGCGCGAAGCAACTCATCCTCCCCTTCAGGGTCATGTGCAGGCTCGAGGACCCTCTCGAGATGAAGACAGCCCTTTTTTATTACCTCCACAAGAATGGGAAAATAACACTGGCGGGTCTTCTCAGGCAAGGCGCTTCGAAAGAAAGCGTTAGAGCCATAGAGATACTGGAAAGCTCGAAGCCTGAGAGCGCAAGAGACTATGCCCTGAAAGTTGCGACAAGTCCGCTCGCCGTAGCGGTTAAAAAGGCAGAGCTGCTGGAGCGTTTGTCGGAGTGCGGTGAGACACAGGGGGCATTTGACAAAGATGAAGAAAAGTCCCGGGAGCTGCTGGAATATTTATGCAGGGTCTCTGCTTCGGGACAAGATGTGCTGCATGGTTTCGTCAAGGACCCTCAAACAAAGATCCTTTGTCATATAAAGGCCCTCGAGGAAGAAAATTACGGAACGAAAGGGAAAGAGCTTGAAGACAAAGGTTTCCCGGATGAAAATGACGAAGATGAGCAGGATTGAAGGCCAATGTTGTTGACACCCTATGATCTTGAAGGTTCGAACGGGGCAGTCTTCGAGGAGGATGGCACCGTCAGGATCGAATTTTCGGACGGTTCACAGGTAATTATGGAACCCGGAAAGGGTCCTTACTGCGTTGCCGAAAAGGGCAGGAATGATGTTCACGAAACGTTTGCGATGAAATGGTTAAGAAAGAAACTGCTTCATGGGTGAATGCATTGGAAAATCACATAGGGATAAGAATGAAATAATGGTGATAGATCTTATTATGCTGCGAATAGTTTCGCCAAGGGGTAAAAACGATGCACCCCAAAGCACCAACGCAGAAGAACATATCAGGCGCCCTTCAGCCTTATTGGTCGGGGTGATCCTGGGAGATTCCCTATCACGTTCGTACGGTTGTTCTGCCTGGTTCTAACGGAAATCCAGCCGGGAGGCCTTTCGCAAATTCTCCTGACGGCACATAATAAATCGTTAGACGATGAAAGAAAGGCCGAATAGTTTCTGTACGGCAAACCAAGATCGAAATGGTGAGCCCGGCTTGATTGCATGAGTTTTCCTTCCTGAAGTAAGCATCCCGATTATTTTGCAATGAAAACAAGGAGGTCATTCGAGCACTTTCCTTTGCCTCAGGTGCGGTTTATGATTGTACGTGACCTTTGCCGGCAAAAATAAGAGCAAGAAGAATGTCACCGAGCTGCAAAATCCGTGTGCGTTGACCAAAGAACGGAAAAAACGGTTTTGATGCCACAAGAAAACCGAAACCAACGGCAGCCGAAGAATGACGGTCGCCATCATAAAGAACAGAAACGATAAAACGGAGGTCTGCAATGACTGTCTACAAGGTTCGCAGCAAAAGCCCTTCATGGGACGGCGAGTCCATAGGTATCCTTATTCTTGACGCTGCGTATCCCCGTATTCCCGGAAACGTCGGTAATGCAAGCACCTTTGGTTTTCCCGTCCGCTACAAGGAAGTGCGGGGAGCCTCGATAAAAAGGCTTATCAACAAGATGGATCCCGGGCTTCTCGGTCCCTTTGTCGAAGCGGCCAGGGAGCTGGAAATGGAAGGAGTCAAGGCCGTTACAGGGGCCTGCGGCTTCATGGCCCTTTTTCAGCGGGAAGTTGCAGCGGCCCTGAAGATTCCGGTTTTCCTCTCGAGCCTTCTTCAGGTCCCGTTCATCTGGAGAACTCTCTCGCCAGGCGGGAAAATCGGCATCATTACCGCAAATTCCGCATATCTTACGGACAGGCACTTCGAAGCGGTGGGGATCACGCGCGAAATTCCACTTGTCATCCGGGGCATGGAGGACCAGGAGGAATTCCGGAGCGCGGTGCTCGAGGAAAAAGGGACCCTCGATTCCCGAAAAATCGAAGAGGAAGTTACCGGCGTCGCCAGGGCGATGATTGATGACAATCCGGAGACGGAGGCGATCCTCCTGGAGTGCAGCGACCTCCCCCCTTATGCGAAGGCCGTGCAGGATGTAACGAGGCGCCCCGTATTTGACTTTATCACCATGATCAGCCATTTTCACACGGCGATGGTCCGCGAGAGATACCAGGGCTTCATGTAAAATACGCCTGAAGAGCTTTCACAACAGCCGACTGTCAGCGGTCCGAAGAAACAGGTTCCTGCACAGGGAGAAAATGCAGGTAAAACGGAGGGTATATCCAGGTGCAGTGGGGAAATTCCTTTATCGAAAAATCGGTGGCAAAAATGCTCGATCGGGTGGTCATTCCCGAGGAACTGCGGCGGAGACGCGGCAGGATGATGCTGCATGTTTCCGATACGCCGTCCGCATTTTACCGCTGTCTTGAGAGAATAATCGATATCCTGCAGCCGCCCTGTATCCTTCATACCGGTGATTTCGTCGATGAGATCAAGCTGGGGCAGACGAAAAGGGGTCTCGGGCTTTACCGGCAAAGGGTAAGGGTTCTTGTGGATATTCTGCGAGGGGAAAACGGAAGAGATGTTGTGCTCGTTACAGGCAATCACGACCTTTACCAAGTGGTTCTGGAGGCAGCCGCGGGCTGCACCGTTCTGGACACGAGGGGAACGGTGACGATATGCGGGAAGCACGTCAATGTCGGTCATTCCTTTTCCGATCTGCCGGAAGGTCCTTGTCCTTTGAACTTTTATGGCCACGACACGACGCCTCCTCCCGAAGATGGCGTCGTAATGTTTTTCAATGGTCTTCTGTCGATGAACCTGATAGACATTCATGATCACGAAGTCTTTTCGCTGAAATATCCTGCGTATGTCCAGAGGGAACGCCAATGCATCCGGAGCATAGGATTGTGACGGGAGGAGAGGCCGATGCTTTCGCTCATGTGTTCAGGGCCAAGAGGGATTACCCTGGCCGGCAGGGCCGATTGCATTATCGAAAGGGTTTCCGCGGATTTCGAAATGGAAGAGCAGGACATCAGGACCGCCAGAGACCAAATCAAAGGGGAAAAGACCCTGCTTTTCGTCAGCAACCGAGGCCGCCCGAAGATCCTCAGGTTTTTTGTTACCCGTGCGACACCGGAAGATATGTTGGCCGATGCCCTTTCTTCAGGGTGGGGCGAATGTATCCAGAATGTGAGAATCCATCCAAGAAACATCATCGTGAGGCTTTATGGAGATCCCCTTCCCGTAATTAGCCAGATGGAAAAGGAACTTCCGTCTTCGCAGGACGGGCTTCAGAGACTCCTTCGCAGGAGTTCCGATCGCGGTGTGGCTGTCTGCTTTACACGAAAACCTTTGAACAGGCCGCTTTCCGTTGCGGATGTGTTCGAGAAAATTCTCATGGTGGACCTTCCTTATGACGACGTGTGCGCGCGGCGCGAGGCCCGTGCCATGGATCTTTTCAACGAGAGCATCGGGCGGCGTGACTGGACGGAAATGGAAATACGCATCTATGACACTTATGAGCATTACTCTCCCCATATTGAACGACTCCGTACGGTTTTACGCAGCCTTCAGATAGGCCTCAACCTCGGGGAGGGCTGGGGCAAGGACCACGCAAGAATTCTCATGCCCATTCAGGTGTACAGGTTGCGGATTTTGACCTTTGTGGAACCTGAAGAAATAAAAAAAACCCTGGTCGCACTGGAACATACGCAAGAGGGTACACGGTTCGTCGATATGGATCTCTTCGTGAAAGGGAGAAAAGTCAGTTGGACGAGTCTGCATGAAGAGGACCTGAAGGAACGTGTCCAAATGGGTGCGAGATTGCGGGAAGAGCTGTACGGGAAGTTGTCACGGGAGGAAAAGAAACATATCTTCCGCCTTGAACAGGAGATCCTGCGATCGAGAGCTTGACAGGATAGTCCGCTTCCTGTATTGTGCGTTCTTAGGTTGACAGGCGCCGTCAGCCGATTCTATTTCCACGTATTAGGAGGAAGTACTTTGACAACAGAAGGAACAGTAAAGTGGTTCAACGAGGCAAAGGGTTACGGGTTCATTACAGCTGAGAGTGGCACGGACGTTTTTGTCCACTATTCCGCCATTGAAGAAGAAGGTTTCAAGACTCTCGCTGAAGGACAGCGTGTTTCCTTCGAAGTCGTAGAGGGTACCAAAGGTCCCCAGGCTTCGAATGTCGTAAAGCTGTAAATACAGAACGAAACACTCCTTCAAACAAAAAACGGCATCCCGAAAGGGATGCCGTTTTTTTGTTCCTGCGCCACTACTGGCGACGCGAAACTTTAAACTTTCAAGATCTTCAGACTACTTGATTTCGGGAACTTCGAGACCGATTTCCCTGTAGTACCTGGCTGCGCCGGGATGTACGGGTACGGAAACGCCGTCCAGGGCCGTTTCGATGGTAACGAGTTTGCCCTTGGAGTGGACCTGGTACAAATCCTCGACGTTTTCCCAGAAAGCCTTCGTGATCTTGTAGACCGCATCCTCGCTCATGTCGGCATCGCAGACCCACATGGCCTGAACGGCTGCCGTAACGGTATCTTTATCGACTCCGTTGTACGTTCCCGCAGGAACGACATTCTTGGTGAAGAAGGGATACTTGCTGTTCAGATCGTCGATGAAACTCTCGTCGAACTCGACGAGGGTGATGTCGTGACGGGTGGCCAGGTCCATGATTGCGGCGGTGGGCCATCCTGCGACGACGAATCCGACGTCAAGCTGACCGTCTTTCATGCGGTCCGCTGTGTTGTTGAAGTCCAGGAAGTCCGTATTCATGTCGCCGAACTTGTAGCCGAGAACACGGAAGATAAGCTGCACGTCGGCAAGGACGCCTGATCCCGGAGCACCGACGGATACCCTTTTGCCCGGAAGGTCATGAATCGTCTTGACACCGGAATCCTTCATGGCGACGACCTGGATCGTTTCAGGATACAGGGTGGCGATTGCACGTACATTTTTGTAGGGTTCATCGAACATCATCTCGCCGTTGTAGGCGAAGTAGGCCACGTCGTTCTGGACGAGGGCCATTTCAATCTGGTTCGTTCCGATCAGGTTGAGGTTCGCCACCGAGGCGTTACCTGTCTCGGCCGTCATCTGCAGGCCGTCCACGTTCCTGCTGACGATGTCGGCGATGCCGCCGCCGATTGGATAATAGGTGCCACCGGTGCCTCCTGTGGCCAGCGACACGAAGTCCTGGGCCGCAGCCATGCCTGCGAGGGCAAATACCAGAGCCAGTGCAAGTACGAGAATTTTCTTCATCTAAACATCCCCTCCTCGGAATTTGAGTGCTTCTGTTTCAAACAGCCGGACCAGCGTACGTTGAAGCGCGAAAGAACCACCTCCTCCTCTCTTTGCCCGAAAATGTTCCATTTCCCGTGTATTTTCAGACAAATACAGTATAGAGGCCACGAGCCGGGCTTTCAAGTCTTCCCGGCGCAAGGTGAATCATGGCCGCGCTCGGCATGTTTGGTATATACTACCCATGGCCCTGCAAGACTACCAGGTGTGGGCTTTTGAATTCAGGAGGAATGGTTTTGATGAAATGGAAAGACATATTCAGCGGGAAAGAAAATCCAGGAAGTAATGGCACCATGGTACCGGAAAAGCCGACAAAAGGAGATGACGATACGACCGAGAATCAGGGAACCGAACGGCGTGGGACAATGGATCTGCAGCTGTCCGTCCAGATACGCCTTACAGACGAAAGCCAGGTCGGAAGGGCTGCCCTGCTGCTGGCTTCGACGACGACCCCGCAAGAGGAAAACTCTTTAAAATCACAGATTATGAACTCGGAATGGCAAGCCGTTGCCACCGAAGTCGGCGGTCTCGCGAACGATCTCTCGCAAAAGATTACACGTGCCGTCGTTGGCGCCGCTTTGAACTCCGGTGTCATAAAGAAAAAAAGCGGTGAAATGCATGCCTTGATGCATGCCGCTCTCGAGGCCATGAACAGTTTTATCTCCATGAGCCTTCTTGAAGCGAGCATCGGAGCGAAAATTGCCATCGTCCGCAACCGCCTCTGGGTTGCCGTGGCCGTTGTCGGCGATTCCGCATATCATGCCGTGGCCCACCATGAGCGATGCGGCCTGGGGGTCATGCATCTGTAGACCTTCAAGCCGGCGGGAAGGTCTTGTCCCGCCGCTTCGTGTGTGATACATTCACACATTGTGAATATTCAAATGCGCCAAGGAGGTGTCTGATCCAGTGAAAAAAGACATACACCCGGAATACAAGAAATGTCGTGTGACCTGCGCTTGCGGCAATACCTTTGAGACCCGTTCCACTGTCGAGGAGATCAAGGTGGCCGTATGTTCGTCCTGCCACCCCTTCTACACCGGGAAACGGGGTTCGATGGTGATGGAAGCCGGCAGGGTCGAGAAATTCCAGCGGAAGTACGCCGGCACGAGATTCGGGAAAAAGCAGGACGACGAAAAGGAAAGTCGGGAATAGTCCGCTATTCCCGACGACTTTCATGATGACTCTCGCCGTGCACCTGCTTTCTTGCACTCCGGAACCAGACAGGACCGTGGCCGCAGCAGCCCGCCTGTGCTACAGTGATGCTTCGGCGGAAGATCTTCTTGCGAAAATCGAAGAGAAAAAGGTCATGGGTTTTTTGAGGCACCTCAGAAGGTCGGGACACATGTCACCTTTCGAACACGCCTCTTTCAGTTTTGCCGTTGACGGCATCAGCCGGATTTGCTCGCATCAGCTCGTGCGGCACAGGATGGCCAGCTATTCCCAGCAAAGCCAGCGGTATGTGGCGATGTCGGAGGTCGACGTGGTGGTTCCGCCTTCCATCGAAGCGGACCCCGGATTGAAGGAACGTTTCCTGAATCTCGCGGCATCAAGCCATGAAGCATATCGTGAATTCATCGAAGAAGGCGTCCCGCGGGAAGATGCGCGATACCTGTTGCCCCATGGGTGGCGGACACGTCTTGTCTTGACCATGAATGCCAGGGAACTCCATCACTTCTTCCGCCTCCGGTTGTGCAGGAGAGCCCAGTGGGAAATCCGCGAACTCGCCAGAAGAATGCTGTTGATCGCCCGCGGGGCGGCACCGCTTCTTTTCGATGTCGCCGGACCGGATTGTCTGGTGGAAGGGGAATGTCGAGAGGCGAATCCTTGCGGCCATCCCTGTGTTTCGATCGAGGATCTTTTGGCGGATGAAACGCCTCTTTAAGGCTGTCCGGAGCTTTCTTGCCCTGTGGAGTCTTGCCGCCTGCGAAAAACGGGAGATTCCCGTCGGGGGCCAGGCGGTAATTGAAGGCGTTTTGATGAGAGGCCCCCAGCGTTGGGGGCTCTCGGTGAGAACATCTGAAGGCGACATTTGGCGACATGCCTGGGAAAATCGACCCTGGTCAAGGCTTCGACCCTGGAACCTCCCCGTCCTCAGAGGCGTTGCAACGATGGCGGAAATGCTTTATACGGGGACCAAAGCCATTTCATTATCGGCCGAGATCTCCCTCGGGGAGGAAGAAAGCCTGGGAACCTGGGGGCTCGTTCTTTCCATCGGCACGGCGATTTTGGCCGTCGTTGGTCTTTTTATCGCCCTGCCTCTTTTTTCCGCGGATCTTGCAGTGAAATATCTGGGTTTGCCTGCGGGATGGAGGCATGTTGTCGAAGGCCTGGCAAGAGCCGGTGTTTTTATAGGCTATGTCGCGGCCATCGGCCTGTGGAAGGAAATAGGCCGTGTCTTCGAGTATCACGGGGCGGAGCACAAAACCATCAACGCCTTTGAAGCAGGGAGCCCGATGACACCGGCCGTGATTGCGGACTACTCAAGGGTTCATGCACGGTGCGGGACATCCTTCCTTTTGGTGGTCGTTGCCGTCAGTGTCGTCGTCTTTTCCCTGATCGGCGAGGGCGGGATAATCTGGCGAATCGGCTCAAGGGTTGTTTTGCTGCCCCTGGTGATCGGAATTTCCTACGAAATCATCAAATGGTGCGGCAGAAATCCCGGGACAGGAAGAATCCTCATGGCCCCGGCATTGTGGCTGCAATTTCTGACGACCCGGGAGCCTGACGAATCACAGATTGCGGTGGCTCTTTCCGCACTTTGGACAGCCTTGGGAGAAGAGTCTTTCGTGCAGGAGACAACAGGCGGTGAAGACCATGGAAATAGCGAAGAAGCTTGAAGAAATCGAACAGACTTACCGGGACCTTGAAAAGCGGATGGCCGACCCCGAAGTGGCCAGGGATCCGCAGAAAGTCCAGGAACTTGCAAAAAAACATGCCGGGCTCGAACAGGTAGTCCAGGCCTACAGGGAGTACAGGGAATTATCCAGGCGCCTGGAAGAAGCAAGAGGGCTGTTGCATGCTTCAGACAAGGAACTGGCGGACATGGCCCATGATGAAGTGAAAAGCCTGGAACCTGAACTTGAAAGTCTCGAAGAAAGACTGAAGATTCTTCTTTTGCCCAAAGATCCGAACGATGAAAAGAACGTCATCATGGAAGTCCGTGCAGGTGCAGGAGGCGATGAAGCCGCACTTTTCGCCGGGGACTTGTATCGCATGTATTCCAGATATGCCGAGCGGAAAAACTGGGGTGTGGAAATCCTGACCAGCAATGAAACGGGCATCGGAGGCTACAAGGAAATTGTCTTCCGCATTGATGGACGGGGCGCCTACAGCGAACTCAAGTACGAAAGCGGTGTCCACAGGGTCCAGAGGGTACCGGTTACCGAATCGGGAGGACGGATCCATACCTCGACGGCAACGGTTGCCGTGCTGCCTGAAGCAGAAGATGTAGACGTGGAAGTCCGCCAGGAAGACCTGAAGATCGACACCTACCGGGCAAGTGGTGCCGGAGGGCAGCATGTCAACATGACCGATTCGGCGGTGCGTATAACCCACTTGCCGACAGGCATCGTCGTGACATGTCAGGATGAACGGTCGCAAATCAAGAACAGGGTCAAGGCCATGAAGCTTTTGCGCTCGAAGCTCCTGGATGAGGAAATCAGGAGGCAGGAAGCGGACGTTGCTGCGGAACGCAAGGGCCAGGTCGGCACCGGCGACCGTTCGGAACGGATACGGACTTACAATTTTCCTCAAAACAGGGTGACCGACCACCGTATCGGCATGACGCTCCACAAGCTTGAGGCCATGCTTGAAGGAGACCTTGACGAAATCCTCTCCGCTCTTGCCTTCGCGGACCAGTCGGAGAAACTGAAACGGCTGGAGGCATAGTCCATGTCCATGCAGGTGGGCATGGCGAGGGGTCTTGCCGTTTCGCGCCTTCGGGAGGCGAAACTGGAAAGCCCGGGGCTCGAGGCCGATCTGCTGCTGGAATGGGCTTCCGGCATGTCCCGGACATTTCTCCACACCCATCCTGAAAAGGAGCTTTCGGAGGACGCCTGGAGACGTTACCGTGAAGCCATCGAAAGACGATGCGGAAGGGTCCCGCTGCAACATATCACGGGCGCAACCGTTTTTTTCGGTCTGCCCCTGGAGGTCGCCCCGGGGACCCTTGTCCCGAGACCTGAAACGGAAATTGCCGTTGAGACCGCCCTCGAACAGTTCCCGGGCGGTTTTTTTGTCGACTGGGGCACCGGAAGCGGTTGCATTGCCGCGGCCATCATGGAAAAGCGGCCCGATGCGCATTGCATTGCTGTGGACTGTTCGCCGAAAGCCATCTTCACGGCCTGGCGGAATTTCAGGAATCTCGGGTTGCTTTCCCGTGTTCTGCTCTGGCACGGCAACGATCCATGGAAGCTGCCCGTAAGATCAAATTCAGTGGATCTGCTGATCAGCAACCCGCCTTATATTCCAGATTCGCAGATTCCTTTTTTGATGCCCGAGGTCCGACTGCACGACCCACGCGAGGCGCTGTCCGGGGGGGAAGACGGACTTGTCGCCTACAGGATGCTGCTTCCCTGGGCCTTTCATGTTCTCAAAAAGGGCGGACTCGTTGTCCTGGAAATAGGAAATGAAAGTCAAAAGCAGGCGATCCGCGCCATGGCGGCCTTCCGGTTTGAAAAGATGCTTCGGGATTACTCGGGTCTTGCCCGCGTCCTGGTTTTGAAGAAAGAGCGAGTTTGATACAATAAAGGGAACTTTCATAAACGACAACGAAGACCCTTGCGGGGAGGTAGGAGAGTATGGAAAAAAGAGAACTGGTCATCATCGGTGCGGGCCCGGCAGGGCTGACAGCCGCGGTCTACGGGAAACGGTCGGGACTGGATGTCCTCGTCATCGAAAAGGGTGCTCCGGGCGGCCAGATCAACGTGACAGACGAAATAGAGAACTGGACGGGAACGATCCATGCAAGCGGACCGGAGCTTGCCGAGAGCTTCAGGAAACATGCCGAACATTTTCAGGCGGAATTCCGGGAAATGACGGTGGAAGGAATAGAAGTCCGTGACGGCAGCAAGATCATCAAGACCGATTCGGGCGAGATCGAAGCTGAAGCAGTCATCGTGGCCACGGGGGCCAGTTTCAGGAAAGTCGGCGTCAAGGGTGAAGAGGAATTCACCGGGCGCGGCGTGAGCTATTGCGCGGTGTGTGACGGCGCGTTTTTCGAGGACGAGACCGTCGCGGTCATCGGGGGCGGGAACACCGCCGTGGAGGAAGCCGTTTACCTGACGCAGTTTGCTTCAAAAGTCTATATCATTCATAGAAGAGACAGCTTCAGGGCTGACCGTGTCGCTTCGGAGCGTGCCTTGACCCATGAAAAGATCGAAGTCGTCTGGAACAGCGTGGTCGAGGAAATCGCCGGGGAGGAAATGGTCGAGAAAGTGGTCATTCAGAACGTCAAGACCGGAGAACGAAGCGAACTCCCCGTTGCGGGTGTCTTTGTCTTCGTTGGAATGGAGCCGAACGCGGAATTCGTGAAAGACATGGTGGACACCGCCAGGGGCGGGTGGCTCAAGACCAATGACAAAATGGAAACCAGCGTGGAAGGCATCTTCGCAGCGGGAGATGTGAGGGACAAGTTCCTGCGACAGGTCATCACGGCGGCAGGCGATGGTGCGACGGCTTCCATGGCTGCATATGCATACATCTCCGAGCAGCTTCACCTGAAACGCAAGGTCCTGGATCCGGAGCACGTCTTTGCCTTCCTCTATTCGAGCATCGACAAGGAACAGGTGCGTCTTGCAGGTGAGGTTGAGGAACTTGCCGAAAAGAAAGATGACCTGGTGATCCTGGACGGCTACAAGAATGCCCGGATGACGGAGAAGCTGGGCATTTCCGAATTGCCGGCCCTGCTTGAGATAAAAAAGGGAGAAATCATCCGAAGCGAAACCCCGAAAGATCTGGCATCAGTCGGCAAATTCGTGGACAACTAGTCTGAAAACCGGATCCCGACAAGAAGGGTGAAGCCAATGAGGCCCGTCTTTTGGAAATGCAGAGGGGGAAACGACAGGTGATCATTACAGTCACGCTCAACCCCGCCGTCGACGAAGAATATGTTGTGCCCGAATTCAGGCCGGGAGGCTGGTTCCGCACCAGCAGCACCGACCGCTCTCCGGGCGGAAAAGGTATCAACGTATCGCTGCTTTTGGCGCAGTTGGGCTATACTTCGGCCGCCATGGGATTTCTTGCGGGCTTTAACGGCGAATATATCCGTGACGTGCTCAGGCGGAAAAGAATAACGACCAATTTCGTGCATGTTCGGGGAGAGACAAGAACAAACGTCTACATCGTGGACGAAATCGGACATGTCGAAACCGGGATCGCCGAAAGCGGACCATACATTCCTGAAGGTGCCGTTTCCAGGTTTCTTGCCAACTTCGACAGGATGCTTGCGAGGGCGCGCCTGATCGTCATCGGGGGGTCTCTCCCTCCGGGCGTGCCTCTCGATTTTTACAGGGAACTGATTTCACGGGCCAAGAGCCGGGAAATTCCCACACTTGTAGATGCTGCGGGTCCTCCCTTCATGGAAGCACTCGAAGCGGGTCCCACTTTCGCCAAGATTGACCACCGGTTCATGTCGCGGATGGCCGGAGTCGCCCTGACCTCGCTGGACAATCTCATCGAGGTGGTTTCAAAGGTTCATGACCAGGGGGTCGAATGGGCCGTAACGTCTTACAGGACCTACGGTGAAGTCTTTTTCACGCCTGAGGGGATCTATCTTGCGGAATACGAGAGGAAAGGCCTTGTCTCACTCTTCGGTGCAGATGATGCCCTTATCGCGGGCCTCGTCGTGGCGAGGGAAGAAGGCATGAACGTCGAGGAGGCGGTCCGTTTCGCGACGGCCTGTGCCTGGGAAGACACCCTCCATTTCGAAAAGGGCATCCGGGACAGGGAAACCGTGGAAGGACACATGGAGAAAGTGGAGATACAGAAACTGGAATGATCTTCTTGCAAAAGGGGACACCGGCCCTGCCGCAGCAGCCGGCTCACCAGGGGTGCATACTATTCGTATGCACCGGCAATACCTGCAGGAGTCCGATGGCCGAAGCCTTCGCAAACCGTCATCTTCGAGAGGCGGGGTTGACGCCGGCCTGGTTCGCCATCTCCGCAGGGACTGCCGTATGGCAGCGGTTGCCGGCTGCAGAAGGCGCCGTCAGGGCAATGAAAGAATACGGTCTTGACATCTCCAGGCACAGGTCCAGGAGCATCGAGGAAATTTCAGTACTCGACGCGGTTCTTATCCTTGGGATGACGCAAGATCACACCGATATCCTGAAAGGATTGTTCCCCGAAAAGAAAAGTGTCATTTTCAGGTTTGCCGATTACCTGGGTTCATACAAGCCCCGAGATATTCCGGATCCCTTCGGTCTTGACCTGCCGTCCTACCGGGAAGTGGCCCGGATTCTCGCCAGGTACACGCAGGAACTGGTACAACGCCTTTCAGTCGCATCTGGTGGTCAGGACGCTGAATGACCAGAGTCCCCGGGTGAATTTACCCGCATTTTCCCAAAACACCGTCGATGGATTACAATTTTTACCGTGTCATGCAGGAAGCAAGACACGAGAGGTTGTGAACATATATGAGGAAAACAAAGGCTCTCCGCTTCCTGTCTTTCCTTCTCGTTGCCCTTTTGTTCGGATCCTGCAGCGTTTCGGCAGCGGAAGAGGATCTTTCGGAGCGGGAACGACAACTTCGGGACAAGACCATCAAGCAGGTCGAGGAACACTGGGAAGTTGTCAAGGATCCATCCCGATCGGCACTGGTGGAGATGACCGGCAGCCGCTGCGCGGTTTTGACGGAAAGGGATCTGGAATATTCCTTCAGACTCTTGTCCGATGATCGCCCCAATGCCTTTACAATACCGGGCGGTGTCATCTACGTATCCACGGGTATGCTGGACTTCGTCAAAAGCGATGATGAACTGGCTGCGATCCTTTCCCATGAACTTGTTCATGCGGACAAAAACCACGTCATGCGGCAGGTGGCGAGAAACCAGAAACTCTCCGTAGGGGCCCTTCTTTTGACAGTGGCCTCCGGAGGGACGGCACCGGTGGCTGTTCTCTCGAACCTTATCGCCGTAGCCGTACAAAACGACTACAGCCGCGATTTCGAGCGCGAGGCGGACCGTGGTTCCATAGAAATCCTTCATGAAGCCGGTTATCATCCTTCAGCAACAGTGACGATCCTGGAACGGCTCCAGGAGGAGGAAGTGAAACAACCCTATGTGGACCCGGGAGTCTACAGGACCCACCCGAGGACGGAAGAGCGGGTGGAATATATCATCTCCTTCATGCGGGAACAGGATTTGTCCGTGGAAAGAAAGTTTCCTCTGAGGCTTCTGGTTCCGGAGGTGATATGCGGCGAAAATGCCTGTGTCTTCCGCATCGACGGACGGGAAATCTGCCGCGGTCCAAAGACGCCGGAAACCCGGGACGTCCTGGAAAAACTTGAAGAGGTTGTCCGTGAAAACCTGCAACTGGAAACGGCTCCCTATGACATACATATCATCGAGAGCAAAGGATCGGAAAAACTGCTGATCGGCCGGGCCGTTGCGGCTGATGCCAGTGACGTGCCGTCAGAAATGGGCTCCCTTGACTCTTTGAGAGAGGCCTTGATCGAAGCCCTGCAGGCGGCCAAGAGGTCTCATCCCGTTGCCGAGTATTTCCAGTAGGCCAAGGGCGAAAGAAAAGGAGGTCCGGAACAGGTGCCTCATGTGACGCTTTACAGAAAGTACAGACCGCAGTCCTTCAGCCAGGTGGTGGGACAGGAAGAAGCCGTGACGGTTCTCAAAAGAGAAGTTGCAGCCGGCAAGACCGGTCACGCCTATCTTTTTTCGGGGCCGAGGGGCTGCGGCAAGACGACTGTAGCCCGGCTGCTGGCCAAGGCCGTAAATTGCAGCGAACCCGGGGAAGACGGAGAACCCTGTGGTGCCTGTGAAAGCTGCCGGAACATTACGGCAGGGAGCAGTCTTGATGTGGTCGAGATCGACGGGGCCTCGAACAGGGGAATCGACGAGGTGAGGGATCTCAAGGAACACGTTTCGCTTTCTCCCTTCTCGGCACGATACAAGGTGTATATCATCGATGAAGTGCACATGTTGACCGACGCGGCCTTCAACGCCCTTCTCAAGACCCTTGAGGAACCACCTTCATCGGTTGTCTTCATTTTCGCCACCACGGAACCGGCCAAAGTGCCGGCTACGATCAGATCCAGATGTCAGCACATTCCCTTTCACAGGATCGACGCCGCACTCATCGTGCCCTGCGTCCGTGACGTGGCTTCCAGGGAGGGCGCCGCTTTTGATGAAAGGGCGCTCTGGGATATCGCGAGAGAGGCCGACGGCTCCCTGCGGGATGCGCTCTCCCTGCTGGAGCAGGCCTTGTCGCTGGGAAGCGATGTGTCGACGGAAAAGCTCAGGAGCCTTTTCGGAGGAGGAAGCAGGAAGGATCTCGAGTCCTTCGTGAGCCTCCTCAGGACGAATCGAAAGGAAGCCTTTATGGACCTGAACGGATCCTTCCGGAAGGGTCTGACGGGACAGCGCCTTCTGGAAAGTCTGTTTTCGATTTTCAGGGATTTGTGGATCGTCAAAAAATGGGGGGACCAGATGATCTCCCAGCTCCCGTTGGCCGAGGAGGAAAGCCGTTTCATCATTGAGGAAAGTGACTTTTGGTCGGAAAAGGTCTTGTGGGAAGGCATGGAGTTTTTCGCCTCCATGATGCCCCGCGCACGCCGGGGACTTCGTTCCGATGTTTTGGGGGGACTCCTCTTCGGCTTCTTCGAACGGATCTTTGCCGCGGAGGGTGAAACACCGGCGAAGGAGACGGACAGCGCGCCAGCGAAGGAAGATGAGAGCTCCCCGAAAAGTGCTTCTCCGGCTTCACCGCCGGTTGTCGGGCAGGGGCGGGATCAAAAGACTGTTTCAGAGGACGGGTCCCCTCTGCATGTAACGGTTGAAGCAGAGCCCGCCGAAAAACAGGAGCCCCCGGCAACAACCGAAGACAGTCTCGCCGGCGAAGGAAAAGAGCAGGACATGGATCCAAAGCATTGGAAGGATTTTCTGGAGAGTTTTTTTCCGGACGACCTGGGTCTTCATTGTGCCCTCTTGTCAGCCAGACCGAAAGCGGAGGACGGTGCGATCCGCATTTCCTTCGATGAAGATGACCGTCTCTGTTTCGAAATGTCGAAGACGGGCCGCAACCTTGCGAAAATTGCAAAACGACGCAACCTGTTCGGAGAGTCTGCGAAATTACTCCTTTGTTGCGGAGAAGACGAGATTGACGTTGAGTCCCATTCCTTTCTCGATTCGACTCCGGCGGAAGAAAAGGCCGTGAAGGAGTCGGACGGAGAAGACAACGCGGAAAAAAGAAAGACTTCGAGGGGAAAAAACGGAGAAGCCGCCGGGAAATCCCGGGAAGGGAAGAATTCCCGCGAAAAGGGAGAAAAAACCCGGGATGACGGGGAGCTGGATACGGTAATGAGCCTTTTCGACGCGGAACTCCTTTTCGTCCGGGAAGAACTGGCAGAGAACGGTGAAAGCGGGGGAGACATCGTTGAATAAACCTTTCGTCCATCTTCATGTTCACACGGAATACAGCCTCCTCGATGGTGCCATACGGTGCCAGGAACTTGCCGAACGCGCATCCCGCTGGGGGTGCCCCGCCGTGGCCATCACTGATCACGGAACCATGTACGGTGTCATTGAACACTATGAGAACTGCACGGCCGGGGGAGTGAAACCCATCATCGGCTGCGAGGTCTATGTGGATCCCAGAGGGCACACATGCCGTGACAGGATGGGGAAAAACGCTCACCTGTTGCTCCTGGCGGAGACACAGGAGGGATACAACAACCTGGTGAAGCTTGTTTCCATTGCGAACACCGACGGGTTTTACTACAAACCCAGGGTCGACCACGAGTTGCTCGCTACCTACAGCAAGGGGCTTATCGCCTCTTCGGCCTGCCTTTCCGGGGAGATCCCGTCTTTGATTCTGGACAAGAACCCGCAAGGCGCCCTTGAGCGGGCGGAGATGTACAGGGATATTTTCGGCCCCGACAATTTCTTTCTGGAGATCATGCACAACAGCGTGCCCGAACAGGCCTATGTCAACAAGGAGCTGATCAGGCTCTCGAAAGAGACGGGAATCCCGTTAATTGCGACCAACGACGCCCATTATCTGGAGGCCGACGATGCGGCCTGGCATGATGTTCTGCTTTGTGTCCAGACCAATTCGACGGTCAATTCCCAAAACAGGTACCGTTTCGGGTCCAATGATTTCTATCTCCGGTCGCCCGAAGAGATGTGGAGTCTCTTCGGCGAGGAGGTCCCGGAAGCCCTGGAAAACACCCTGACCATTGCGGAACGCTGCAACGTCGATTTTTCCTTCGAGGGTCACATGCTTCCGAAGGTTGACGTCCCGGAAGGGAAAAGCCTGGAGGAAGCCCTCAGCGAGAGGGCTACGGCAGGACTCAAGGAACGGTTCGGCGAAACAGTCGCCCCGGAGTATCTTCCCCGGTTGGAATATGAGCTCGGTGTCATCAGGCAGATGGGGTTTGCCGGGTATTTCCTGATTGTTGCCGATATCATCCAGGCGGCCAAAAACGACGGAATACCGGTTGGCCCGGGGCGGGGTTCGGCCGCGGGTTCGCTGGTGGCCTACAGTCTGAAGATCACCGAAGTGGATCCGCTGAAGTATGATCTTCTTTTCGAACGTTTTCTCAATCCCGACAGGATCAGCATGCCCGATATTGACACGGACATTTCAGACAAGAGGCGGGATCAGGTCCTCGAGCATATCGTCGACAAATACGGCAGAGGCAACGTGGGACAGATCATCACCTTCGACCGGATGAAATGCAAGGGCGCCGTGCGGGATGTGGGACGGGCCCTGGACATGAGCTACCCGGAAGTGGACAAGGTGGCGAAAATGATTCCCGCCGGCGTCGGTTCCATCGACGAAGCCATGGAACAGAACTCCGAACTGAAGCAGCTCCACCGGAATGACGCGATGGTTCGAAAGCTCCTCGATTATGCTTCCCGCATCGAAGGGCTTGCCCGACACTGCTCGCAGCATGCGGCCGGAGTGGTCATCACTCCCGGCCCCCTCACGGATTACGTCCCCGTAAGGAGGATCGGCGACGGACAGATTGTTACCCAGTACGCCATGGAGCCCGTGGAAAAGCTCGGCCTCGTCAAGATGGACTTTTTGGGGCTTCGGACGCTGTCCATGGTGGAGGAAGCGCTGGACAACATCAAGGGGAACGGGAAAACAGCCCCGGATATCTACAATCTCCCGCTGGACGACCAAAAAACCTACGACCTGCTTTCCAGTGCGGACACCCTCGGGGTGTTCCAGCTCGAATCCGGCGGAATGCGGCAGCTTTTGAAGCGTCTTGCTCCCGACTGTTTCGAAGACCTCATCGCCGTGCTTGCCCTTTACAGGCCGGGTCCGCTTGGAAGCGGCATGGTCGACCAGTATGTCGAGTGCAAGCATGGGCGCCAGGAGGCCTCGTATCTTCATCCCCTGCTTGAGGACATACTGAAGGAGACCCATGGGGTCATGCTCTACCAGGAACAGGTCATGCAATGCGCGGCCACGCTCGGGGGATACACCCTGGGCCAGGCGGATCTGCTCAGGCGGGCCATGGGCAAGAAAAAGGTGGAGGTGATGGAAAAGGAGAGGGCCCATTTCGTCGAAGGTTGTGCGAGAAAGGGCATCGACGCGAAAAAGGCCGAGCAGATTTTCGACATCATCCAGGAATTCGCCGGATACGGTTTCAACAAATCCCACAGCACGGCCTATGCAATGATCAGTTACCAGACAGCCTACCTCAAGGCTCATTACCCTGTGGAATTCATGGCGGCTTTCCTCTCAAGCCACATCCACTCGAAACTTGAAATTCTCGCGCGGTATGTGAGGGCCGTCAAAAATTCCGGGATTAACGTCCGTCCGCCCGACATCAACAAGTCCGGTTCCCTTTTCACCGTGGACGGGGACGAGATCCTTTTCGGACTCAGCGCCGTGTCCAAGGTCGGCGAAGGGGCGGTGGAGGCAATCATCGAGGCCAGGAAGGAAGAACCCTTCGAATCCCTGTGGGATTTCCTGAACAGGGTGGACATGAGGGTCGTCGGGAAATCCGTCGTGGAAAATCTCATCCAGGCCGGATCCTTCGACTCCGTCATTTCAAACCGGAAACAGCTTCTGGACAGCCTGCAGCCCATGGTGGACATCGTCCAGCGACGTTCCGCCGACGGCCGTCAGCAATCGCTTTTGTCCCTTGTCCAGGAAGAGGACCCCGGCAGCCCTGAACTTGCCGAAACCGAGGATTTCGATTTCCACACCCGAATGACCATGGAAAAAGAGGCCACGGGGCTCTACATCTCCGGGCATCCCTGCGAGCAGTATGAACCCCTGTACAGGGACATTACAACCTGCTCGATCGGCGAACTTCCTTTGTGGAGGTCCTCGAGCTGCAAGCCTGTGATCGCCGGTGTCGTTGTCGATCTGCAGGAGAAGTTCACGAGAAGGGGCGACAAGATGGCTATTCTCGAAATCGAGGATACGGAGGGGAAAATCGAGGCCGTCTGCTTTCCCAGGACATGGAGCAACCTGGAATACATCCCTGAAAAGGGCGAGGTTTGCGTCGTCACGGGAACTCCACAGGAACGGGACGGCCTGAACCTGATCGTGGATTCCGTCCTGCCTGTAGACAGGGCCAGGGAGGCATCGCCCCCCGCTGTCAGACTGAGGGTTCACGACTCAGGCGGAAGCCTCAACGGATGTCTCCGGGACGTGTACCGCGAACTCAAGGGATACCCCGGTGAAGCGCCTGTTTTCATTGAATATG
>Ga0182238_1000185_pt1 | contig 21139 bp, 24 predicted proteins | sample hydfrates6_PW_90_FD_132439 | JGI IMG/M metagenome (GOLD analysis project Ga0182238, IMG submission 132439) | Subsurface microbial communities from deep shales in Texas, USA - hydraulic fracturing test 6_PW_90 | ecosystem: Environmental > Aquatic > Deep subsurface > Shale gas/oil reservoir >... | reverse complement strand
TCTGCTGCCCTTACAAGTTCGAATCCCTTGGATTTGGGACCTGCAAGTTCTGCGTACATACCGTCTTTTCTAATCCTCTCTCCTTCAAACATAGGAGATATCTCAAAAGGAAATTCATCTGCCATGATTAGTTCTCCGTATTGTAAGCATTCATTATAAGTTCTCTATAAATTCGTCAAGCGCTTCGATCTGAACCTCGGGTTTAATGTTTCCGAAAGACAATGTAGCATTCTGCATGAAATGTCTTTCAAGGGTGAGTGTCTTCAGATCGGTGAAGTTCTTGAGACCTGATAATACCTGGTCAAGATAATACTTCTTGTGTCCGAGGAATACTATAGTATCATATGGTCCTTTTCCGTCAAGGCCGCCCCACTTCTCATCTCCGAGGAAATGTGCCAGTGAGTGGACATTGATGTACTTTGCACCTATGTCCTTACCATTAAAAGCAGTTATGGAGTGTCCGGTTGCTGCAACCGGTACACCCTTCTTGGCAATCGCTACTATTCTGTCGGTGAGTTTCTCGTCACCGACGATCTCTGATCCTATTACAAGAAGTGGTCTCTTTGCCTTTGAGACCATCTTGCCTGCCACAGCAGGCTTGACAGGCTTTGCCGTTTTCCTGCCCCATGTGGTGTAGATCTGTGTGTTCTTGGTTGTTTCCACCATTTAGCATTCCCCCTTGCAGAGTCTCTTTACATTTGTAGGCTGGGCGGAAACATCCGCTTTCATGGTCGGTCCTGAAAGGATCTTCTTACGCTTCCAGTCGATCTCCCATCCATGATCCTTCTCAAGGATCTTGAGCAGCTCCTCACGCTTTGCAAGAGGCAGATCGGTCTCTGTCCTTACGAACTTGTACCAGTCCTCTGGCATGTGGCCAAGATACTTCTGGCTGAGCTCCATGTAATGGGTCAGCTTGATCATCCTTCCCATGCTATTGTCGGACGGGCGGATACAGTTCTTTGCAAGCATCGGGAAGAGTTCCTCGATTGATTCCGCGGTTGTGAGCAGGAATTCAGGTGAAGCCGGGATTGGCATCTCGGATCCGTCTCTTGCATCATAGACCTTCCATGCTTCCTCATCATATGGCTTACCAATGAGTGCTCTTCTGTATTTTGAACCGTGTGGTCCGACGATTACGGGAATTCCGAGCCTGTTACATCCGGATCCGATGGCAATCGCCTTCTGGGAATATGCTCCCCATGCGACACCTACGGCACCGATACGGTTTGTGATGTAGTCAGCGATCTCCTCGTAGTTACCGGAAACATTCCTCTGTGCAAAAATTGCAGCTACTTTGATGGCTGTTCCTGTTATGTGTGAGTTGGAGACACATGATCCTACATTTATGAGGTTTCCTGCAAGGAACTTGGCGGGATATTTCTCATAGAGGGTTTCACCGTCGTCGTTCTTGTACATGCCGAGGTCCATTGCGGAGCATCCGGACATTACAACGATATAGTTCCTCTTGAGCATCTCGTCTGCTACCTTGTAGAGGTCCTTTGTACCGCCAGGATAGTTGGAACATCCGACCATTGCGATGATACCGGGTGTTGTTCCGAGTACGAGGTTGACACCTTCCTCACGGATCTCAGGATCACTGATCTGACCTCTTCCGGCACGCACAAGTCCCCTCTCCTCACCGATAAGTTTCCTGGATGCCTGTTCGATCATGTTGAGAACAGGTAGGTCCTTCGGACATGCCTGGTCACATCTTCCACATCCGACACACAGGTCATGCAGGTACTCGAACTGTGTGAAGTCGCTGGCAGCACCTGCCGTCATGGCTGACATGATCGGAAGGTTTGCGGGACAGTCCAGTTCACATGCGCCACACTGGACACATTTTGCCGAAAGTTCCTGAAGCTCCTCGTCGCTTGGAAGTGCCTTGATACCCTTCTCATCACGTATCTTTGCCATTTTCATGGTGAGCTCAGGGGCAACCTCTCCAAGCGTATCGAAGTCAAGGATAAGTGCTCCGGGTTCCTTTCCGCTTGAAAGGTCTTCTATAATATCTGCGGCACTGTCATTTGACCTGTTCTTCAGGCCGTACATGATCTTCTCATTTGTAGTGATAACAGGGATTGAGAGCTTCTGTGCTTCATCAAGGACATCGGCCCTGACACACTGCTCGTCAACAACGATCACATCAGGAACACCTGATCTTATCATCTTGAGTTCCTTTGCAAGTGTACCGATGACCTTAGCTCTTGGCTCGCCGCCATTCTCAACCTGATAACGTGTCATGTCAATAGCAGTACAGCAGAGACCGCCAAGCTCTATCTTGTCTTCGAGTCCGTGTTCATGGATGTAGTCCATGATATAGGTCACACCGGATACGTTGTGTCCGATAACAAGGAGTACCGGCTTGCTAGCATCGATGCATCCCATTCCTATCTCCACAAGTGGTGTGTCTGTTTCTGCCTTTGGCATTCCGAGACATGACATCTGGGCAAGGTCGGATACTTCCATACCAACGTGGTCAAGCATTCCGCCGTGAAGGATCTTTGATTCAAAGTCAATGGCTGCTCCTTCCTGTCCTGCATGTATGGTAGCAAGCAGCTGGTTGACCTGCTCTTCTACATAGTCCATAACCTCTTCCAGGTCTCCAAGGGTTTCGGGTTTGATGCCTGTTACTGCCTGGGTGTTCGGTGCAATGAGGTTTGAAGGACCAACATCTATTGGCTTGTCGCGTCCGTATTTATCAATAAGATGATGAAGTATGTGGCGTCCGTGTGCTGAGTGGGCTGCTGTACCGGTGATTACCCTGAGAAGTGTCTCACGTGCCTGGTGTGCTTCCATGTTGATACCACAGGCACCTTCCTTGTTACCGGTCAGGTCACATTTACCAAAGGTACAGTAACAACACTGGTCACATACCGGGGTGTAAACCGGCTGGTAGCGGGAAAGTATCTTGTAGTCCCAGTCTCTGAGGCCGGAGATCCCGGGCTTTGGAGTAGGACCAAGGTCAATGCCTTCTTCCTCCGCTTTTTTCTCTATGGCACCTACTATTTTGCCGATTGTGATCTGGACATTTTCCAGATCATCAATGGAAATCTGTCCAGTTGGTGTATCGCTCATTTTGTATCTTATCCTCCTTTAGGTGTATTACTAAAAAACAAAATCGTATTAAGAAGTCTTATTTTCTTTTCAAGCCGTAATAAATTTGAAACTGTATTCCGGGTGTTCTAATACAACAATCCCATATAAAAAAGTTTCCGGATTTATCACGATTATATGTGATAGAGTTTTATAGTTCCACATATGGAAAAAAATATATGTCAATGGTTTTTTTGGTAGAAATGTGATAAGCAATTTTCACATATAAGCTTTCCTATATCTTTAATGATTATTCTTGATAATACATGACACACAGGCTGTTCCCCGGAAATAGTTTTATTTGATGCGAACCTTATTGGGACTGAATATTTTAACACGGTGAATGTTTTGGACAAAAAATGCTGGATATGCGGCAGGGAAGAATACATCCCTTTCCAATGCCGCTTTTGTGGGAAAGTGTTCTGCTCCCGACACCGACTCCCGGAACAACATGCATGTGAAGGCCTGGAGTTTGTAAAGGAACGCGGCTCTCCCGGTAGAAATGCCAATACCCGCACCATGCCTGAGGCAGACGATGTTCTCAAGGATATGTTCAAGGATACTGCAAAGTATGCTGCGAAAAGTGCAGTAAGGGGTGTAGGGTCCAATATAAAGTATTCAATGAAAAGCAGCCCTTCAATGGCTATAATAGTTATCTGTGTAATATCATTTATATTGCAGGTGATACCTGGCTACTTTGAGGCTCTGATGCTGGTTCCCGGTATGGTATTTGCCCGTCCCTGGACGCTGATCACTCATATGTTCCTGCATGTGGGCTTCTTCCATCTCTTCTTCAACATGCTGGTCCTCTTCTTCTTCGGACCCGAACTTGAAAGAAGAGCGGGTAAAGGTGCGTTCCTGGGTGTGTTCTTTGCATCGGGTATAATAGCGGCTCTTGGTTATTCCCTCACGAGCAGTGAACCTGTTGTGGGGGCTAGCGGTGCCATACTTGGTGTGTTTGCCGCACTTGCGGTGATAGCTCCTGAAATAAAGGTATATGTATATTTCATTCCCATGAAGATATGGCATGCTCTGGTGCTCTTTGCGCTGGTTGATTTCCTATTCCTGGGATCAAACGACATGGTTGCACATACTGCTCACCTGTTTGGTATTGTGGTGGGCCTGTTCATGGGCTACAGGATACGCCAGCAGAATAAGAGAAATATATGGAACAATCCTAATAGCTACTATAGAAGGTGATTGCTCCTGTCTGAGAAGGATATAAGCCATCTCAAACGTTTTTTTCCGCGACCAAAGGAGAATGAGGAGATTCCGGTCCATTTAATTGATATGCAGAAAAAACTTGCAGGCTGGTCTCCGGGTCTGAAGCGCTCGGTCTATGTGGATGATTTCAAGGATACAGAGGACCTTAAAAGGGTACGGGAGGTAACCGTGCTCAGAGTCTACAACTGGTTATCCGACGGGGAGAGCCTTATAGAGCTGTCCGAGATGGAGAGGTCCCAGTTTGAGGAGGTAGTGGATATGTTTATAAAACATGGCGGTGAAATCCGTTACACCAGAATTAAGAATGGCGGGAGACTGGTTAACTATTTCAGGCTGGAAAAGGATTCTGTTCCTGAAGTTAGTGTGAAGGAAAAACTACTTGCAGATATTCTGTAAGACGGACAGAGTTTGCATTTATGTAAACTTTTAGTAAGGATTATATGCTATCATTGTCAAACATTTACACGTTATTATATTGTCTATAGTAAATATATAGCATGTGTAATTGCAACTTCAGGGTTGCGTGTAAGCATTATAACAGTTATTATCATTATAGAGAGGTATCATGGCCAACGTTAAAACCGGACTGAACTCCATTGTCAAGTACCTTAGTACAAAGAAGGAAACTGGCAGACGCAGCATAGGCCTGCTTGTTGACGGTCCGAATGTACTCCGTAAAGAGTTCAATGTGAATCTCGAAGAGATAAGGGATGTTCTTAAAGAATACGGAAATGTAAAGATCGGCAGGGTTTTTTTGAATCAATATGCATCGGATAAACTTGTCGAAGCCATTGAGAACAATGGTTTTGAGCCGATCATATGTTCAAGTGATGTGGATGTCCGGCTTGCGGTGGAAGGAATGGAACTTGTGTACAATCCCACCATTGACACTCTGGCACTGGTGACACGGGATGCGGATTTCAAGCCACTGCTGAACAAGGCGAACGAACACGGCAAAGAGACCATCATATTCGGTGTGGAGCCCGGATTCTCAACAGCATTGCGAAATTCTGCGGATTATGTGATAGTTCTTGAGAACGATCAGATGAACTATTACGAAGAATATCTCACAGAAAGCAAAAGTCGGGATGAGGATATCGATGATGACATCGTTCCCGGATCGCGCAGAAAAAAAGATGCTATGATGGATTACTAGTTCCGGGAAAGGTCCGCAACCATTTCATCAAGCCTGGACGGGGGTATTCCCTTCTTTGCTTCCGTACAGTTCTTTATTTTGTCGAGCAGTACACAGAGTTGCTCTTTTTCGAGTTCATAACCCATACTTTTTACAATACCCTTCAGAGCCTTCATTCCCGTATGTTTGCCCACGATAAGGTGACGCTCTCCTCCGACCATTTCCGGACTGAAGAGCTCATAGGTCCTGGGTTCTTCAAGGATTGCACACACATGTATGCCGGACTCATGTGAGAATGTATGCTCGCCCACGATGGCCTTGTTAATTGCAGGTTTGATTCCAGAGAATTCGTTGACCATCTTTGAGAGTTTCGTCAGTCTGGTAGTATCGTATCTTTCGATGCCGTACTGGACCCTCAGTGCAACAAGCAGTTCCTCAAGGGATGCATTGCCTGCCCTCTCACCGATCGCATTGACTGTGGTATGGAGCTGTTTTGCACCTGCTTCCGCGGCAGCCAGTGTGTTTGCGGTGGCAAGTCCGAGATCGTTGTGACAGTGTATACATATCGGAGTGTGCACCACTTTTTTGATCTCGCTCACAAGATAATATGCTGTGCTCGGATTGAGTATACCGATAGTGTCTGCGATACTCACATAATCCACCTTATAATCCTCTGCGGCAACAAAAGCTTTCTTCAGGACATCAACATCGGTCCTTGTACCATCTTCCGCAGCAAACCTTACACCAACTCCATGATCCTTGGCATACTCAATAGCGCTCATTGCGGACGTGAACATCTCGTCGTAGCTTTTGTGATATTTGTGCTTGAGATGGAGATCTGACATAGCGATGAAAATACTGATAAAATCAACATCACAATCAACCGCTGTCTCCACATCACTGATCTTTGAGCGTGCAAGACAGCATGTCTTTGCATTGAGTCCCATATTGGAGATTTCTTTGACAATATCTTTTTCAGCAGGTGACACCACCGGGAACCCGGCTTCGATAATCTCAACCCCTACATTGTCGAGTTCAGTTGCAAGTGCTATCTTCTCATCTCTTGTGAACACAACTCCGGGTGTCTGCTCACCATCTCTCAGGGTGACATCACATATTTCGATATCAAGTGGTGGCAGGTTAAGATAATCGATGAGTTTGTTCCTTGAATAAGCTTCGACTTCTGACATATTCTCAATTCCTGTAGACGACGAAATCCCCAATACTGAATATAAATTTTAGGTTTTTTAGCCTTCTTTTCCGTTAAAAGCCTGTCGCCAAACAGTAATCTTTATTTAGGAAGTAAAAGGCAGCTGACTGCAAGTTCCGGTCAGAATTGAGGAATTCAAGCATTTATGTCCGGTTGCGCCCTGACCCGGCCATCTATGAAAGTTTGCTCTGGACCTTTTCGTAAAAACCATTGATTGAACTGCTGACAAATCTTGCAGGATTCTGTGCTTTGGTAAGAACGACCCTGTCACTGGCCTTGATGTTGTAAGAGTGCTGACCATCGATTACGATGGCAGCTTCCTTTTCGGGAATTAACATTTCCACCGATATCCTGCTGCTTGCAGGTACGACCCACGGGCGTGCTGAAAGCTTGAACGGTGCAAGGGGTACGATCAATGATGCATCGACCCTGGGATCAACTATTGGTCCGCCCGCACTCATCGCATAGGCTGTGGATCCTGTAGGGGTTGCGAAAACAACACCATCGGCACGCAGTTCCTCGATCATTGAGTCATCCACGGATACCCTGAAGGTAAGTATCTTTGCAGGTCTTGCGGTGATAAGCACAACCTCGTTGGTTGCAGGAAGCAGCGCTCTCCCATTAAGATAAACTCCGAGCCTGCTGCGTTCTGTGTAGGTAAACCCTTTCAGTACATCGTTTATGGCTGTGAGGGCATCCTCCGGCTGTACATCAACAAGGAAACCCAGGGTTCCCAGGTTGATCCCAAGGGTGGGCAGAGGGTCTTCCATCTTGGAAATGCTGCGAAGTACTGTACCGTCGCCTCCCACGGACACAATGAGCTCCACACCCGCATCACGCATATCTTCCACAGGCATGCACTTATCATCTATATCAAGGTGCTGTGCGGTTCCCGGGGACAGGACGATGTCGACTTTGTCCTCAAAAGCCTCCATGATATTTTTGACCATATCCAGGGCTTCCTGGTTATCAAAGCGTGATACAATGCCTATCTTTTCAACCCTCATCTTAATCTTCCTTTGAAATGTTTAATATTGTTTCGTGCACATGTCCGTTGGAAGCTACCATGTATACTCTGTTAAGGATACTGTCTTCAAGCTCAAGAGGCTCACCAAGGCTGTCGGTAACTTTTCCTCCTGCCTCTTCGACCATCAGCTTTCCTGCAGCTACGTCCGTCAAACGCAGGGATCCCCTGACATCGACAAATGCGTCAAACTTCCCGGCTGCGACATAACAAAGTTCAAGTGCAACGCTTCCCAGGACCCTGATTCTTCTGACATTCCTGCAAAGTATAGCGGTTGCTTCTATGTGGGGCCTGTAACCATAGACACTTATACATAACTTGTTAATTTCTTCTCTACCGGATATTTGTATTCTCTGATTATTTAGGAATGCCCCTTTCCCCCTCACAGCATGGAATGTATCTCCTGTTGCGAGGTTTCTGACATATCCGAAACATATGTCCTTCGGACCGTTGGTTGATATTGCAAGGGATATGCTATAGAAGGGAATCCCGAAGGATGCATTGTAGGTTCCGTCTATGGGGTCAACGATTATGGTGAATTCAGGATAACTGCCTATTAGTTTCTCGCCGCATTCCTCACTGAGTACCCTGACAGACCGTCCTTCCTTTTCAAGCACATCCAGTATAACTTTCTCGGATATGTCATCTATCAGCTTAGTGGGAGTACCGTCGGCACCCATATACACCACGTCATTTGCATTGAAGGTCCCGACAATATCCTTTATTCTTTCATAGACAGCATCCGCTATCCTGTTACTGAGTTCAAGAAAGTAACCATTTTGCGGCATAAAAAAAGTATGGGTATCAGATACCCATTGTCTTGTTTGTCTTTGCTATGGATTTTGCGCCATCGCTCTCAAGTTCCATCATGGCACGGATAGCATCGACATTGTCAGGAATCACGATTGATTCCTGGTGGATTCCCTGGAAGAAATAGAGTTCGCCCTCGTACATGGTGACCGAGTCTTTCCAGACGCAGTTCTCCCACATGTCTCCTCTTGGACGTCCGAGGTCTCTGCCAAGCTCCATTATTTCAGCAGTTGAGCCAATTCCCTTTTCGATGAGCATTATACGGGACTGCTTCTCGAACAGTTCCTTCACATCATCTGTACTGCAATCCTTTTCAAGCTCCATGTTCACCGTGTGCACGTGCATCAGTGTTGTTGGGAGCTTGACTGCGGTGGTTGCAATGTCTATGTGTGGCATGACGGTCTTGATGTCCGGACCGTGGTGTGATGGCAGGGTTATAGGGTTTGGTACGATCGCGTTGATCGGTCCCTTCTTAACATCATTGGGGTCAGCTGCCCTTCTCATAAGTGTGACCCTGACTTTCTTTACTCCATATTCCTGGTCCACAGGGTAGATCACCCTGGAAAGACCTGTTGTGTTACAGGAGACGACCCTTACGAAGTTTTGACCAAGAACCTCTTCATAGTTAGCTGATGCGTTGAATGAAACGCCTGCAAGCTCGTGGTCCTCGCCACCCTGCCAGATAGCCTTGACTCCTGCCTTCTCATAGAGTGGTTTGTTCTTCTCTCCTATGCCACCTGGAGTACAGTCCACAACAATATCCGCACTCTCCACCATGTCCTCAACTGTACCTGCGGCAGATATTCCGCCCTTTTTCATTGAATCCACCTTTTCGGCAGGTGCGTATACCGCATAGCCCTTATCGACTGCGATGGATGCTTCGAAGTTAGGCCTGGTCTTGGAAACTCCTACTATTTCCATGTCATCCTGCAGGCTGACAGCATCTGCCACTCTTTTACCTATTGTACCGTAACCGTTTATCGCGACTTTTACCTTTGACATCTATTGTCCCTTCCGTTTGATTTGAAATTCCGATTGCCGTTTGAATGTAAACAATACAGGATCAGTAAACCAATTTACAAACTTTTTCGTCCTGTATACTATTTTCCAAGTATTATAGTTTCCCCTTTCGAAAAATCGACCTCTTTTATTGAACCTTCAACGGTCTCTTTTTCTCCGAGCAGACCATAAAGCAGGATAGAATCCCCCTCCACAACCATCTTTGTGACGGATTCCATAACAGTTTTACGCTCATCTCCCTTTACCAGTATCGCATTTAATTCACACATTCTATCTTTCTCCTTTTTATTCAAGTAACTTGGCTACCGAGCAGCCCATCGGAGCGCCTATATCTTCCCCCACAGGATCGCACTTTACCTTTAACATATAGACTATGGGCCTATAATTTTCTTCTGACAGAGTTTCGTAATTGGCCATTCCTTTGCTGATTATAAGTGAGGCATTATCAAGAGCTTCTTTAAGTTCTTCCGGGGCTTCGTCAAAACATACACCTATTGCGTTGGAACCCGTTGTAAGAACCCTGTCAACCTTATCTTCAATACCGAACTGTTCTATCTCTTCCATTGTTACATCATTGAGTATGGGGGCACCGCGAACTACAAGAGTTATTTTCCCGCCCATTTTTCTTATCATTTCAAAGACAAGTGTATCGATCAGTATCTCCCCACAGTTGTCGGCCAAGTAAAGCACATTATCCAGTTTGTCCAGCATCCTGTCGGTGTCGTCTATATCCAGCCCGCGTTTGAAGTGTTCCCTGAAGGTCTCATCAAACACATCTATGGGTACCTCAAGTCCCATTACTCCGTAATCGAAGTAATTGCCTATGACAGCTGCCAGTACCGCACGCTTGAACGTGGCAATATCATCTCCGTCCCCGTCGAATACATATGAGCGTATTGTGGGAAGGAACCTCTCTGCAACTTTGCTGCTCAGCTCTTTCTTTTCCCGGTAGGGATCATTGTCGTTGAGTATCTCATATGCTTTTCTGTGCATGGGAGTTGAGAGGGCAGCAGCGGGCATATCTGGGGTGTAGATGCTATTGAGAACTTCTATGCCTCCTCTTACCGCTTCGTGCATGAGCTCAACATCATCGGTTGACAGTTCCGCTTCCATATGTACTCTTGAGAGCAGGCAGTATGTGCATCGTGGGTGAACTTTCATTGATCAATTCCTCTTAAGCTGTGAAGGTATCCTGTGAAATACATAAACGTTTACCTGCTAATATCCGAAAAACTAAAAAAGCTTTGTGTGTACATTTATCTAGTTTAGTGGCTTATCATAAAATAACCATAAAAAACTATTTTCCGGAAAATTTGATATGAAACTGAAGACCGAACAGGGTCGCTATATAATACTGGGCAGCATAGACGGTATTCTTGCTGTTCTGGGAGTCGTTATCGGAACAACCCATGTATCGGACGACCCTTCAATCGTCATTAATGCTGCACTGGGCGGCGCCGTAGCACTTGCACTGACTAACGGTGTGGGTTCCTATCTTGCGGAAAGTGCCGTTGAGTATGGCAGACTTGCAGAACTGGAAAAGCCCCTGATGAGAAGTCTGGGACGCACCAAACTGGAACAGGAGACCAAAAGTAAGATCTGGAGTGATTCGTTCTTCCACGGCGGTGCCAGTTTTGCAGGCTCACTTGTGCCTATTCTGCCTTTTGTGTTCCTGGATGCCTACCAGCTTGAAACTGCTATCATCTTCAGTATAATTGTGCTGTCGATACTGGGTGTATTCTCAGGAAAGCTTGCAAGGCAGAGCCTTATCCTTCATTCGGTCCGCATGGTGGGCCTTGGGATCCTGATCGTTGCGGCGGTTACCTTGCTCGGACTGGAATAATTCCTTGATGATTTTTTAACTGTTATTTTATTTTCTTATGCATAATTTAGTTTAGAAAGTTTTATATGCGGATAACTTTTTTTATGTTTAATCTAGAAAGGTGGTATTGTAAATGAAAAAAATATGTTATGTTTTGAAGTTAACCGTAGCATTGCTTGTCGTTGGCCTGCTTGTCAGCAGCGCCGGAGCAGTTGAGTATAAAAGTGTCGAATTTCCTGAAGGTGACTCTTCATTTGCCGATGAGGTAATCTCATATGATTTAAGGGGCGGCGCCACTGGCGGGGACCCCGGGAATGCTCTTTCTTCTCCTGACAATGAATATGTAGCTCTGGGATCAGGTGGTTCCGTTACCTTGAAATTCACGAATAATCTCCTGATAGCTTCAGGAGACGACAATCCTGATCTGTGTATATTCGAATACGGCTCCTCCTCAAAAGAAAAAGTAGAGGTATTCATCAGTAAGGATAATGAGAACTGGATAAAGGTTGGAGAAGCCAACAAGAAAACGCTCATAGATATAGACACAGTATCCGATGTCAATATCAATACAGGTTATACTTATGTGAGGCTTGTTGACATGGGCAGTACACGCTCCGGAAAATCGTATGAAGGTGCTGATATCGATGCTGTGGGTGCCATAAGCTCTGCAATGCCGGCTGAGAACTTACCGGAGAGTATTCCTGAGTTTCCCACTATTGCCATACCAGTATTAGTTATAGTCGGGCTGGCATTCGTAGTCAGGAGGAACAGATAAGCTTGAACACATAACTGCTATCTGGTTCCCTCAGGAGCCATTGTTCTATTTTTCCACAAATTTATTTTTTTACTTCCGCGTGACTCTTACCTTTAAATGTAATGGTGCAGTATAGGCAGTCTCAATGATACTCGAAACAATTGCATTACTGGTAGCAGGTGTTCTTATGATCACCAAGGGTGCAGACTGGTTTGTTGAGTCGGCGGTGGTCATTTCAGAAAAAAGTGGTATACCGAAGATTATAGTAGGTGCCACTATCGTGAGTTTTGCCACCACCTCGCCCGAGTTTGCCGTATCCGTGACTGCTGCGTATATAGGTCATACGGATCTCTCGGTTGGTAATGCAGTTGGCTCTGCGATATGTAACATCGGGCTTGCACTCGGGCTTGTTATTCTAATCAAGGCAGTTCCGGTTAACAGGCACAGTTTTATACGTAAGAGTGCCTTTATGCTTGTCTCCGGTGTCCTGCTTGTGCTTACAACCCTGGACCGGCAACTATCGTCTCTTGACGGTCTGATCCTCCTGGCAGTATTTGTGGCTTTCATGTACTACAATTACAAGCTCCAGCGAACCATCTTTAAAGAATCGGATGAGGATTTCGTAAGGGCTTCTGCAAAGGATATGAAAAAGGAGATTCTGCTTTTCATCGTGGGTGCCAGTCTGGTTGTGATCGGTAGCCGGATACTCGTGGATTCGGGTATCACCCTGGCAGAATGGCTCGGTGTGCCTGAAATGCTTATAGGTCTTACACTTGTGGCTTTTGGTACATCCTTGCCCGAGGTCATAACAGCACTCTCATCAACCCTGAAAGGACATCAGGATATTTCAATTGGTAATATTCTGGGTGCAAACATCATGGATATTACTCTTATCCTGGGTGTGTCTTCCCAGATAAGGACCCTTGACATACTGGAACAGTCCGTTATGTACGATTTTCCTGTAATGCTTTTTATCATGGTGATTCTGGTGATTTTCGGTATTACGGGAAGAAAGCTGGAAAAATGGGAAGGCGCTGTGATATTTGTAACATATGCAGCCTACATTGCCGGCCTTTTCATCTACTTCAGATGAATTAGGAAAACGACAGCCTTAAATCATCAAATGTTGAAACTGTAAGTGATTCATATGATGAAAAAACTTACACTTATTTTAATTTTACTCCTTGTTGTTCTTTCGGCATCAGGATGTACTGAAGACAAGGAAGATACGGTCGATGAGGTCACAGATATCGGAGATGAAAATTCAGTTGATGCGGCTGATTTTTCGGAGAACACCGAAGGCCAGTGGTGTCCTGTGGGTTCAACCATCCAGACCTCCGATCCCCAGACAGGCCAGGCCTATACTGTGGATATAGTCGGCAAGGAGACCATTGAAGGAATTGAGATGTGCCATGCAACAGCGGAGTTAGATGAATCTGAGAATGGTGTTTCCAGCCTTGAATATTTCTGGTCCGAAGATGAGGAGAATATGATTATGAAGTTCTATGATGATCAGAACACCGTTATCTCGGAAATGAGGGTAGTAGACGGCAAGGTCTCAATCAATGCTGCCAATGGATTTTCCATGGAGTTTGATGAGAATTCCCAAATGTAATTCCCTTTATTTTTTCCATCTAGCCGATTAACTGTATTTTTCAATCTTCCATCTGGTTTTTAAATAGAAGGTATGTCTTATATATGATAATTACCATGGGTAATATTATGCAGCTTCCAACACCCGAGGAATTAAAAGATAAGAGAACGGAACTTGGACTCACACAAAACGATCTTGCAAAACGTGCAGGTGTCAGTCAGCCTCTGATAGCCAGGATAGAATCAGGTGACGTCGATCCACGGTTATCGACGCTCCGTAAGATCATCAGCGTTTTTGAGGATGTTGAAAGGGAAGATATACACGTCGTAAATATCATGCATACGAATGTGATCTCTGCCGCACCGGAAGACCATATTGATGTTGCAGTTCAGATCATGGAAAAACACAATATTTCCCAGATCCCCGTACTTTCAAATGGTGTACCGGTGGGAAGCATATCCGAGGAAATGATAGTAAGGTCCATGGCTGATAAGAAAAAGGCAGCAGTATCGCATATGCTGATTAGGGAACTGATGGGCGATTCCTTCCCCACGGTCTCTCCGAACACGGATATAAATATGGTCTCACACATGCTGGAAAGAAATCCTGCTGTACTTGTGCTGGAAAAGGGACAGGTTGTCGGGGTTGTAACAAAGTACGATGTTCTAAAACTACTAAGTTAATAAAAATGTTCAGATTTCAGTTATTGGTGTGGAGTTCTCTAAGTAGTAAGTAAAGAGGTCTTTACCCCACTCAATTGCGGAATCACTGAAGGATATAAGTTCTTTGTTATCATACCATCCTTCTTTTGTGAGCATTGTCATCAGGATACAATAGTCGTTCAATGCGAAATAGACAAAATTGAATGGCCTGTCATACAGATAGAATTTTATGAACTCATTATCCAGTAAGTTCTGAAAATCATCACGATCATGTGTTCGGAGCTTTTCATAAAGCTCTCTGGAGATGACCATCGTAATTTCTGTTTTGTTTTCTGTCCACAGTGCGAACAGGTCCACGAAGTTAGGATGGAATATGGTGGTAACGGCGCACATCCTGCTTGATCTTGCGGACTCTTCTGTAAAATCCCGGTTCAACTCATGGATGTTGGATATGGATGGCTCATTTATCTGATAATCGCCCAGTTCCCTGATCCTGCTCAGCAGCTCAGGCGGAACGAAGTCAAGATCACGTTCTCCCCAGAAATCGCTGTTTGTATCCAGTACATTCACCGTATCCAGCAGAGGTACCATTTCATCGACAACCCTCTCTCCAATAGTGGTCAACTGATAACTGTCATCGATCTGGGAAACAAGGTGGTGATCTTCCAGTATTCTGATTTGCGGAAGTAATGCCTGTCGTGTTGTATTAAGGGACTCAAGGATATCTTTCATCTCCCGGGGGCCGTTTTGCAGCATCAGAAGTACGTTCTTTCTTTTGTCTGATGCAAATATCACGTCAAGTAAGGTTTTCTTTGCCGCCATACAATTTCCCCGAAAAAGATTCTTCTTCACATTTAAGTATGTGTGAAGTATTACTTAAAATCAATGTAAACCATTTAATTAATAGTGATCATTATAATTCCGTCACAGCTGTGGCATCTTCATGATAATATTCAAAGAGCTCTTTTGCCCATCGAAGTGCATCTGAATCTGAGCCTAAGATATACTTGCTATCGTACTTCCTTTCTTGTTCAACAGACGCATAAGAAAGCAAGAGTTGGTATGTGCAAACGAAAGGAAGCCTGCTTCTTTGCCTGAAAATAGAAATGGAATAACGGGTTTTTGAGGAATTTTTTGAAAGGTGTATAGAATTCAGCGTATATTTATCCATAAGGTTTTCAGCAACTATTAAATTGACGTCTACTTTATTGTCAAGCATTTCAGCTATTATCTGATTGCTATTCGGATAAAGATATGTAGTAACTGCACCGTAGTACTTTGATTCGATCGAATCTTCTGTTACTTTCTCTATTTTCGAAGATGATTCTTGCACCGTTGAATAAATCTCTTGAGGAGCATTGTATAGATCCCAATGACTGGGCTTAATGACCTCACACTTACCTAGCCTGTGAATCGTTTTCAGAAATGGGGGTGGAATTCGCTCAAGACTTCGTTTTCCCCTGTAATGTATATTGTCGTCAAAGAGATCTACAGTAGCTATAAGGGTCTTCATCTTTCTGACAATAACCTTGCCTATAGCTGTCAGTTCGTAGCTGTCATCCAGCTGGGATATGAGATGATGACCTTCAAGTACTCTTACCTGAGGAAGTAGTGATGTCTTCTTGTGTCCAGTAACTCCAGGAGTGTTTCCATTTCCTGAGGACTGTCCTGCAATAGCAGGAGTACTTTTTTCCTTTTATCTGATGCAAATATCACGTCAAGCAGGCTTTTCTTCATGCAGACACTATTCCCAAAACCAGTTTTTTCCTACTTTTGGTATGTTCGTTGTATTTACTAAATTAATGCAAGTTTCCCACTATAATTTAGTGGGAAAATTGAGAATATTTTAATTTTCTGTGTTCCGCATTTTGTATTGGATGAATGGTCATTCCATCATTTTTGCATACAGGCGCTCTGTGTCTTCCTTCCTGCACAGCTCCGTGCCGGGGGTCATGACTGCGGCAGAACCGGCAGCCAGTCCGTAGAGTACTGCCTCCCTTAACGGTTTACCTCTTGACATTGCCAGGACTATTCCTGCGACCATGCTGTCACCTGCACCCACCTTGCTGCTGATGGGTACTGCCGGCGGGACCATACGCTCAACAAGTTCAGCCGAAAGTAGTAGTGCACCTCCGGCTCCCAGGGAAACGACAATTATCTCACATTTGCATGCACTGACTATTTTTTTACCCCTGTCCAGTATCTCCGACTCCCCGATCTTTTCCTGACCAAGCAGCCTGCTGAATTCGCGTATATTTGGCTTTATCAGATAGACTCCTTCCTCAAGCGCCATCTTCAGAGCATCACCGGAAGCATCTACAATGACCCGCGCCCCGATCTCTTTCCCGATTCGTGCCACGCGTGCATAGAAATCAACGGGCACGCCGGGAGGAAGGCTTCCGCTTGCAACAATGTAATCAGGCACCGGATCAAGTGAGGACAGTTCTTTAAGACAGCTCTCCCACTCGTTCTCAGTAAGCTCCGGTCCCGGCATACCGAAACGATATTGTCTTTCGGTTGACCTTTCAAAAACAACGAAGTTCTCCCTTGTCATATCTTCAATGAGCAGGGGCTTCTGAAGGATATCTTCCTGATCCAGAAGATTGTGCAGCCTTTGTCCTGCCATACCGCCTGAAGTGTACATCAGTAATGATTCTCCGCCAAGCTTCTTTATTGCCCTTGAAACATTTACGCCTCCTCCTCCGGGCTCAAAGCTCGGGGGGTCGCAACGTATCTTATGCTCAGCCATTACATTATCCGTACTTGTACTCTTGTCGATGGTCGGGTTCATTGTCAGGGTGACGATGGTACTCATAGAAGTTCTCCTGATGATTTAGTATGAGTTTGATGTTTATATATGGGTCAGGAAGTTGTGATTAATGCACAAAAAATAGGATTACTCAAAAGTCCTCATATACGTGCCATCCTAATACATTTAAATAATAATGTTACATATGGGGCACGAATCCTAATAGTTAAAATGGCCCGCAACACAATATATATCAGTTATCTGTTCAGTCGTCAAAGATTTTAATTATGAGAGATTCTGTCATTCACATATATTATCAGAGTATTAGGAGATTTGCATGGAAATTGAAGATACACTTCTTATGATGCCGGGACCGGTTCCTGTAGCACCTCGCGTTCTTCGGGCGATGTCAAAGCCCATGATCAATCACAGGGGAGCTGAATTTTCGGCAATGTATGATGACTGCTGTGAAGTTCTGGCCGATGTTTTCCAGACAATGAACGATATATTCATTTTAAGCGGCTCAGGTACCGCTGCAATGGAAGCTGCAGTTGCCTGTACCGTAGGCCCCGAAGACACGGTAGTTGCCCTTGAGAACGGTAAGTTCGGAGAGCGTTTCAAGGACATTATTGCAAGATACGGAAAAGTAAACCCTCTGGAGAACGAATGGGGTCACTCCTTTGACCTTGATGAAGTTGAAAAGAAACTCGAAGAAGGCGCTGAAGCTATTACTCTCGTCCATAACGAGACCTCCACAGGAATACAGAACCCGGCTAAAGATATCGGTAAGCTTGCAAAGAAGCATGATGCCCTTTTTATCATGGACGGTGTGACTACCCTTGGTGGAGACACTGTCATGACCGATGACTGGGGTGTGGATGTAGCTGTAGTTGGTTCCCAGAAATGTCTGGCAGCACCACCGGGTCTTTCCATGATCTCCGTAAGTGAGCGTGCCTTTGAAGCAATGGAAAAGAAGGACAACCTTCCATATTATCTTGACCTCAAGGCATACAAAAAGAGCGGTGGCAAATCACAGACTCCTTATACTCCGGCAGTACCTCTCTTCTTTGGTCTGCAGGAAGCCCTGCACATCGTAAAGGAAGAAGGCATGGATGCCAGGATCAACCGCCATGCAACCGGGGCCAGGGCCATACGTGCAGCCGCAGATGCAATGGGCATCGAGATGTTCCCGCAGCTTAATGATGATAACAGCCACTATTCAAACACCGTCACCGCAATGAAGGCTCCAGAAGGAGTTTCAGGTAACGATATCAAGAAGGATATGATTGCAAGGGGTATCACCATTGCCGGTGGCCAGGCACATCTCAGTGGTAAGATATTCAGGATAGGCAGCATGGGTAACGTGCAGCCAAAGGATATAATGCTCACAATACAGGAGCTTGAAGTTGTCCTTAAGAAGAGAAACGTTGTATCTGATATTGGAGCAGGTGTTGAGGCTGCCAGCGATGTGCTGGATACCCTGCTTTAATACTTTTCAGGTGATTTGAGAAAACCATGCCAGTGATCGGAATTGTGGACACGACCTTCGCACGCTTCAATATGGGGAAGGCTGCGGTGGATGAGATACAGAAGCACGCTTCTGCTAAGATCATCCGCAGGACCGTGCCGGGAATCAAGGATCTCCCGGTGGCAGCCAAGAAACTCATCGAAGAGGAAAAGTGCGACATAGTCATGGCCCTTGGCATGCCCGGTTCCAAGGACAAGGACCGAATGTGTGCACATGAGGCATCCACCGGGATAATTCGGGCACAGCTCATGACAAACACCCATATAATAGAGGTGTTTGTGCATGAGGACGAAGGAAAAGATGAAAAAGAACTTGCTTTTTTGATGGAACAGCGCTCCAGGGAACATGCACTTAATGTAGTCAAAATGCTTTTCAAACCCGAGCAGCTGATCAAAGAAGCGGGTACAGGACAGCGTCAGGGATTCAGGGATGTCGGACCTGCAAGGGTTTGACCAGGAATAAAATCTGTTATTTATGAAAAATTAAAGTGATCGATATGAGCATCAAATTGGGATTTGTAATAGCCGAATTCAACAGGGACCTCACCTACCAGATGGAACTTCTGGGTGAGGAACATGCAAAGTTCCTCGGAGCCGAAGTTATAGACAAGGTACTGGTTCCGGGAGTATATGATATGCCGCTGGCGATCAAGAAACTCTGTGAGAACAATGAGATCGATGCAGTGGTAACTCTTGGTATAGTGATAGAGGGAGCCACCGAGCATGACGAGATTGTCGTGCAGCATGCAGCAAGGAAAATCACCGACCTTTCTCTTGAGTACAACAAGCCTGTGACCCTTGGTATCGCAGGACCGGGCATGACAAGAATGGAAGCACACGAGCGTGTTGATTATGGAAAACGTGCCGTGGAAGCTGCAGTAAAACTTGTCCAGCGCCTTTAATCTGAAAAAGTTTATATATAAAGCGAACCGGTTAGGATTTCCATGGCATCATCAAGGCTAAAAAGAGTGGAAGAATCGGCGACAATAAGAGTTGCAAACATAGCTAATAAATTAAGGCAGGAAGGCACGGATGTCATCAGTTTCAGCCTGGGTGAACCTGATTTTGATACACCCAAGCATATATGTGATGCAGCTGCCGATGCTATGTACCGGGGTGAGACACACTATGCCCCATCTGCCGGAATTCCACAACTCAGGGATGCAATTGCAGAGAAACTCAGGACAGAGAACGGACTTGACGTAAACGGTTCTGACGTACTCGTGACGCCGGGTGCGAAACAGGCTATTTTCGAAATAATGATGACCGTACTTGACGATGGTGATGAGGCCATCCTCTTTGATCCGGCCTGGGTCTCATATAATTCGGCAATAAGATTCGCAGGTGCTGATACGGTATGGGTACCCACAGACACCCATAATGATTTTAAACCACTTGACCTTGAGGGGTATATTACTGACAAAACACGTTTAATCGTTGTCAATACTCCTGGCAATCCCACAGGCGCTGTATATGACAGGGATACTTTGAAGAATATTGCGGATATTGCCATCGATCATGATGTTCTCGTATTGTCCGATGAGATATACGAGAAGATAATCTACGACAGGGAACATATAAGTCTTGGTTCCATGGAAGGCATGCAGGACAGGACAATCACGGTCAACGGTTTCTCCAAGGCATATGCCATGACCGGCTGGAGGCTTGGTTACGTATGTGCAAGACCGGATATCTTCCAGGGAATGCTAAAGATACAGTCCCATTCAGTAAGCAGCGCAACAAGCTTTGTTCAATATGGAGGTCTGGAAGCTTTGCAGGGTCCGCAGGAACCTGTAACTGAGATGGTTAATAAGTTCAAGGCAAGACGTGATATCCTGGTGAAAGGCCTGAATGATATAGGTATCAAGTGTCAGACACCAGGTGGTGCATTCTATGCATTTGCAGATGTAAGCGAGTTCGGCAACGGTGATGAGATTTCAGAAAAGCTGCTTGTGGATGCACATGTTGCAGTGACCCCTGGTTCTGCATTCGGTGAGAGTGGCAGGGATTTCATAAGGATATCCTATGCAGCATCAAAAGAAAGGATAAAAGAAGGACTTTCGCGGATAGAATCCGCACTCACCTGATTCCTTATTCATTTTCAGGAGATTCCTGTTCGCAACGTTCAATTATCTTTTTTATTATTTTTCCTGTACTGCATAGCGGACAGGTTCTGGAATCCTTTACACGCACAACCCGGGCATGGAGTCCACGCTCTCGAAGTTGCTTTTGAAGTTCTCCGATATCGAACGTCTGGTCATATCCAATGGCGATGATATCAGGTTTTATTTCTCTAATTGGCTCGAATATGTCAGACTCGCTTCCCGGTACAGCTTTGTCAACCACAGCGAGTGAGCCTACCATACTTACCCGTTGTTCGTCAGGGATGACAGGCTTTGGCTTATGCTTGACCATTGATTTTCTGGCAACTATTACGTACAGCTCATCCCCGAGCTCTTTTGCTTTAGTGAGATAGAATATATGGCCCGGATGAAGCAGATCGAATGTTCCT
>Ga0182238_1000184_pt1 | contig 21201 bp, 32 predicted proteins | sample hydfrates6_PW_90_FD_132439 | JGI IMG/M metagenome (GOLD analysis project Ga0182238, IMG submission 132439) | Subsurface microbial communities from deep shales in Texas, USA - hydraulic fracturing test 6_PW_90 | ecosystem: Environmental > Aquatic > Deep subsurface > Shale gas/oil reservoir >... | reverse complement strand
GCGTCCGAGGCCTCGCCGAATGCGGCGATGTTCTGGACGAAGCGGTGGGCAAAGCCGGACCGTTCTTCGATCCATGCGGCGGCCCAGTCGCTCAGGTCCTCGCCGTCGTAGGGCATGCGGAATTCGGTCTTGAAGTAGGTGGGACGATGCGCGTTCCAGAGTTCGTCAGCCTTGGCACCGCAGGCCGCCCAGTCAACCGCATCGGTGGGACCGACGATGTGCACGAACTCCACGTCGTAGATTTCCAGCGGTGCTTCCAGAGCGGACATGACCGCAGATATGGACGGGACGGGCGCATTGAGGCGCAGGCTGTATTCGGTCCCAGCGTTCATTTCCTGGTCGGGAACGGTGATGGCCACGCCGGTGGAGCCGACCTGGATCACGCCGTCCACCGGAATGGTCCGGACCGTGTTCCAATTGTCGCCACCGTCTTCGGAGAGCTGGTAGGTGCCTTCGTTGCGACCGCCGCCGGCGGCGATGCGAAGGACGATTTCGGCGGCGGATTTGACCGTGCCGGCAACGTCGATTTCAGGGCCGGTACCGACCTGTTTCACGGGGCCGATGGGGCCGCGAACGATGGCCGAATAGGTGTCTCCGGTTACGTGCGCGCCGTCTTCGAGAGTGAGATAGGCACCGGTTTCCCCGAGCGCGATCTGCCCGTTGGCGGGCGTGGCCATGGCATTTTCCCAGGTCTCGCCGCCGTCCAGAGACAGCTTGTAGGTGGCGGTGCCGAGCTGGCCTTCGGTCACGATCTCGATCACGGCGTCGGCATTGCTGCCGGCAACACCGCTGGTCGTGGCGCCGGGGCCGGTTCCGGCGTGCTTGACGCGGCCGATGTAGCCGCCGGGCAGACCTTCCACCGGAACCGCTATGACCACCGGCTCCTGACCGCCGGTGGCGAAGATGTCGTACAGGCGGTCCACCAGCGGGCCGTCTCCCAGCAGACCGCGCAGGTCGCTGCGTTTGCCGAGCAGATAGCCTTTGCCGACCTCGCCCTCGGAGCAGACCCCGGCGATGATGGCCATGCCGGAGGCGCTGCCGGGCGCAAGGCCGCTGGTTCCGTCGATGAGATATTCGATGACGTCGTTCATGGGGCCTCCCTAGATTCTGCCGCCGCCCTGCGGACGGGCGCGGAGCTTGGTCAGGGCATCCTCGAAGTCCGCCCCGGTGATCTGTTTGCCTTCGGTCCAGCCCGTGGCCTGCCGCAGCGCAGCCAGTTCCCAGACGGGCAGGTCGGCGGCGAGGGTTTCCACGGGATGAAGGGTTTCCTTTTTGTCAGCCTTCTTCTTGGCCATTGTTTGCCTCCCTGTATTTGGGGGTAATGTCGGCATCGCGCACGAGCGGGATCTCGGTATCTCTGGTGGTCATGCCCGTCACCGACACGTGAAAGGTTTTGGACCTCTTTTTGAAAACTTCCACCACCTTGCCGGTGAAGCCGCCGTACTCGGCCTTCTCCACGGTCACGCTCACCGGGTTGCCTCGGTCATCCGTGGTCCGCTTGGGCAGCGCCGTGCGAAAGGCGGTAGCGAAGTCACGCAGCCAGGTTTCGTCATCCGAGCGAACGGCCACGCGCACCGGCAGCCGGACGGTGTAGATTTCGCGGCGAAGCGTGCGGTGCGTGTCCTCTTTGCCGACGCTCGGACGTTTGCGAACGGGTCTGCCGGTGCGCCGGTACTGCTCGGGGAGATAGGATATTTCGGCGCGACGCTTGGGCAGGGTCGGGCCGTCCTTTTCCGGGGTGTGCATGACGGCGCTTTCCGGCAGCCCTGCAGCTACGGCGGCGGCCTGGATGATGGCAAAGGCGGTCTGCCTCATCGGGGGCCTCCGAACGCGTCAACAAAGTGCTCGACCAGAATGGCGCGGGCCTCTTTGATGTCGTCTTCGGATATGCCGATGTAGGGTCTGGCGGGCAGCGTTACGGCGTGGCCTCGACCTGCCTTGCCGCCGAGCTGGTGGATGCGTGAATAGACGAGGTTGCTGCCCACCGAGACTTGTGAGGGGCTGGCCTCGTAGCCGATGGAGCCGCGCAGCCGCCCGGTGTCCACAAGTGTTTTGCCGCTTTCCTGCTCGGCCCGCTGAGACGGCTCCCAGGGCGTGCCGTCGGGGCCGGCTGCGGCATCGAAGCGTGCAATGGTGGACGAGGCCAGAGCTTCGCCGATCTCGGCCATGGCCTGACGTGTCCTGCCAGCTTTGATCGTGGCGCTGCCGACCATGCGGTCCAGTCCGCCCCAATCCAGCCTGAAACTCGTGCCGCCCATTACTTCCACCTCCACAGCAGTCCCTTGGGGCGTCTGGTGACGACCATGGTTTCAGTATCCACGCGCGGTTCCTCGCCCAGTTCCTTCAAGCCGATGTCCAGCTTGCCGCTGCGGACCGCTTCAAGGTCTTTCACGGCCTGCTTGTACTGGGTCTGCAGCGGTATCCATTCATTGTTGCTGCCACCCTCCGAGGCCATGACCGACGTGATGGCACCCACGATCCTGTAGGAGGCCATGACGGCGGCGATGCGGGTCAGCGTGCCCGGCACTTCGGCAAGCGGCAGCTCGAAGCGGGACCGGAGCGCGTCGTCGATCTCGCCGGACACGTTCGCCAGAGTCTGGTCGACGATTCCGGGCGTCTGCTCTTCGGCCGCCGTCAGGTAGGCGTTGAGCACATAGCCGGTCAGGTCGGTCTTTTGGCAGTACATGCGTGGCCCTCTCGTGCGTTTTGGACTGGTTTTGAACTAGGTTTAGGGTTGTTTCGCGTACCGTGCGCCCTGTTGCCCGGATGAGGGCAACAGGGCGCAAATTTGCAGCTAGACCACTTCGGCCCAGCAGATGGACTTGGGAGAGCGTGCAGGGAGCGGTTTGGACTGCCCGATGATGCGGTAGCCGTTTCCTTCGATCAGCTTCATCGGCTTGGGGAAGAACGGATACGGCTGCAGATTGGCTTCCACGTCGTCCAGAGCGCAGTAGATGATCTTGGCCGGGGCGTCCTTGGCGTAGGCAACAATTTCGCCAGCCGGAACCTTCGGAAGCATGCCGCCACCCTTGGGGTCACGGTACTTCTCGGACATCTTGCGGATCTTGTAGCCGCCCACGTCGATGACGCCGCCCTCGATGGCCACCCGGAGCTTGGCCGTGGACTTGTAGTCCTCCACCAGGGCGTAAGCGGCCTGATAGGCAGCCTTGCCTGCCATGAATTCGATCTCGCCGCCGTATCCGCCGTCCTGAATGGCGGATTCCATGTCGGACAGAATCTCAAACAGGTCGGAGACCTTGACGTCTGTTTCAGTCAGCAGTTTGCCGGGCATGACGCGATGCGGCGTGCCGAAATCCACCTCGTAGGTTTCCCAGCCGCCGCCGTCCAGACGCACCGGCCAGCTGATGGTGCCGGTCAGCGCCGTGGCTGCAATGGCCTCGGTCGTAAAGCGGCAGGTGTCGCGCAGGTGGGCGATGACGTCGCGGGTCCAGGCGTCCACGCTGGCCTTCTGACCGAGGATCTGCCGCAGGTTGTTGAGGTCCTGACCGGTGATGTCCTTGGACGGCTTGACCGGCAGCGGCTCGATCATGTCGACCTTCACGCTCCCCGCGCCAACAGGCGTGGACTGGCCGCCGCGCCGGATCACCGGCACGGTGCCGACCACGTCCAGCACGTCGCTGATGCCCACCAGGGCGAACGGTTTCTGGCTGCGGCCGGGAAAGCAGGAATCCATGATGGTGGTTTTGATGGGCGGCAGGCCCTTGAGGTGCTGTGCCACTGCCTGCGGGCTGAATACCCCTTTAAGCTGAGTGAACATGCAAACGTCTCCTTAGACGGCGAAAATGCCGATGGTTGCCAGTTTCTTGATGTCGTCGGCCGTGGCGGGATCGCCGGTCGCGCCGATCTTGATCAGATTGGCGCGGACCGTGCCGTGCCGGATCACCATGGCCGCGCCTTCTTCGGCAGTATTGACGGGTTCGTCGATGACGCCCACCGGAGTGTCGGTGTCGGCGGAGCCGGTGTAGGGAATCAGCAGGCCGCCCGCGTCTTCCTTGACGATGAGGCCGATGGGGTACTCGCCGTTGTTGGCCAGGACTGCACCGTGGCCGACGATGGCGGGATGATGGTTGGTGTGGGCGCGTTCGCCCTCGGCTCCGATGGAGCCGCGATTGCCGGTGATGGTCATGTTGCCTCCTGATTGATTAGACGTACTTCGTCAGGTCTTCGGTCGGGCCGTTGTCCTGACCGTCTTCCGGAGCCTTGAAATCGTTGAACAGGCCGTGTTCGGACCGCTCGGCCATGAAATCCATGAAGTGATCCACGAGCGGCTTCTTGCCTTCGCCTTCGCTGAAGCTCATTTCGCGCGGATTGTCCTCGGTGCCGTTCAGGGCTTCGCAGAAGGCCAGCACCTTGTCCTTTTCGGCGGGCAGGAGCTTGCCGTCGGCCACGAGTTTGTCCACGCGCTGCGTGAGCTGTTCCTTGCGCTGCTTGCTCGACTCTTCGGCGAATTCGGTTTCCTTGGCCTTCAGGTCGGCTTCCGCCTTCTCGCGTGCCTTGCGTTCGGCATCCATCTTGGCTTCCAGGTCCCTGACCTTGGCTTCCAGTTCCTTGCTCATGTCGGAGTCCTCCGGTGCCGGATTATCCGGCGGGGTGGCCGGTCCGTCCGGCTCGTTGAAATTGATGTCCACGGTCAGCCCGCCGTCCTGAAATTCGACGCGGCCCAGACCCTTCACCGCCGGGGGGACTGCGCCGAGCAGACCGAAGTGGCGGATTCTCAGGTCGGGTGTCAGGCTGAGGCTGCCGTACTGATAGTGTCCATTATCCACTGCCTCGCGCGCGGCGTCCGAAACCTGTGCGAACTGTGCCTGTAAAATTCCGTCGTTATTCCGGACCTCCTTGATCCAGCCCTGGGCCGGTTCGTTGTCCTTGGGGTGGCCGAACACCACGGGCGCGTCCTCGGTGCGCTGACTGTAGTTTTCGACGATCCGGTCCAGGTCGCTCTCGGTCCAGGTGCGGCTTCGCCCGGAACTGTCGGTGTGCGTGCCGATGCGGAAGATGTTTATCCACTTGGCCATGTTGACTTCCCTCCTTCGGGGGCTTAGTTTGAAGACTACAGGCGAGTGCTCGTATGACCCCGACCGGCACGGGGATTTGAAAGGAGCCTCGTCTCCTCAAGGGGCCGGTCCACTTGGGGTTTTCTTTTGCGGTGTGCGTCGGTTCTGCGTTATGGCTCGCGGTATACGAGCACACCGTTTCTTTTTTTCTCCAGATAGCGATACAAATCCCGCTCAGGCTGGCCCGTCTTGGGGGTGAACACCGTAGCCGCAGACCATTTGCGGCCACCTATGAGATGGAAAACGCCATATCCGCCGACGGTTCCCGAATCATCTGCAAAGAGCCGCAAAAGGTTCAGGCAAGGCCGCGAGTTTGCTCCGACTTTGACGGTTGTTTGCCATATCTCGAATGGGTCGAGGATGGTTTTGGCCAGCAGTGGGATGAACTGTTCTCGTCCGCCTTTTGCGACCTTCCACCCTTTGCCGCTGGACTTGTCCTTGACGAAGAACTCTTTGCTGATGACCACCGGGATGCCTCCCGGCAGCGTGTGTACTTTGCTGGCGTTGATGTCCTTGAGGCCGAATTGTTTCAGGAAAGTCATGACGTAGTCTTTGTCTGGCAACCCAGTGGGAAGAATGTCTTTTTGCCCAATGCGGTGTACGTGTCGTGGATCAAGGGCTTTGAGCGATGGCTTGCAAGACGTTCCCGAGGCATGTTCTCCAGATCGACAAAAGGGGCCGATATTCAGGTCCTTGACCGTTCCATCCCGCTCGGAGGGTGCCAGTCCGGAAAGCCAGTCCTTGCCCACGTTGGTGGCCCAGCCTTTGTCGGGCAACGGTGTGACAAAGGATTCCATGCCCGTGGCCGGATCGACCACGCGGATCGTGTCGGGCATCTCGGTCTGGACCGTCAGGCCCTGTCCTTTGACCTGGCGCTTGGAGAGCGTGACCACCACGCAGCGGCAAGCGAAGCCGTTGGGCGGGTACCAGGTGTCCCAGAACGGGTGATCGTGCGGGAACACGAGGCCGTCCACGGCAAGGTGCGTCTGCCGGGTGCGGCGATCGCGTACGGCTACCAGCTTCCAATACGGACGGGCTTTGGCCACGCGCTTCATCTGCTCGAAACGCCCGGCCATGTAAGCGCTTTGCATGTTGGTCCGAAAGATGTTCTCCACCCGCCACGCTTTCTTGCCGGTCCATCCCTGCTGTTCGATTATCCCGCCTATTCGGTTCTTAAAATCAGCAAGGGATTCTCCGTCCGTGATGGCCTTGCCCAGCGCGTTTTGCACCGTCTGAACCTGATCCATCCTGGCCAAGCCGGAAACCGCGAAGGCGCGGCTTCTGGCGGCCGCCTCCATGCGCTTGAAATCCTCGGCGGAAACGGGGGCTTTGCCTTTCCAGTATGCAGCGGCTTCGGCCGGTGCGAGGGGATCAATAGTGACGGGCATCGGCTTCTTCCTGACAGGCTATGCAGAGACGTACGCCGGGGACGGCTCGCCGGCGGGCTTCCGGTATGATCTCGCCGCACTCATCGCAGACATGACGTGACGCCCCGTGGGGCCGCGCCATCCGATTCTCAAGCGCGGTTTGCAGGTACAGGGCCTGCGTGCGCTGGGCATTGTCGCATTCATCAGCCATCTGCTTCCTCCGTAACCGCGTGGGCACCGAAGGCAGCCGTGTTGAGCGTGATCCGCATGATTAGCTCGGCCAGTTCGTCCTCGCCCGCGTCCTGCCCCAGCAGTTCGGCCAGCAGGATCTGTAGGTCCTCGAAGCTCTCGGCGTCCTGGACGGCTTTCTCAAGTTGCGTGACCAATGCATCGTTGGCCTTGATCGCTTCAGACATGATCTCGGCCACGGCCTGTTCAACGGTTTCCTGAGCATCATCCGCGTCCATGAATTCAATCGGTGCGGCATGATCCGTCGGAGATGCAGCGCCTTCCAGATCGAACTCGTCTTCAGCCAGCCCGTATTGGCGGGTGAAATGGGCTTTGGTAAATCGTACGCCCACCTTGTGCAGTTTGTTGTCCAGGTCGGCCCGAGCGCCGTAGTCTTCCGGCTCGTTGTAGGCGAATACGGGAGCCAGCACGCCGGACTGGGCATTTACGTCGCGATAGATGATCGCCAGCTCGTTCATGGCGCTGGTGATCAAGGCCTGGTCCGCCTCGGCCATGTCTTCGCCCACACTGTAGTGAGTCTCGCTGGCGGCGCGGCTGCCGCTTCCGTCCATCTCCGCCGTCAGGGTCTGGCCCATGAGCACCTTGGAAATGGCTTTGTCCCAGCGGCGCAGGTAGGCCTCGTGCAGATCGCCGGCCTTGCCGGATGCGCTGGCCAGTTCCACGTCGGCCCCGGCGGGCAGGACGGCAACGGCGTCCTGCACCATGGCAGCCAGGTCGCTGGCCATGTTCATGCGCTCGGTCCGATCCGCTTTGTTTGGAGCCTTGGCCAACACCCAGGGCATGCCGAATTTCTCGCAGAACCGCGTAAGGAATTCGATGCCGCCGCGTTTGAACGCCACGGGCCACAGGCAGCGGGAGAGCAGCCGCAGGCCGTAGGGGTTTTCGAAGGTCGGGAAATGCCGCACCAGCACGAATTTGCCGTGCGGAAGCCGGGTGTTCTCTGCAAGGGTATTTCCGCAAAAGACGGGCCGGTTTTGGTCGTCGAATCCGAACCAGTGTCGCGGCTTGGCCACGAGATCCACCAGGCGCAGGCGTCCGCCGCGCGGCTCCCACATGAGTTCCAGCACGGTCTGGCCGAAGAACGGCGCGTCGAGCATGCATGAGAACACGTTGCGCAGGTTGATGGCTTCCAGGTCGGCCACCAGCTCGTCGCACAGACGTGAGGCATCGGATGTGACGTCCTTGCCCTTGGCCTGACCGGGCGCAAAGTCGTAATCCTGCTTATTGAGTACCCGCAGCTTGCGGTTTTGCATTGCCATGCAGACTTGATCATCGGCTGTCAGATCATCCAGCACGGTGCAGTATTCGCCGCGCTGCACCAGCACCGGATCGGGATCGGGCAGCAGGCCGAGGAAGCTTCCGAAGTCGGCCCCGGCGCTCACGCGGGTGGCGAACTCGGTGCTCAGGTCGGGACTGCGGGAGGAGAAGTCTATGGGGCAGCCTTTGGCGTCAAGTATGGTCGGCATCAGTATCCTCTCATGAGCGCACCGGCGCGGCTTACTCCGCCGGTGCAGATATCCCATTCATTATTGCCCGGCTCGAATTTCCGAGCCGCAAACATGGCCAGAGCAAAGGCGATGGCCGAGTCGCCGTGGCGTTTGCCCGCATCCTTTCGGTCGGTGGTGCGGGCATCGCGGGGGACCTTGGGAACGCCTTTGACAACCTTCACGGCACGGAAGTCGTCGAGGATGTCGTCGCTTTTCGGGATGATTGCAGTACGGTCCTCCAGCGCGGCCTTGGCCGGGGGCCAGTTTTCAAGGTTCCATGTCTCGGCGAAGTGGACCTGTTCGATGATCTCCGCACCGAATTCCTGACGGGCGCGCTCGGCCAGAAAGGCGCCATTGCCGCCCTTGTCCAATGCGCCGCCGCAGAGTTGGGGAAGATGATTGCCCACATGGAAAAGGGCCTGTTCTTGCTGGGAAAAGGGACAGTCGCGCAGCTCAAGCACGAACGGAGTGCGATAGGTCAAGCCCGGTGCTTCCTGCAGCGGCCAGATGCACGTCAGGTCTACATTGCGGCCGAAGTCCTCGCCGAACCAGCCCGGCTTGTCCGGCAGGGATGTCAGGAGCGGGTGAAGCATCGCCTTCAGCCAGTCGCGCATTTCCCGGTGCCGCTGTTCATCCGGCCAGTCCACGAAGTCCTTGGCCGGCGGTTCCCAGCGCAGGACCGGGATGCTCGGGTCCATGCATCCTTCAATGACCGTGCGAATCAGATAGGAACCGCCGGACTTCGATGGGATGCAGAAAAGTTCTTCGTCAGCGCCGTCACCGTAAAACTGGATGATCCGGTCCCGCCATTCGGCCTGGCCGTGCTCGGTCCAGATCTTGCCGGTGCGCTCGCAGATCCTTTGATAAAGCCCTTCACTGATGGCGCGGTCAAAGTCGCATCGCAACACCGCATATGGCAGACGCCCGCCCCGGCAATCCTGGATGAGCTGGTTGAACGGGTTATCCTCGCCATCATGAGTGGAGATGATGAGCACCTTGCCGCCCCAGACAGTCAAAGCCAACGCGGCCTTGAGCAGTTCGTCCAGATCATCGTGGAATGCGGCCTCGTCGAGAATGACAAGCCCCTGCATGCCTCGCAGGGATCGCGGTTTCGAGGGCAGGGCCACGACGCGGCCGTGCCGGAAATCGACCCGGAATGCCTTGATTTGGTTTTCCGGATCGCCTGCGTCCTGCCAAAGTGTTTCACCAACCACAGAAGCGCCGAGTTCCAGTGTTTTCCCGGCATCACCCACGTACTCGATAAACTCGCGAGCCATCTCCAGGTTGTAGCCCATGTAATAGACGTTCATGCCGCCATGGGCCTTGGCTTTGGCCGCATATTCGGCGGCAACCCAGCTTGCGCCCCACGAGTAGCCGGTGCGTCGGGACTTCTCCACGACCACGACCTGAGATTCCTTCAAGGTACTGCGGAGTTCGTGCTGATACGGAAGCAATCGAATGCCCATGGATTACCTCAGTGCATCCAGCATGCGTTCGATGTTGTCGCCGGAGACGCCGCGTCCATTGTCCTGCTCTTCGCTGCCGGCGTTCTTCATCTCCGCCACCAGGTCGAGGGCTTTGCGGACGTCGGCAACGGCCTTGAAATCCAGTTCGTCAGGGCTTTGCAGGAGTCGGTTCAGCTTGAGCTGTACGGCTTCCTGCAGCGCGTTCACCGCATCTTCCTGCGTGCGGATCTCGCGCAGCTCCCTCTGGGCGCTGGCGCTCATGAGCTTCTGGGCACGGGCTGCTTCGGCCTGCTTCATGGCCAGCGTTTCGAGGCTGGCCACGGCAAAGCCGGTCTGGGCGTCCTTGGACTCGATCAGTTTTTTGAGCATGGCCGAGCGGGCGAGGATTGTGTCGGCCTGCAGGTCGGCTTCGGCCTGCGCCAGCTCGTCGCGTTTGGTGCGCCATTCGTACTTGTCGGCCCAGCGCTTGAGTGTTGACACGGCAACGCCGGTTTCCTCGGCCACCTGCTTATACGTCAGCCGCGCCACGCAATAGAGTTCCTGCGCGGTCCAGACCGCTTCCGACGGATATTCCCGGCCCTGTTTCTTCATCTACGCAACCTCGCCGGGAGAGGGACGCTTGACGCCCGGAACCGTGGCAAAGCCTTTGGCCACTTCCTCGCCGCGTTCGGTCAGGTGCGCCACGTGACAGCCTGTGTTGCAGTCGAGGCCGACGAGTCCCTGTTCGCGCAACCATGCCAGCTGGGTGCGGATGCGGTCGCGCGAGGGGCGGAAGCCGTATTGCGGAACCATGTCCTTGATCATGCTGTCGTTGGCCGAATAGCTCGGCTGCTCGCACAACAGGCGCAGGATGGTGATGCGAAGATGTTCAATAACCACGTCGTTGTAATTCATCGGTTCCCTCCGTGGAGCAGGTATTCTTCATGCCTTGCGACCACGCGTTCCACGCGATCCACGATGTTTCGCAACCCTTCGATCTTTTCAACGGCTACCTGCAGGTCGCCGCCGAAGTCGCGTATTGTCAGGGAGAGTTCGTGCAGCACCTTTTCGCTGGGCACTTGTTCGAGGCAGGACTCGGCCGTGGTGATGCGCCTGTCGAGACTGTTCAGCTGCTTGCGCTGATCCAGGAGGATTTTCACAACGAAGGCCACCAGCGGAAGAAGCACGATCTGGATGATGCGCAGGATGATGTCGAGAATATGCAGATCCACGGCTTATCTCCGGAGAAGCTTGGCGGCCTTGTCCATGGCCGATTCCGGCTGTATGCCGAGCTGGCCCAGCTTTTCCTGGGTCCGGCGGCCTGTGTAAGCGCGGTACATGAGCAGGAATGTGCCCGAGACCGTGGGCAGCGCCCACTTGAGCACGTCGATAATGAACGCGGCCTCGTCCTTGCTTACGGCGGATGTAAAGGCAGAGGCGAAGGCCACGCCAACGCAGGAGAAGATGAGCAGGAACGAACCCTTGCCGTACCAGCGCAGAAGTTGCGGCCGGGTGCGTCGGACGTATTCGTCCTCGGAATTGATCTCGGCTTTGGCGAGCTTGCGGCCGCCCTCGACGTCTTTCAGATCCAACTCCCTCAGCTTGATCTTCATATCCATCCCGGCCTTTTCGAGTGCGGCGCGCTGCTCGCCGTCGAGCGGTTTTGCATCGGCCTCACGGAGTCCTTCCGTGACCTGAGAAACGCCGTCTTGGATCTTTTTGCCCGTATCACCGCCGATGGCCCCGGCTATGGAGGCCACGCCTTCCACGGCGGTGACGATCTGTCCTACGCCCGGCACGAACTTGAGCGCGCCAGTGAGGAAATCACCGAATCCCATCGTTCCACCCCCTGCCGGCTTCGCCTGTAGCGTCGAGGATCTGCAGCTCGAAGTGATCGCCGGCCTCGATGCCGGAGGCCCTCAGTTCGTCCATGATGAGTTCCCAGGCGCGCTGCGAGTTGCTGACCATCCGCTGGGACGCAAAACCCTTGGGCGGATAGTGGCCGAACCCCTTACCGGGCAGGATGCAGCCTTCGGAATCGCTATGCAGTCCGGCATCAACGTCACCGGCCCAGTTGCCGGGATGGATCAGGATCGCGGTGCGGCCGGGCACGTCGTGGACATGGGGACACACGCCGTAGGTGGGGGATGTTTCAATGGAGCACGCGTACGTGCCGGGCGGAATGCAGGATTTGCTCGTGCGGTTGTTGCGCCAGGGCAATTCGGCGCAGACGAGGTCGCGGCCTCCGGGCAGGATCATTCGTCCGAACGTGCCTTCAGGCCCCGTGTCGGTCCGCACGATGACGATGCGGGTATGCTGTTTCATGGTCACTCCCTGTATGGCGGGGCCGGATGCGGCCCGACCCCGCCGTTGTGCGAGGTGTCCGAGCGGCTAACTCGGTGGATACAGGGAGCATAGTATCGGCATTGTTGCAGTATCGCAGGAATCCACGCGAATGGTGCAAAAAAAAGCGCCTCGGTGTGAGGCGCTTTTTTTAGTCAAGGTGAGTAGATACAGCTATTGTGTAAGGGCTTCTTCTATGAATTGCCGGAAATCCCTCGTGAATTGATTCTCTCGTCCTTGGCTTCGCATGTATTCCATGCCGAGCTGGCGTAAGTCATTCGGTGCCGTTGCCAAGCCGAGTGGATATCCGTTTTTTACCGTCATTTCTTGCGATATTTCGTTTAAAGTTTTCAACCAAGTATGCGTGTACGGCAATCCTGCACCAAAACCCTTCTGGTGAAACTCGGGATCGTCCTTAAAGCTCAGAAGCATGTCGAGCAGGTTACGGAGCGCTTCTTTGTTTTCGGCGATGGATGCTTCTTGAACTTCAGGCTTTGTATTATCGTTTTTCGGTGAGGTAGAGGTCATTTGGTTCGTTCCCGGCTGGTTGCTTAGTTTCGCCTGACTGGACTTGTTGTTAGCAGTAGTTCCAACCATGAATACCGCGACGAGGAATATGGCAACATATCCTCCAAAGGCTTTGAGACGGGTTCGGTGTTTCGGAGCAAGGAAGCTGGTAACCAAACCGGGCTTAAGAAGCCCCACAAGTGCTGCTAAAAGCGAAATAAAACCTAAAATAACAAATGTCGTTTGCATGATCATACTCCCATTTCTGTGCGATTCAGCTCTTGAATAACGCTTTCTACAGTAACTCGAAAAGGCTTGTCTATATGGCGATCAAGCTTTCCTTCAGCGGCCAAGGCATATACCTGCCTCGGGCTGACAGCGAGGCAGTAGGCCGCTTCGTCGGCCCGGAGTAAGGATTTTGACCGGAGCATCTGGGCCGGAGTGATATCGAATTTTACTCGTGTGACACCCTCGGTCGGTAAAACGACCTGAAAGCCTTCAGGAGTCTTGGGTGTGCAGCGTCTGGAGCAGCCGAAGCAGTGCAGGATCGGCCAGTATACTATCCAGTACGACTTCTCAGGCTTCGTACACCCAAGCCGTTCATAAACCTCACTGGTGATCTCGCCAGTATACGGACGAAACCCCTTGGCGTAGAGGTCGGCGAATTCTTTCAGAAGCTTGGCTGTCATTGTCCACCTCCGGGTCAGCTAACTTGAGAAAACTTTCATGGCTGCGTCTGTCTGGGTTTTGAACAGCGAGTCGCACCGGGAACAGGGTTGCCCGAAGTGGCATCGGGCGCAGGCTGCTTGCTTGATGGCTTCAAAAACCTGCTTTTCCTTTCTGTTGTCTCCGAGTGCATCTCTGATCCGTTCTGCCTGTCGCTCTGTGTTGCCGCCATATGTACCGGCCAACAGCATGTAGACAGTGGCCCGGTTGAGCTCCGGATGCTCCCGGCAAAAGCGATGCACCGTACCGAAACGACGCTCGATCTCAGCTTGCAGATGCTGCATCGTCGGGGTCTATGCCCTTGTTACGGCAACGGTTGATCATGTCCTTGGCCAGTGTCTGCAGATGATTCTGATCGTTGATCCAGATGAACCGTTCCACGCCGAACTGTTTGGCGCTTCTGGAGTCCAGTCCGGACATGTTCCACCCCAGCGCGTACCACATAGATGCGATCCAACGTTTCTGACGGGCGAAGGGAACGCTGTCAGGAACGGCATAGAAATCTTTCGGCCCCCTTTGCTTCGTGGAAGGCGAAGACGTGAAGCTGACACCGAGGTTCTCCAAATGGTGGATGCAGTCGGCCAGCTCCTTGAGAGAAAGTTTTGCGGCCGAGCTTTTGCCGTACCTGTCGTCGAGCATGGTGCGGTAGGTGTCTTCATCCAGACCGAGTTGCTTCTGGCCGATCTTGATCTTGGCTATCATCTTATTCCGGCTTGCCATTGTCATGGCGGATCTCCTTTTGATCGCAGTTCTCCAACGGAGTTGCGGTACCGTCCTTGTCGATTTGCAGGGTGATTCCCGCAACCGGGCACGTGCTGTAATCCCAGCCGTTGTATCCGTACCAGCCCTCCGAGGTTGGCGGCAGGTGACAGCATCCGGTGCAGGTCCTAGGTCTCTGTCCCGGATCAGTCATGTACGCTGTACGGATCAAAGTGGAAATTCTGAGCCTCGGACGCGCCGAAGCCGCGAATGCGTATCCAGCACTCTTCGCAGCGATAGTTGTTGGTCGGCTTGCCACAGTCGTGACAGCGCCGAGCGTATTTACGGTACCCATCTCGCCCGAGGCTTTTGCCGGAGCGAGGGCGCTCGGCCAGTTCGCGCTGAACCTGTACGCGCCGCATGTCCGGCTCGGGGTATCCGGCCTGTTGTGCCGCCCCTGGGCCGAAAGTCTCCACCAGCAGCACGTTGATGCACCGCTGTCTTGTCCGTCCATCCCGACGAAGCGAAACATATTCCGCGCCGTTTGTGTTGTATTTGGAGGACACAGGGGAGCCCATGCAGGTACCGTCAGCCCTGCGCACCGATCCTGATCGGTTGATCTCATAGTCCGGAAAATCCTTGATGGTCGTGTATTCAGGCATTGCGGCTTCCTTTGAACGCTGTTCTGCGATCAGTTGCGAAAGTGATCTTGATGCATAATATGCGTGCCGATTCCTTGAAGCTGATCTATATCCTTGCCATTGGAAAGATGGACTACTCTGGGAAACGGTATTCCTAAGTCGTCGCAGACATTTTTCAACTTCCAAAACAGCTCCTTGGCGTAATCGTAACTGTGAGCAGCCAAGACCAGAGGCTGTTCCGGATTTTTGGATATGGTGATGGCCGTATTCAAAAGCTGACGGACCGTGCGACCCGATGCACGGCGATGGTTGCCGGACTGGTGCAGGAACCTACGACGATGTTCCCGGTAACTTTGTTCTGTAAAACCGTTTTTGATTCTAAGTTCCATGGTGTCTCCTGTTGCTGCGGTTTAAGCTTTTTCGTGGTTTCCGATTAAGCCCCTGAAAAACATGAATAAAAGAAAATGAAGAAAAGTGTTGATCGGTAGTGCTGGTAGTGCTAGGTTGTACTCAACAAAGGGAAGCAACATACCAAACAAGGAGAATCGATATGGCAACCGGAAATGAAATCTACCGCGTCGCAGACGGAATCATCGACGAAAGCAACGATTATCGTAACGATCTCATCGACATGAGCCCCGCAGAGCGCGGTCGGGAAGTCCAGGGACATGCCGAAGCTAGTAACATCGTGCTCAGCGATGAAGAAGCCGAGCTGGTCGCCAACACCGTGGTTGCGATGCTTAATAGACTCAACGACGGGGAAATCCCCGGAACCGACGACTGGTATCACGACTTTGAGAAGCCGCTTCGCGAAGCCGGGGAAGACGATGAATAGGCAGACACCCCCATGGCAGATAAAGAACATCCCCGAAGAGTTGCGCCGTCGCTTCAAAGCGGCGGCCATGCTTCAGGGAAAAACCATCGGGGAAGCGATGGTTGAGGCAATGGAAGCGTGGATCGCAGAGCAGAAAAAGAAATCCGGCTAATCAACACTATTCATTTTTCAAAGATCGAAGCCCGGCCCATGCCGGGCTTTTCCGTCAGTTCTTTGCGGATCAGTTGCGTTTTTCGACTTTCCAGACAGAGGAAAAGTATTCTCGGCCCTCGATGGTGAGTCGGTATCCCTCGCCGTATCTTTCTTGAATCAGGCCGTGGCCGTGCAGGATGTGCCGCACCGTATGGCCCTGATGAAATCCGAAGGCGCATTTCAAGACACCCCGATCCACAACCTCACGTTTGGGCATGTCGCCAAACTGGGCGTTGGCATGGACAGCTTCAATTTCACTGTCTGGAATAATTTCTTGTCGGGTACGTTCCGGTACCACTTCCCAAAAATTCATATTGCTCTGTCCCCTGCTGATCATTTTTCAAAAGCACGTCGGCTGCTCATCAGGCCGGAGCCGCCACGCTCCGACGACCGCCCCGCAGGGCGGTTTCGCTTTAGCCCTTCACGGACTCCCTCAGCGCCTTGGCGGGCTTGAACTTGACCACCTTGCTGGCCGGGATCGCCACGGGCTCACCCGTACGGGGGTTGCGGCCCTGATAGGCAGCGCGTTTCTTGATTTCGAAGCCCCCGAACCCTTTCAGCTTCACCGCCTTGCCGGCGGCAAGGGTCTCCGTCGTGGTTTCAATCATGGCGTTTACCGCCTGTTCCACGTCGCTCATGGTCAGGTTCTCGCATTTTGTGGCTACGGCCGTTACCAATTCGCTCTTGTTCATGACTATCTCCTTGCGCATACGCGCGGTTTTGCTGTTCACTCCGATGGTTTGTGTACCCAGTGCGAACTACAACGCGGCCATGTCGAGCGGCAGTGCCTTGTATGATCCGTCTTCCTGGCGTTCGTAAATTCGCACATACGCCTTGGTACCGGTTACCTGCAGGCTGTCGGATATTGCGTCCATGGCGCGCTTCCAGCGGTCATCCTTGATGTCAAGGCGACGCAGGCCGAGTACCCGGCCCGTGTTGATCTTGCCTTCCTTGTCCACCTGAAACGCATCGTTGATGAGTACCTGGAGTTCGGTGCGGGAATTTTCGGTCCATTCCTTGATGCATTCGTCGATGAGAGCTTTCGCCGCCTGCAGTTGTTCGTCGAAGGAAAGGTGCTCGGAAATCTGTCGCACGACCTTGTAGCGCCCATCGTAGGACACGAGCGTCACGTTGCCTTTCTTGCCTCCCAACTGAGCGCCATGCTGCTCGGCGCTCAACTGGACAAAGGCTTCAATCTCGCCCATGATCTGCCCCTTGAGATCGCGCATGGCGCTTCGCATGGCCTTGACCTGTCCTACCAGTTCCATGACCAATGTGTCGCGTTCCCTGTCGATCTCTTTCACCTGGTCCAGGGGCACCAAACGCCCCTGGGCATCTTCCATGTAACCGTCTCTCATTCCGATCCCCCTAATTGATCGTGGCCCTGTGTCCGGTGCAGAACAGCACGACGGGACGGGCGGTTTCGAGATTTGCCACGCGCTCGGACTCGCGGATGAGCGTGTTTGCATACTGGTTCAGTTCTTCGACCACCGCGGGATGGTCCACGATTCGCAGCGCGGTGTCCTTGATGGCCACAGCCTGCGCAAATATCTTGCGGCTCATGGGGCCGTCCGGTCTGGTCCATCCTGCGTTGCCGTTCCTGCGTGCCGTCTCCTTAATTTTCATGATGGCCTCCTTTCTCATGTTGAGTGTCAAAACGTTTGATTATGGTCCCGCACTCCTTCAGCACCGCCTTGCGTGCCGAATCGGTGTACAGATCCTTTTCGAAAAACACGCGAGCCAACCGGGACATGGCGGCTCGTTCATCCGCGAACGGGTCGCGGATGGCCAGCGGCGGATACGGCGTCTCGCGCTGTTCACGTCCCTTGGGCGTCGTGGAATAGAGCATGCTGTTTCCCTGCTTGCCGTTGCGTCGCACAAAGCCCAGTTCGGACAGGTACTTCATATATTTGCTCACGGTTGATGCATCCATGTGCGCGACGGCAGAGATGTCGGCGATGGTGTACGCGCCCTTCATGGCCCGGACCGCCCGCCACATGCGGATATATCCCTCGCCCTTGCGGCGGCTCTGCGCCTTGGGATTGTAGCGATATACCCCCGGTTCGATCCGTTCGAGTTCGCTCTGTTTGACCAACGTGCCGAGCTGGCGGCGAACTCGTGCCTTTTCCGGCTCGGTTTCGAGGGCGAGCGCCCGGAATATCAGCGCGTTACTCAGCTCCTTCTGGCCACCCTCGCTGAGTCCGATGACAACGCCGCGCAATTTATCCATGTCAGGTGACCGCATTAGGCCCTCCCGATCCGCAGTTTTTCAATCACGGCGGTATCAATGTCGTTGCTGCCCTGGGCCTTGGCGAAGTCTTCAAGCTGCAGCGTGAAGCTGTAAATCACGCGGAAGCTGCCTTTTGCGAGAGTTGCCAGCTTGTGGCAGGCCTCGGGGGTAACGTCGAGGGAAGCCGTCTGCAGGGCGAACAGCATGACGTCCTCGGCGCTGACCGGATCGAATTCAACCACCTGCGTGACGCGAGACTGGACCCGCCGGCGGGCATGCAGCTTGGGGTAAAACCCTTCCTCGCCAATGAGGACGACAGGGCAACCGGTCATGTCGTGCACGTCCCGAAGGTCTTCGATGCGCGCCATGTGCAGACGGTCGGCCTCGTCAACGATAATGGGCTGCGGAAATGCACTCAGGGCGTCCATTATGCGGTTCCGGCAACGGTTCGTGTTTCCCGGCCTATCCCCGGAGACCTCGTAGGCAAGCGCCTGCAGAAAGCTGAACTGGCTCCAGCCTTCCATGACGCGCAGGAAGATGCCGCCATTGGTGGTGTGCCACTCGGTGGCGGCCATGGTCTTGCCGCGCCCAGCTTCGCCCTGGATGACCCCAATGCCGGGCCTGCCGCGCTCGGTGTCGCTCAGGACGCCGAGCGCCTTGCGGAATTTGGCTACGTTTCCTGTTTCGATGAAAATGTCTCGCCGCATGGTTACCTCGCGATTTTCTTGTTCTCGTATGCGATCCTCAGTTGGTCGAAGCGTCTGCCCGTGGCCGTCCGGTATTCTTCGGAGGCCTCGTAGGCGCGCATGAAGGAAATGTCGTTTTCACCCAAGCAGTGGCCGTGCATTTCGGACTGCATGAAGCACCACTCATAGCGCTCGTATTCCGAGGCAAAGAAGTCCGGCCTATCCGGGGCCGAGGGCAGGGCTTTGACCTTGCTGCGTACCTCTTCGAGTCGGGCTGCTTCCGCTTGGTCCAAGGTCGGTTCCGGCTTTGTCTTCTTGGGCTGGACAACAGCCCTGAGCGGAGCCATCTGCTGCTGCATCCAGGGCAGTTGCTGGAAGGCGCTCTGACCAACGTCACCGTCAAAGGCATTGGCCAGCTGCATGGTTGTGTTTTTGAGCTTGCGCTGGCGCTTGTTGGCTTCCCTGATCTTTTGCAGGTCAAGTTCGTCGCCGAACTGGTTGGCAAGCGGGTGAAGCGCTTCCGTGGGACGGGCCGTTCCGAGTCGTTCCCCGTCGAGCGTGTGCAAGTGGATTTCGCTCATGTCGGCCCAGCTGAACATGGCCATGACCGGCTTGTTCAGGCCGTACAGGGCATCGGATTCAAAGCGGACGCCGCCGATGGTGAACCCGCATCGGCGCGGCGTGATCTTTTGACGATGGAGGAAATGCCGGTCCAGTTCGCTCATATCCACGCCGTCCCCTGTACCCGCCTGGAGCAGTTCGAGAGGCTTCTGATTGTCAACGCCTCGATGCGCCTGCTGTCCGTACCAGGTTGCGAACAGACGGAAAATTTCGGAGGCATCCCGCAAGGTCGGCGTCCATTCATTATGCGCCGCTTCGTGGTACTTCTCGTTGCGGTTCATCCATGCGGGCTTGTTGCCGATGCAGTTGCCTATGTAGCTCGGCAGCAGACGCTGACACTGCTCGTCGAAGGTTCGAAACCAGCGCTCCACGATCTTGGTACGCGCCTCATATGGCCGGCTGTACTGCACGGCGATGCCGAGGCGGGCATACAGTCCGTTGAGTTCGCCGAAGTCGGCATCAGCTTCGCTGAAAAACTTGGATCGGAACGCCTTGCCGTTGTCGATGTAAACGCAACGGGGGTATTGCCCGAGCGTGCCGATGGCCATATGAAGCGCCGAGCTTATGGCGATAGTGTCTTCGGTGGGCATGATCTCCCAACCAACCGGCATGCGGGAGCGCCAGTCAAACCAACAGATAAGCGTGGGGCGGAACGGTTTCCCAGTTGTCGGATGCAGACAGCGGAAGTTGAGTACGTGCCCGTCGCAGAAGAGGACGTCGCCCACGGAAAGGACTTTGTCGTTACGGGCAATGTAAGGGCCGACTTTGTCCTTGAGAGCCTTCTCGCCCTCACGCTTGAGCACAACCAGGTCGTGATGGTGTTCATCGAAGCGCTTCGCAAAACGAGCCACAGTCTTGTAGCTGGGAGCCTTTTGGCCGTGTTTTTTCAGGATGGATTTGGTGGCCTCGTATGCAAGCTTGATGCTGGGCCGATTCGGCGTCAGCCAGCATCCGAGAAAGATCTTTTCTGCTTCCGGTCCGATTTGGCCGAGTCCCTTCCGGCCGCCCTTGGACCACTTGCCGCGTCGGTCACAAAGCACCTGATAATCCTCGCCGTTGTCGCGGAGCTTCTTGTCCCAGCGATACAGGGTCTTATCCGATACCTCGCCCAGCTTTTCGTACTCGCTTGCAAGCAGCTGGCCGGAGTTGAAGGCTGTCAGGAAAGCGGCCGTGGCCTTGCCCTTGGTGGTCTTGCTCTTTTTCACAGCAAGTCGCCACTCGTTGACCAGGCGGAATCGAGCCATGCCGACCTTGTACGCCCAGTCAGGGATAACTACGTTCTCATCGGGCAGAGCCGGTGTCTCGGCTCTCGTCTCGTGCAGGGAGATTGCGGCTCGGACATCTTCGGGCAGGTTCGCAGCAAGCCACTCAAAGCCTCCACCACGGGCCTGGCGAGGACGTGACGGCCAGCCTTCACGCTTGGCCCTCCGGCTGATCGTGCTCGGAGCTGCCCCAAGCAGGATGGTGAGTTCTTTTGTGGTGTAAGCGTCTTTCATGGCGGTATTCACTTGTGCTGCTTTGATCCCGTTGCTATCGGTTGTCGATAAAGGAGTACTTATGTGGATTGATAAATACGCTTGTGAAGCCTTGAACCTTTACGAAGAGCTGCGTGACTCTCTTACCGACGATGAGATTGCTTCTTTTCGCAAACATTGCTCCATGGTGGAGCTGTCGGACTTGTTTGAATGGACTTCAAAAAACCTTCAATCTGTCCACGCTTATGTTGAGGCAACGCCCAGCCAGCGCAAAAGAAAAAAAATCTGGCAAGACCCACAAGTGAAGCCGCTATTGGTGTGGGCAGCATGTATATACGCACGGCAAGGGTTCGCAGTCTTGCAGGCATTGAAAGAAAGTGGGCTGCCCGGGCTTCAGGGGATTGGCTATCGCTCAATGACGGCTGAAGCCGGACGAGCTTATATCTACGTGCGGGAGCACGAAGAACCAGAGTGGCCTTTTCCTGGGCCGAGTCCTTTTGAACCTGAGTAGTTGAAACCAGCATTGCTTTCCCCTTCGCGATTTGCTTGTTTTGGTCGAGTTCCGTGTAACCCAGTTGAGTGGTGGCGATGTCTTTCATCGCTCTGTCTCCCTTTGGTTGTAG